>ERZ859937.291-NODE-291-length-22994-cov-1.578316_pt1 | contig 22994 bp, 21 predicted proteins | sample MGYA00509985_ERZ859937 | MGnify/ENA primary metagenome ERZ859937 (study PRJEB30046, sample SAMN00715169) | human gut metagenome | study: EMG produced TPA metagenomics assembly of the A metagenome-wide association study of gut microbiota in type 2... | reverse complement strand
TTTCTTCTTTACCATCTTCGCGTAAGATGATGCTGGTGGCACCAAGGGTGAACAGTGTGCCATGGTGAATGATACGACGCTCGCGGTCGCCAAGAATTTCGTTGTCAACAAATGTGCCAGTATAGCTGGGCCCATCGCGCAGTGTGTATTTCAGTTCCCCTTCTTATCGCGACTTACATTGATAACGCAATGGTGCATGTCAATGCTGGGGTCGTTTGTCTCGATGGGGCACGTCACACCACTACCTTTCATGTATCGGCCAATGCTGTTGTCGCCCATGCGTAGTGGGATGATTTGTTTGTAATGGAACACGTTTTCAATTACCACGATGCTGCCACACTTTTTATCTTCAGCTACATCTTCGGGGTTTTCTTCTTTCTGTCTGTCGCGCAGTTTCGATACGCCTATGCGTATGCCAAACTGTTTTCCGCATTGCGGACATTCAAACACCAACGATTGTCCGCTGGTATATTTTGTTTCGTCGAAAGTGATAAAGTTGTCACATTTGGGGCAACGTACTCTTTTCATGTTTTTGTTTCCGTATAATTTTACGTTGTGCGGGAAATAAAATAAATGAGATAATTAATTTGCTGCAGTGAGATTCATAATCCAACTGTTGCTTAGTTCTTCGTTTTTGTTGAGGCGTTGCAGCATTTGGTGTGCGTCAGTATATGATGTATACTTGCCATAAACCACCTTTGTGTAGCCAAAGCCAATAAGCACTTCGGCTTCAGTAAGGCCTTCGGCATGTAGCTTCTTAACCCATTGCTCGGCACCAACTTTGCTCACACGACTTGCTAATACCACGGTGTAGGTGGGCGTTGTAGCTTCTTTTGCCTTGTGTGTAGCTACCAATTGGTCTTCGGTGTCAGCCGTTTTAGGACATACCTCTAACGATTGTGGTTCGCCAGTGGTGATGTCTTTGGGCATAATTTTGGTGAGTAATGTGGTGTTAACCTCGGCGTTGGCAAGGTTTGTAGCCTTGTTGTTGGCAGGTTTTGGCATGAGGATAACTGCAATGAGGATGATGCACACGGCAGCAATGTCGCGCAACAGCCACAGGGGGGCTGTGCGTTTTGATGCTTCTTCTATAGAAACAATCTTTCCTGCATCGTTGGTTGCAACTTCTGTTGGTGTGTCGCAAACAGGTAGCGATACCACCTTGGCAGAAGGTGTAACTTCGGCTTCTGTCGTTGCCTTCGCCATCTCAAAGGTGCTCAGCCCATAAAGATTAGGGGTGAGGATACCTGCTTCGCACGGTGTAAACTCGTATTTGCCTTCACGGTTAAGCACAAGTGTGCCTAATCCGCTCATCTCATATTCGCCTTCAGTGTCTAATATATGTTTTAGCTCGTTTACATCTTCTTCTATCCGTGTTAGAGCTTCAGGATAGCTGATGTCATAAACCTCAATAAACGACTGCACGAGCAACGAGTCGTTCATAGTAAGTTGTGGGTTGAAGCCGAGCGTGCGGTGGGGTGGGTAGAACAAATGCGACTCGGCATCGTACCGTGCTTCCATGTGGTGAGCCATAAACCCACCAAAGCCCGGAACAATGACGCAATCATTGCTCAGCAACAACTTTGTTATATGTCTTTCAAAATCTATCACATTTGCAAAGTTACTAAAAAGGTTTGTACTGGCAATTATTTTTTTGCTATTTTTTAATAAGGTCAGTGAAAAAACGATGATTGTTTTGCTGTTCGGCATATTTGTTTTATCTTTGCACATAGGTTATAGGTGTGGCTTCATGCTTTAAACGGCATGCAATAGCACTGTAAGAAAGCCTGAAAGGGCCTAAACAACTTAAGAAATCGTAAGAAAATATGAATATAGCAATAGTCGGAACTGGTTATGTGGGCTTGGTTACAGGAGCCTGTTTTGCCGACACAGGTGTTAATGTAACTTGTGTAGATGTCGACGAGAAAAAGATAGCCGAGCTTAAGCAAGGTAAAATGCCTATATATGAGCCTGGACTTGACGAGCTGGTAACAAAAAATTATGCCGCAGGCCGTCTTCATTTTACAACATCGCTTGAAGCCGTGCTCAACGAACAAGATATTATTTTCTCAGCAGTGGGTACTCCTCCTGATGAGGATGGCTCGGCCGATTTGAAATATGTGCTGCAAGTAGCACGTACGATAGGTCGCAACCTCAATAAGTATGTTGTGGTGGTAACCAAGAGCACGGTGCCCGTAGGAACGGCAGTAAAGATACGTGATGTAATCAATGAAGAGCTTGATAAACGTGGCGTACAGATTGATTTTGATGTTGCCAGCAATCCCGAATTCTTGAAAGAGGGTAGCGCTATCAAAGACTTTATGAGCCCTGACCGCGTGGTGGTGGGCGTTGATAGCGAGCGTGCCAAACGATTGCTTACACGGTTGTATAAGCCCTTCTTGTTGGTTAATTTCCGTGTTATCTTTATGGATATTCCCAGCGCTGAGATGACGAAATATGCAGCCAACTCGATGTTGGCCACCCGCATTTCGTTTATGAACGATATTGCCAATTTGTGCGAAAAAGTAGGCGCCGACGTTAATATGGTGCGCGATGGTATAGGCAGCGATGCTCGTATAGGCCGACGGTTTTTATATGCGGGCTGTGGCTATGGCGGATCATGCTTTCCTAAGGATGTGAAAGCCCTGGTAAAAACTGCCGATGACAATGGTTATAGCATGGAGGTGCTGAAAGCCGTAGAACGTGTGAACGAACGACAGAAGGCGTTGCTGTTCACTAAGTTGCAGAAAGCCTTTGGCAACATCTCGCTCAATGGACATACTGTAACCTTGTGGGGGTTAGCTTTCAAACCTGAAACTGATGATATGCGCGAGTCTACCGCCCTTGTTATGATACGTTTGCTTAGCGAGGCTGGCTGCAAGATACGTGTGTACGACCCCATTGCCATGGAAGAATGTAGGCGTCGTGTGGGCGATGTAGTAACCTATTGTCGCGATATGTACGACGCGGTAGAAGGTTCTGAAGCCCTGTTATTGCTTACTGAATGGAAACAGTTCCGCTTGCCCGACTGGCAAAAGGTGAAAGACCGAATGAAACGCCCCTTATTGATAGATGGTAGAAATATCTTTGACGCCCAAGAGATGAAAGAATTGGGCTTCGACTATCATTGTATAGGACGTTAATTAATTATTAGCTAATGAATAAGTTTTCAATAATAATGGCAATGCTGCTGGCGTTGTGCGTTAGTTGTAAAGACAAAAAAAGCGCGCAGACCATTGAAGAAGACCGCGTTGCCAAAAAAACACTTCAAGGTGTTTGGATTGATGAGGATGAAGAAGACGTGGTGTTCCGTATCAAGGGCGACACCGTGTTCTTCCCCGACTCAACCATCATGCCTGTTGCCTTTAAAGTTTGCCGCGATACTTTTTATATGGAGGGAACCAACCGTGTGGCCTATCCCATTGTGAAGCATACAGCACACCTGTTTGTCTTTGTTAATCAGAACGGTGAGCAAGTGCGCCTGGTGAAGAGCAATGATAAAATGTATCTGAGTATGTTCGACAGCAAGTCTACCCCTATCTCGATTAATCAGAATAAATTGCTGAAACGCGATACGGTATTGTTGCATAACAATGAGCGCTATCACAGTTATGTGCAAGTAAATCCCACCACTTATAAGGTGATGAAGGCCACTTGTAACGATGATGGCGTACAGGTAGATAATGTGTATTATGACAACATTATACACTTAAGTGTTTTCAAAGGAAACACTAAGGTGTTTTCAAGCAATTTGTTGCGCACCGATTTCAAGAGCGTGCTGTCAGAAAAAATTCTTGATCAGTTGGTGTTCAGCGATTTAACCCTCACCGGTATCGATGATAAGGGCATACATTATAATGCCATTTTGGCTATTCCTGATTCGATGACCAGCTACATTGTAGAGGTTACCGTAGGCTTTGATGGTACCATTACTCGACATATAAATAACAAATAACCTACTAATTTATAAAACTAAAATAAACCAATAAAACTACGTCTTATGAAAAAAACATTGCTGATGGCATGGTCGTTGTTGATGGCTACGCTCACTGTTAATGCTAAAGACAATATCGATTATGTTGACCCCTTTATCGGAACCACCAATTACAGTATCTGCCATCCAGGTTCTGTGATGCCACACGCCCTTATGTCGGTGGTACCTTTCAATGTGATGGGTTCTGATCTTAACAAGTATGACAAAGATAAAGGATGGTGGTCGGCTCCTTACGAGTATAAAAACAAGTATTTTACTGGCTTTGCCCATGTAACCTTGAGTGGTGTGGGATGCCCTGAATTGGGCACCCTACTTACCATGCCCACCACGGGCCAACTTGATGTTGACTATCACAACTACGGCTCAGCGTATAAGGACGAACAGTCAACTCCTGGCTATTACAGCAATGTTCTTACTAAATACGGCATCCGTTGCGAGGTGACGTCGACCATGCGTACGGCTGTTGAACGTTACACCTTTCCTGAAGGTCAAGGCAATATCTTGCTCAACTTGGGCAACGGATTGACCAACGAGATTGGAGCCTCGGTGCGTCAGGTGAGCGACACTGAGGTAGAAGGTATGCGTATGTTGGGCACCTTCTGCTATAATTCAGATGCCTCATTTCCTATGTATTTTGTGATGCGCGTAAACAAAAAACCTGCACAGAGTGGCTTCTGGAAAAAGCAACCCTCGCCGGGGAGAAATACAGCGGAAAGTATAAACTGTATGTGAATAAAACACGCGATATGGCTGGCAACGAGATAGGCTGGTTTATGTCGTTCCCATGTAAGGCTGGTGAACAGGTAGAGGTGCAGATAGGCGTTTCGTTTGTCTCTATTGCCAACGCACGTGAAAACCTTAATACTGAGCAACCTACGCTGAACTTTGAAAAGGTAAAGGCTGACGCTCGCGCCAGTTGGAACGAGGTGCTTAACCGCGTCAGTGTAGAAGGCGGCACCGAGGCACAGCGCCGTGTATTCTATACCGCCCTCTATCACACCCAAATTCATCCCAACATTTTGCAAGATGTGAACGGACAATATCCGAAGATGGAAGGCACCGAGACGCTTCATACTGATGGTAACCGCTATACCGTATTCTCTCTGTGGGACACTTATCGCAACCTTACACAGTTGCAAACACTGCTCTTCCCTGATAAGGAGATTGATATGGTGCGTTCGATGATTGATATCTATAAAGAGTGGGGATGGATGCCAAAATGGGAATTGTATGGAAGAGAAACATGGACGATGGAGGGTGATCCCGCCATACCCATTATTACCGACCTCTATCTCAAAGGCTTCCGGGGCTTTGATATACAGGCTGCCTATGAAGCTTTCTATAAATCGGCCACAATGACGAGTAGTGATAATTTGCAACGTCCTGATAATGCTCCCTATGTGCAGAAAGGTTATATTCCTTTAGGCTATTTTGCTGCCGATATGTCGGGCGACAATTCTGTATCGCACGCTCTCGAATATTATGTGGCCGACAATGCCCTGTCGTTGCTGGCCGATGCGCTGGGCAAGAAGAGCGATGCCCGCATGTTCCGCAACCGCTCGCTTAATTATCGTCATTATTACTCGAAAGAAAGCGGTACCTTGCGCCCCATTAATGCTGATGGCACCTTCCTTACACCGTTTAATCCTGAAGATGGTGCCAATTTTACCAATTGCCCTGGCTTCCATGAAGGTAGCGCTTGGAACTACACGTTCTATGTTCCTCATGATGTGCCCGGACTGGTTAAGTTGATGGGTGGAAAGAAAAAGTTTGTTGATAAATTGCAGATGGTGTTTGATAAGGGATTATATGACCCCTCAAACGAACCTGATATAGCCTATCCTTATCTCTTTAGCTATTTTAAGGGCGAAGAGTGGCGCACACAGAAAACGGTGACCGAGCTGCTGGAGAAATACTATACCGACAAACCTGATGGTATACCTGGTAACGACGATTGTGGTACCATGTCGGCATGGGCCATTATGTCGATGATGGGTTTCTATCCCGACTGCCCAGGTTCGCCATATTACACCCTCACCACTCCCGTGTTTGACAAGGTGACATTGCATCTCGATAAGACTTATTATCCCAAAGGCGACTTGGTTATTGAGACGCATAAGACCCACGACGGCCAGCGCTATATTAACCGTGTGCTGCAAAATGGTAAGACGCTGAACGGCTTCCGCATTTCACATAAACAGCTGGTAGAAGGCGGAAAACTGGTGTATGAATTGAAATAAAATATTAGAAATACAACGACAATGGATAAGAGAAAAACAGCCCTCATCACGGGCATTACGGGTCAAGATGGCTCGTATCTGTCAGAACTGTTGCTGGAGAAAGGTTATGATGTGCATGGCATCATACGCCGTTCGTCTGTCGACTATCGTGAACGTATAGCCCATCTTGAGGGAAAACCCCATTTTCATTTACATTATGCTGACCTTGGCGACTCGATGAGTATCGTTCAGGTGATGAACAAGGTGCGTCCTGACGAGGTGTATAACTTGGCTGCACAAAGCCATGTGCAAGTTAGTTTCGACTCGCCCGAATATACCGCCAATGTAGATGCTGTGGGCGTGCTTCGCATCCTTGAGGCTATACGCCAGTGTGGCCTTACCAAGACTTGTCGTATGTATCAGGCATCAACCTCTGAACTTTATGGTAAGGTAGAAGAGGTGCCACAAAACGAAAATACCCCCTTTCATCCTTATAGCCCCTATGCTGTTGCAAAACTTTACGGCTTTTGGATTGTGAAAGAGTATCGCGAGGCTTATGATATGTTTTGCTGCTCGGGCATCCTTTTCAACCATGAGAGCGAACGTCGTGGCGAGACCTTCGTTACCCGCAAAATAACATTAGCGGCTGCCCGCATTAAACAGGGAAAACAAGAAAAGTTGTACCTTGGTAACCTTGACTCGCTGCGCGATTGGGGCTATGCCAAAGATTATGTTGAGTGTATGTGGCTCATCTTGCAGCACGACAAACCCGAAGACTTTGTGGTGGCCACTGGTGTCAACATACTGTGCGCGAGTTTTGCTATTATGCTTTTAAACACGTGGGCATAGAACTCGAGTTTAAGGGCGAAGGCATTGACGAAAAGGGTATTGATAAGGCTCGGGTCGGGTGCTGGTAGAAGTGTCGCCCGATTTCTTCCGTCCCACCGACGTAGTAAACCTGTGGGGCGACCCTACAAAGGCACGTGCCGAACTGGGTTGGAACCCCGCCAAAACCTCGTTTGAAGAACTGGTAAAACTGATGGTTGAAAGCGATATGGCTAAGGTGGCCGCCGAAGATGCCAGTACTAAGGTGCGATGCAACTTGGCCGAATATCTGGAGAAAGGTATCGTGAAATAATTTAAGTTTTGCAAGTTCTTGTTTCAGCATGAACTTGCAAAACACTAAACGGGTAGACATTACTTGTTTATTACTGCATGCCAAAGACATGCGAAACTTTAATAAATAATTAATTAATTATGACTAACTCATCATCTTCATCTTGCCTAAGCAAGAGCAGTAAAATATATGTGGCTGGCCATCATGGTTTAGTGGGGTCGGCCATATGGAATAATTTAAAGGCCCGCGGCTACCATAACTTGGTGGGTCGCTCGCATAGCGAGCTCGATCTTACCGACCAGTATGCCGTGCAGAAATTTTTTGATGAAGAACGTCCTGATGCTGTTGTTTTGACCGCTGCCTTTGTGGGTGGTATTATTGCTAATAGCTTGTATCGTGCCGACTTCATCATGCAAAACATGAAGATACAGTGCAACGTTATTAGCAATGCTTACAGTCATGGCGTTAAGAAATTGCTCTTCCTTGGTAGCACTTGTATCTATCCTAAAAATGCACCGCAGCCCATGAAGGAAGATGTGCTGCTTACCTCGCCCCTTGAATATACAAACGAGGAGTATGCTATTGCAAAAATTGCGGGCTTGAAGATGTGTGAAAGTTATAATCTGCAGTATGGCACCAATTATATTGCCGTGATGCCCACAAACCTGTATGGTCCTAACGACAACTTCCATCTTGAAAATAGTCATGTTATGCCAGCTATGATGCGTAAGGTGTATTTGGCAAAACTCATTCATGATGCCGATTGGCAACGTATTTGTGCTGATATGAACAAACGCCCCATTAATCCTACTGATAAGTTGCGCGCTTTGATAGGCGAGGGCAATGTTGATGGACAAAACTCGCGTGAGCGCATCTTAAAAGCCCTCGAATTTTATGGCATCTCTGATAATAAAGTGGTGCTTTGGGGTACAGGTACACCGCTACGCGAATTCTTGTGGAGTGAAGACATGGCCGATGCCAGTGTGCATGTGTTGTTGAATGTCGATTTCAGCGATATCATTGGCATTAAAAACTATTCGTCGGTATTTTTAGGAGCAAAGACCGATGGCGCTGTTGATCGTAATAATAGTGAGGGACGTGGTGGCGCTATTCCTTCTTTAGGTGAGATACGTAACTGTCATATTAATGTTGGTACAGGAAAAGAACTAACCATACGCGCCCTCTCTGAGTTGGTGGTTAAAGCTGTAGGCTTTACTGGCACGGTTGAGTTTGATGCCAGCAAGCCTGATGGTACTCCGCGTAAGCTTATCGATGTAGAAAAACTACATTCGTTGGGCTGGACTCACAAGGTAGAAATTGAAGATGGTGTGCAGAAACTTTTCGATTGGTATAAAAAGAGTTTGGCGTAAAACACACGTAAATAGAAAAGAATTTGCCTGTTAATAAGAAGAGATATCAAGCATATCGTCTCAGTACTTGGCCGAGATTACTCCAGTACTTCATAGGAGATTACTCCAGTACTTCGCAGGAGATTACTCCAGTACTTGGCCGAGATTACTGCAGTACTTGGGCCAAGTACTGATGCCAAGTACTGTCGCCCATGTTTTGAGGGTGAACCATCTTTAAGCTCTTTAGAGTTTTAGCAGACCGCAATAAAAATTAATTTAACGCATTTAGTAGACCCTATATATAAATAAAAAGCCCGAAGACAGATTTTTGTCTTCGGGCTAATTTGTATCTTGTTGTTGCTATTCGTCAAGATATCCTTTTGTAAACATATCGTAGCTCAGCGCTTCCAACTCTTGCAACGTCATGCCAGCAATGGCTCGCTCTATGCGCGCAATCAATTCTTGTCGGCGAGTGTCGTCGCTGTAGGAATTAAAGAAATGGCGTTGGCTTTGCATCTTCTATGTACTTGATTATTAGAAGGGAAGGTCGTTAGCGCCATCCTGCGGAGCATTGGCAGCCGAAGCGAAGGGATCGGCAGGAGGGCGGGGGGGGGGGGCGGGCTGAGCAGGAGCAGCGGTGAAGTCGGCAGCGTTAACATTAGCAGCCATTGCACCTACCGAGTTGGGGTCGACCTGGCGCACATCGAAAGCGCGGATGCTGTTGAACCAGCGTCCGTTATATTCATGAGCATCGATGTCAAAAGAAACGGTAAGTTCTTGGCCTACCTGTATATTGAAACGCTGCAGACGGTCGGCACCAAATACTGAAAAGACCATCTTCTTGGGATATGCGTCGTGGGTTTCAATGACAAATTCTTGCACTTTCCATTCACCGCGCTGAGATACGCCCGTCTTCTCTGGAAGTGCAGCGATTACTTTACCTTGTAATTCCATAAATATGTTTTGTTTTATACTAAATTTATATTTGATTGCGAAATTAATAAATATAGTTGATAAAAACAAAATTAACCATGCTTTTTTTGTGCAATCCGACCCTTTTTTGTATTTTTGTGGTGAATTATGAATTGCTCTGTCAAGTGCCTCTTCCTTGCGCCTATAATGGTGTGCAAAGGTTTGGTGCGCTGCTTGATGTATAGGCGCGATAGGGCTTGGTAAAGTAAGAAACATTATTAATCTGGTAAGAATATAAAAATATACACACTATGCAATTTACAGTTTCAAGTAGCTTGTTAAACAGTCAGCTACAGACTTTGGTAAAAGTGATAAACAGTAAGAGCTCTATGCCCATCCTTGATTGCTTCCTCTTCGAGGTGAGCAATGGCAAACTTGTGGTTACAGCCAGTGACAAAGAGAATGTAATGTCGGCCGAGTTGCCCATTGATGGCTGTGAGGGCGAATGTATCATTGGTATCCCTAATCGCAATATTCTTGATGCTGTAAAAGAACTTGACGAGCAGCCCCTCGTTATCAAGGTAAACACCGAGACAATGGGTGTTGAGGTTGTTTATCAGAATGGTAAGTATCAGTTTGTAGGACAGGATGGCACCGTGTTTCCTAAAGCCAAGGAACTGGCCCCTGGCGCAACCTCGCTTGCTCTCGACGTTCATGTGTTGGTAGACAATGTAAACCGCTCACTTTTCGCAACTGCCGACGACGAGTTGCGTCCAGTGATGGGTGGTGTTTATTTCGACTTGAATGCCGATGGCTTGGCAATCGTTGCTACCGATGGTCATAAGTTGGTGCGCAACCGCAACTTCACTGTGAAGAGCGATGTTCCTACCTCATTTATTTTGCCTAAGAAGCCAGCGGCTTGGCTGAAGACCATGCTGGCAAAAGCCGAGGGCGAGGTACAAATTAGTTATGATGCTAACAACGCTTGCTTTGCTACGGCCGATGCTAAGCTGATTTGCCGACTGATGAAGGACGTTACCCTAACTATAACTCGGTAATTCCGCAGAACAATCCTAACAAACTTACCGTTGATCGTAAGAGCTGTGTCAGCGCTTTGCGTCGCGTTTTGCCCTTCGCCAGTCGTAGTACCAACTTGGTGCGCTTGCATATTGAAGAGGGTAAGTTGGCTATCAGCACCAACGATATCGACTTCGCTACTAGCGCTAACGAGTCGTTACCTTGCGATTTTGTAGGTAAAACTATGGATATAGGTTTCAACGGTTTGTCGTTGTATGAGGTGCTCAGCAATATTGATTCTGAAGAGGTTACCTTCTCATTGGCTGATCCCAGTCGTGCTGGTGTGATAGAGCCCGCAACACAGCCTGAGAATGAAGACGTGCTGATGCTCGTCATGCCCATGTTGCTTAACGATTAATGATTATTATATAGGAGTGGTGGTCTTTCTATTGGGCGCCACTCCTTTCCTATACATATACTGTCCGGCGTCATCTCCTATCATACGTGCCCTTGCTATCACTGATGCAAAGGCTCGAATGAAGGAACGTCGGACAATTGCATGACTATACGCTATGAAACTGAATATCAATAAACCCCTCGTTATCTTCGACCTCGAGTCGACTGGTCTTGACTTGGTGAACGACCGCATCATACAGATTTCATACATCAAAGTGATGCCTTCGGGCGAGGAGATACGCGAGTCGTTTAATGTAAATCCGGGTAAACCTATCCCAGAACTGGTTACACAACTTACGGGTATCTCTGATGCTGGCGTGGCCGATGCTCCTTGCTTCAAACAGTTGGCCGCAACATTAGCTGCTAAGTTCAAGGGATGTGACTTTGCGGGCTTTAATTCAAATCATTTTGATGTGCCGATGTTGGCAGAGGAATTTTTACGTGCAGGCATCGACTTCGACTTTTCTAATTGCCGACTCATTGATGCGCAAACCATTTTTCATAAGATGGAACGTCGCAATTTGGCAGCTGCCTACAAGTTTTATTGTGGACGAAAGATGGAGGACGACTTTGAAGCGCACCGTGCCGACCAAGATACCGAAGCAACCTATCGTGTGCTGATGGGTGAGCTGGATAAGTATAATCCAGAAGTTCAATCTGAACCCGACCGTCAGTTAGCAAATGATATGGATGTGTTGGCCGAATTTTCAAAGCAAAACGACAATGTAGATTTTGCAGGTCGCATTGTGTGGCGCGATGTGTTGGGCCCTGATGGAAAGCCTGTGCTTGGTGCCGATGGTAAGGTGCTGCGTCAGGAAGTATTCAATTTTGGTAAGTATAAAGGTCGCTCGGTGGCCGATGTGTTGCGTCGTGATACGGGCTATTATGGCTGGATGATGTCGGGCGACTTCACCTTTAATACAAAACAAGTGCTTACGCGTATACGTATGCGCGATATGAAAAAATAAGGATATGCTGAAAGGAAAGAAAATAGTATTGGGCATCACAGGGTCGATAGCCGCATACAAGGCTTGTAACATTATTAGGTTACTGGTAAAACAGGGTGCCGAGGTGCAGGTGGTTATCACACCCGCAGGTAAGGAGTTTATTACACCCGTCACTCTGTCTGCACTTACCCAAAAGCCTGTCATTTCCGACTTTTTTGCACAGCGCGACGGCACATGGCATTCGCATGTAGCCTTGGGCTTGTGGGCCGATGCCATGTTGGTGGCACCATGTACCGCCAGCACATTGGGTAAGATGGCGCATGGCATTGCCGATAATATGCTGGTTACCACCTACTTGTCGATGAAAGCCCCTGTTTTTATTGCCCCTGCTATGGATCTTGACATGTATGCACATCCTTCAACCCAGGCCAATATTACGCAGTTGCAGCAATATGGCAACCGCTTCATCGAACCGCAGTCGGGCTTTTTGGCCAGTGGCCTTGAGGGCAAAGGACGTATGGAGGAACCTGAACGAATTGTGGCTGTGCTTGACGATTATTTTGACAGCTTGCAGCCCACGGCATTGCGTGGTAAGAAGGTGGTTATCACTGCTGGACCTACGTACGAGAAAATTGACCCTGTGCGCTTTATAGGCAACTATTCAAGCGGCAAGATGGGCTTTGCTATTGCTGAGGCATGTAGGCGTCGTGGCGCCCATGTGGTGCTGGTGGCTGGCCCCGTAGCCCTGTCGTGTCACGAAGACATTCAACGTATCAATGTAGAAAGTTGTGAGCAGATGTATGCTGCCACCGTGCGTGAATTTGCCGATGCCGATGTAGCCATCTTATCGGCTGCTGTAGCCGATTATCGTCCTGCCACAGTGGCTACTGAAAAGATCAAACGTGAAAAGAAGGGCGCAATGGATCTTTCACTTGAGCCCACCCATGATATTGCTGCTGAGATAGGCCGTATGAAGCAACCGCATCAGCATGTGATAGGCTTTGCTCTTGAAACCAATGACGAAGAGAACAATGCCTTACAGAAGTTGGAAAAGAAAAATGCCGACTTTATTGTGCTGAACAGTTTGCGTAATGAGGGCACCTGTTTCCGCACCGATGAGAATAAAATATCCATCATAGGTCGCACCTTCCGCAAAGAGTTTGAAAAGAAACCAAAAGCAGCTGTGGCTGAGGATATACTTGATGCAGTAGAGTCGTTGTTGGTCTAAAGAGATAAAGTATCTCGTGGTTATACGAGTATGGTCATCATAATGCTAAAGTCAGATATCGTATGAAGTTTTTTCGATTTATCCATATTTTAGGAGTAGCGCTACTGTTGGGCATAGCCTGTAAAGAACAGGTGGCTGCTCAAGAGCTGAATGCGCGCATTACCATTAACCACAGCCAGATACAGGGCACTGATAATGCTGTGTTTGATGAACTGACACAAACGTTGACGCAGTTTGTGAACGATAGACAATGGACTAACCTGCAGTTCCAAAAGAACGAACGCATTAACTGTTCGTTTAATATCACGGTCACAAAATATGATAAGTCGAGCAATCTCTTTACATGTAAAGCGCTCATACAAGCATCGCGCACGGCCTATAATTCGTCATACACCACTACCATCTTCAGTAATCAAGATAACGATTTTAATTTTGAGTATGCGCAATTTGACCAATTGCAGTTTAACGAAGAACAGGTTGATAATCAGCTAACCGCTCTCTTCGCCTATTATGCTTATCTTATTATTGGGTTTAATCTTGACACCTATGCTCCAATGGGAGGCGAAGATGTGTTGCAGCGTTGTATGAATTTGGCAAACAATAGCCAGAACTTAAACTATACAGGATGGAAGGCGTTTGATAACGATCGCAACCGCTTTGCCATCATTAACGACTATCTTGATGGTGCCATGAAGCCTTTCCGGCAGTTGCAATACGACTATTACAGAACAGGAATGGACGAAATGGCCGCTAATGCCGAGCGTGGTCGCATAAACATCAGCACCGCGCTTGAGAAGGACCTGAAAAAGTGTCATGAAGACCGTCCGCTAAGCCGACTTCCCATGCTGTGGACCGACTATAAGCGTGATGAGTTGGCTAATATATATAAAGGTAAGGGCACACAGAAAGAGAAGGAAACTGTTTACGACATCCTCTTCAACATTAATGCCAGCCAGAATAATGCTTGGCAGAAGATAAAAGAATAATGGGGTGGAGGTGTGTTCCACGTTAATAACGAAAAACTATAATCATGCTAAAAAAACTATACATACGAAACTTTACGCTCATTGACGAGTTAAACATTCCGTTCTTTCCAGGCTTCTCGGTAATAACGGGTGAGACGGGTGCTGGTAAGAGCATTATCCTTGGAGCCATAGGCTTGTTGTTGGCAACCGTGCCGATGCGAAACAAGTGAAGACGGGAGCTTCAAAATGTGTGGTTGAGGCTGTCTTTGATGTAGGCCATGATAAGAACGGCGCTATAAAGCAGTTTTTTGATACAAACGACCTCGACTTTGTGCCCGATGAGTGCATCTTGCGCCGAGAGTTAAGTGCTGCGGGTAAGAGTCGTGCCTTTGTCAACGACACTCCTGTTACCCTGACTTTGTTACGCGAGTTGGGCGAACATCTGATAGATATTCATAGTCAGCATCAAAATTTGTTGCTGGGTAAGGAAAATTTCCAATTAAGTGTAATCGACATTTTGGCAAAAGATGGTGAACAGCTTTCCCGTTATCGTGCTGCCTATAAGCAGTATGAAGACGAGGTGCGCTTACTGACCAAGATGCGTAAAGATATTGAAACGAGCACGGCTGAAGCCGACTTCTTGCGTTTCCAGCATAAGGAATTGAGCGAGGCAATCTTGTTGAAGGCGAGCAGGAAGAGCTGGAACAGAAAAGCGAGACCATGAGCCATGCCGAGGAGATAAAAACTTCGCTTTATCTAGCCGACTCGTGCTTGAATGGCGAGGAAGGAGGCGTTATCAATAATTTGAAGTCGGTGCTCTCGCATCTCTCCGACATCGCTCCTGTATTTGCAAAGGCTAACGAACTGTCAGATCGCCTCGATAATTGCTATATCGAGGTGAAAGACATTGCCGATGATATCTCGGCCAGTGTTGATGATATTGATTTTGATCCCAGACAGTTGCAAAACATTAACGACCGTCTTGACGTGTTGTATTCGCTTGAACATAAGTATCATGTTGATAGTGTTGAAGCGCTGATACAACATCTGAATACAGTGGCTGAACGTATAGAGAATATTGATACGGGCGAAGAAAAAATTGAAGAACAAGAACAGCTGGTTGAACAGCGACGAGCCGACTGTGAAAAATTGGCTGCTGAACTGTCGGCCAAACGTCATGAGGCAGCGCTGGCTGTTGAGAAAGGTATGGCCGAGCGCTTGGTGCCGTTAGGAATACCTAAAGTGCGCTTCAAGGTAGAGATGACGCCTATTGCTATTGGCCCTGATGGTGCTGACAAAATAGTTTTCTTGTTCAGTGCTAACTCAAGTTCACCTATGCAACAGGTGTCGCAAGTGGCATCGGGTGGCGAAATAGCTCGCGTGATGCTCTCACTCAAAGCTATGATGGGCAACGCTGTTGACTTGCCCACTATCATCTTCGACGAAATTGACACGGGCGTAAGTGGTAGGGTGGCCGAGCAGATGGCACATATCATGAAAGAGATGGGACATACTGACCGACAGGTTATCAGCATTACTCACTTGCCACAAATTGCTGCCGTGGGGGCCACTCATTATAAGGTAGAGAAGGAAGAAACCGAGGCAGGCACTACCAGCAAGATGCGTCTGCTGAAGGCTGATGAACGTGTGACAGAGATTGCGCAGATGCTTAGCGGAAGCGAGATTACGCAGGCGGCCATCGACAATGCTCAGGCGTTGTTGAAGAATTGATGAGTGATGTAAACCCTTTTAAACATAATCATTACGTATAAATTATTAATAGAAAAATAGTAAAATAAAAATATGAAAAGACTTTTTATGCTGCTCTTTGCAGCACTCTCACTAACTGTAGCTTCAGCACAGCCTTCGGCCGTGAAGAAGTCGGCCAATTCAGTATTTACTTTAACCACCTATAATCAGAATGGTGAGGAAATAGCAACCGCACACGGTGTGTTTGTGGGCACCAATGGCGAGGCCATCAGCACATGGAAACCTTTTGTGGGTGCTACAAGCGCGGTAGTTACCGACATGAAAGGTCAGAAACATAATGTTGAAACCATGATGGGCGCCAACGAGTTGTACGATGTTTGTAAATTTCGTGTTGCTGGTAAAGTAGTTGCTATGCAGTCGGCCAGTACGCCTCAAACTGATGGTGCTAAGGTATGGTTAGTAAATAATGTGAATGGTAAGGCCAAGGTACAACCCCTCACAGTAGAGAAGAACGAGCGTTTTATGCAGAAATATTCATACTACATCTTTGCTGATAAGGTAGAAGACGATGTTGATGGCTGGCTGTGGTAGATAACAGTGGAGCTCTGTTGGCACTTTTGCAGCGCTCGCAGGCTGGTACTGAGGCTCACGGCACCGATGCTTCGTTTACCGATAGCATGAAGACTACTGGTATGTCGTGCAACGATCCTGTGTTAAGACAAACAGGCATTCGTATTGATATGCCTCGCGATAAGGAGCAAGCTCAGTTGCTGTTGATGATGTCGAGCGAGTCGAATACCGACTCGTTGCAGCGCGTGCACTATATCAACGACTTTATCTCGCTTTATCCAAAGGAAGTGGATGGTTATGTGGCTCGTGCTCAAAACTTGATGGCTGCTAACAATTATGATGGCGCCCAGCGTGAAATGGCTTCAGCACTTAAAAATGTAGAGAACAAAGCTGATGCCCATGCTGAATGGGCGCGCATGATGTATCAGAAATTGATGCTTGCTCCCGATACCACATTTACAAAGTGGACATTAGACGATGCTATGGCCGAGATACAAAAAGCTTATGCCATTGATCCACAGCCCGCTTATCGTCATCGTGAGGCGCAGATCGTTTTCTCAAAGGCCGATTATGCAAAGGCTTATGATATGTTTATTGAATTGGCAAATGGCAAGATGCGCAATGCCGAGGTGTTTTATGAAGCAGCTCAGTGTAAAACACAGCTGAAAGCTCCCACTACCGAGATTATTGCATTGCTGGATAGCGCCGTAGCTGCTTGTCCACAGCCGCTTACCAATCTGTCGGCACCTTATATATTAGCTCGTGGCCAGGTGCTTGATGCTAATGGCCAGTATCGTTTAGCATTGAAAGACTACAACGCCTACGATACCCTGATGTTGGGTCGCGCCAATGCCACCTTCTATTATATACGTTATCAGTGCGAGATGAAGGTACACCAGTATAAGCAGGCGCTGAACGATATTGCTCATGCTGCATTGCTCAGCCCCGAACAGCCTTTGTACATTGCCGAGTTGGCTTCGTTGCAGTTGCGTGTCAATCAATATGAAGATGCTATTAAGACTGCCGACTTATGCTTGAAGTATGCACCAGATAATTCTGATTCATATATTATTAAAGGATTGGCACTCATTCAGTTAAAGAAAACTGCTGAAGGTTTAGAGGCATTACAAAAGGCGAAAGAACTGGGTGATAGTCGTGCTGATGAGCTGATAAAGAAATATAAATAAGGTGAAGGAGAAATAGCGAAAATGGCTAAACAGAATTTCTATAGCGACGAGAAGTTTGCCGACATACAGATGTTGCGCTATCGTCTGAATGGCTTTGAGCAATTGACCCTACAACAGAAAAAGTATATCTATTATCTTTCTCTGGCCACTTTGTGCGGAAGAGATATTACTACCGACCAGTATGGCAAGTATAATATCAAAATACGTAAACTGTTGGAGGCTGTGTATCGCAACTATAAAGGCAAGCGCACGCCCGCTTATCGCGCCTTCGAGGTGTATCTTAAGCGCGTGTGGTTCTCAAATGGCATCTATCATCATTATGGTTGCGATAAGTTTGTTCCTGGTTTTACAGCCCGCTTTTTACGTCGAGAGGTGTTGGCATTACCAGCCGATGAGCTACCGTTGGACAACGGACAAACGGCTGCACAACTGTGCAACGAGCTGTTTCCCGTTATCTTTAACGCAGATGTGTTACCCAAGCGTGTAAATAAGGCTGATGGTGAAGATCTTGTCTTAACGTCGGCTTGTAATTTCTACGAAGGTGTGAGCCAGGCTGAAGTAGAGGCTTACTATGCACAACAAACCGATGTAACCGATGCTTGTCCGCCATCGTATGGCTTGAACTCGAAGTTGGTGAAGACCGCACGCGGACTGAAAGAGGAACGCTGGACCGTGAATAGCCGTTATGGTAAGGCCATTCGTAAGATTATCTTCTATCTTGAAAAGGCTGCCGAGGTGGCTGAGAATGATCAGCAACGTAAGGTGATAGCCTTGCTTATCGACTATTATCGCACAGGCAATTTGAAACGCTTTGACGAGTATTCGGTTGAATGGCTGAAAGAACAAGAGGGTAGAGTAGACTTTATCAATGGTTTTATTGAGGTGTATGGCGACCCACTTGGATTGAAAGGTACGTGGGAAGGCATTGTTACCTATAAGGATGAAGAGGCCACGCAGCGCACCCGTAAGATATGTAATAATGCGCAATGGTTTGAAGACCACTCGCCTGTTGATGCTCGTTTTAAAAAGAAAACGGTGAAAGGTGTAACGGCTAATGCCGTGTGTGCTGCAATGTTGGGTGGTGAAGAGTATCCTTCTACTGCCATTGGCATCAATCTGCCTAACGCCGACTGGATACGTGCGGCCCATGGTTCGAAGAGCATCACGATAGGAAACCTTACACAGGCTTATAGCATTGCTGCTGAAGGATCTGGCTTCAAAGAGGCGTTTGTTGATGATGCCGAAATGCGTAAGTTGATGACGAAGTATGAAAGTCAGTGCGACGACCTACATACCGACTTACATGAATGTTTAGGTCATGGCAGTGGTCAGTTGTTACCTGGCGTATTGCCCGATGCCCTCAAGGCCTACGGAAACACAATTGAGGAGGCGCGCGCCGATTTGTTTGGTCTTTATTATATGGCCGATGCCAAGATGGTAGAGCTGGGATTGCTTGAAAATGCTGAGGCATATAAAGCACAATATTACAGCTATATGCTCAACGGACTGATGACACAGCTGCGCCGCATCACCCCAGGACATCAGCTTGAAGAGGCTCATATGCGTAACCGTGCGCTCATTGCTCACTGGGTGCTCGAGCACGCCGAGGGCGCTGTTGAACTGGTGCAACATGAAGGTAAAACGTGGTTGCATATTAACGATTACGAAGCATTGCGTGCGCTGTTCGCCATCTGTTGGCCGAGGTGCAGCGTATCAAGAGCGAAGGCGATTTGGCTGCAGCCAAGGCACTGGTTGAACGCTATGCTGTGAAGGTTGATGCCCACTTGCTAAATGAGGTACATGAACGCTATGCTTCGTTACACATTGCACCCTATAAGGGATTTATCAATCCTGTATTAGAGCCCGTTTATGGCAAGGGTAGCGAGCGTAAGGTTATTGTCGATATTAAAGTGACATACACAGAAAGCTATGAACAACAGATGTTGCGCTATTCACGCGAATATTCTTTCTTGTAATCATCACTTTTTATAAAAGAAAAACTATGCATAACGAAAATACAGCTGTTGATGTGAACAGCCTGGTGAAAGAAATAAAGCAGTCGTTCAGGTTGTTTATGAATGGCGTGGCATCGCAATCGATGCGCGACAAAGGGCTCGCCTATAAAATTAATTGGGGTATACCCTTGCCACGTTTGCGTGACATGGCATCGCGTTATGAGCCCAGTGCCGCTTTGGCTATAGCTTTGTGGCAGAGCGATGTGCGTGAATGTAAGTTGTTAGCCATGATGCTGATGCCGGTGATGCTTGTGACGAGACAACGGCAAAGCAATGGATGGCCGATTGTACCAATCAAGAAATGGCTGAAATGTTGGCTTTTCATCTCTTGCAAAAGTTGCCATTCGCAGCACAACTGGTTGCAACATTGTTGCCCACAGCTGAAGATGTTCAGTTGTTGTGCCTCTTTCAGCTTCTTTCACGATTGGTTATCAAAGGCTTTGTGGCCGATGAAGCGTTGGTAAACAGCTTGTCGGATAAGGTGATAGAAGCCTTTTCTGGCGAGGATGTTGCCTTGCGTCATGCAGCACTAAATTGTGTGCTCCGATGCGTTGATAGCGGTCAGCCAGCGTTCCTTTTGTTGCAAGAGAACCTTAAAAAGCATAAAATAGATATTTTTTGATAGCCATTAAGGGAAAATCTTAATAAAAAGTAGTAACTTTGTGCTGTGTTGGACGAAGGTGCTTTCTGCCAACGTTGGAGAGAGCTTATCATCCTTGACAACAGATATATTAGTAAAAACATGCGCGTGTTTTCTTAACATCACGCCTCAATACTTATAGATAAATGAATACAGGTAAAGTAGATGTCTTGCTGGGACTCCAGTGGGGCGATGAAGGAAAGGGTAAAGTTGTCGATGTATTGACACCAAACTATGATGTAGTGGCTCGTTTTCAAGGCGGCCCTAATGCAGGACACACCCTCGAGTTTGAAGGCCAAAAGTATGTATTGCGCAGTATCCCCTCTGGCATTTTCCAGGGTGGAAAGGTGAATATCATCGGCAATGGTGTTGTTCTGGCTCCCGACTTGTTCATGGCTGAAGCCAAAGAACTGGAAAAGAGCGGACATGATTTAACAACCAGACTGCACATTTCAAAGAAGGCTCATCTCATTATGCCTACGCACCGTGTGCTTGACCGTGCGCTTGAAGCTGCTAAAGGAAAGAGCAAAGTAGGCACCACTGGAAAAGGCATTGGCCCGACCTATACCGATAAGGTGTCGCGTAACGGCTTGCGTGTTGGCGATATCTTTGAAAACTTTGAACAGAAGTATGCTGCTCATAAGGCTCGTCACATCGCCATGTTGGAGGCTCTCAACTTTACTGATTATGATATCACTGAGGATGAAAAGCGCTGGATGGAAGGTATCGAGTATATGCGTCGCTTCAAGATTGTTGATAGCGAGCACGAGGTAAACAACCTGTTGCGCGAAGGTAAGAGCATTCTTTGCGAAGGCGCTCAGGGCACAATGCTTGATGTCGACTTTGGTAGCTATCCTTTTGTTACCTCATCAAACACTATCTGCGCTGGTGCATGTTCAGGTTTGGGCATTGGCCCGAACAAGATAGGCGAGGTATATGGCATCATGAAGGCATACTGCACACGCGTAGGTTCAGGTCCGTTCCCCACAGAATTGTTCGACGAGACGGGTGCTGAAATTCGTCAGTTGGGTCACGAGTATGGTGCTGTTACAGGTCGTGAGCGTCGTTGCGGATGGATTGACCTCGTAGCATTGCGTTATGCTATCATGGTAAACGGTGTAACCCAGCTCATCATGATGAAGAGCGATGTGCTTGACAGCTTCGATAATATCAAGGCTTGCGTGGCTTATCGCAAGAATGGTGAAGAGATTGATTACTTCCCCTACAACATTGAAGAGGGTATTGAGCCTGTATACAAGGAAATACCGGGATGGAAGACCGATATGACTAAGTTTACAAGTGAAGATCAGTTCCCACAAGAGTTTAACGACTATATCGAGTTCTTGGAGGCTGAACTTGAAACACCTATCAAGATCATCTCAATTGGTCCTGATCGTGATCAAACCATTGTAAGAAAATAATATTGTAAGTATATAATAATGTTGATGGCTTTACTGATTGATTGTTTCTATAATTTGTAGAGCTTGCATGTCACATTATTATCTTATCCTTTCGCAAGGCATGACCATTCAATTCGTGTTATGTCTTGCGAAAGTTGTTAAAACACCAACGATATAAAAATGAATAAACCAGGAATACCAAAAGGCACGCGCGACTTCTCGCCCGTAGAGATGGCAAAGCGTAACTATATCTTCAATACTATTAAAGAAGTGTATGCCTTGTATGGCTTTCAGCAGATTGAAACGCCGGCTATGGAGTCGTTGCAAACCCTGATGGGCAAGTATGGCGAGGAAGGCGACAAACTCTTGTTCCGTGTGTTGAACTCGGGCGACTATATGAGCAAACTTTCTGACGAGGAATTGCAGGAGCGCAACTCGTTGCGTCTGTCGTCACGCATTTGTGAAAAAGGCTTGCGCTATGATCTTACCGTGCCTTTTGCGCGCTACGTGGTGATGCATCGCGAAGAGTTGCAGTTGCCTTTTAAACGATATCAGATACAGCCCGTATGGCGTGCCGATCGTCCACAAAAGGGTCGTTATCGCGAGTTTTATCAGTGCGATGCCGACGTAGTGGGTAGCGATTCGTTGCTTAATGAGGTAGAACTCATGCAGATTGTCGACACAGTCTTCACACGTTTGGGCGTTCGAGTGCAGATAAAGATTAACAATCGCAAGATATTGTCGGGCATTGCCGAGGTAATAGGCGAGCCAGAGAAGATTGTTGATATTACGGTTGCTATTGACAAACTTGACAAGATAGGTTTGGAGAGCGTAAACGCCGAGCTGCGTGCCGATGGTATTAGCGATGAAGCAATAGAGAAGCTTCAGCCCATCATTGCTATGAGCGGAAGCAACGACGACAAACTGAAAACCATGAGCGATGTGCTGTCAGGTTCAGAAATTGGTATGAAGGGTGTTGAAGAAACACGCTTCATCCTTGATACACTGAAAGGCACACTTGATAATGAGATTGAGTTTGACCTCACCTTGGCCCGTGGCCTTAACTATTATACAGGTGCTATTTTTGAGGTCAAAGCATTAGATTATGCTATTGGTAGCATTACGGGTGGTGGCCGCTATGATAACCTGACGGGCATTTTTGGCATGCCTGGTTTGAGTGGCGTGGGCATTTCGTTTGGTGCCGATCGTATCTACGATGTTCTTAATGGTCTTGACCTTTATCCAAAGGAGGCTGTTAACGGCACAAC
>ERZ859937.288-NODE-288-length-23156-cov-1.790312_pt1 | contig 23156 bp, 30 predicted proteins | sample MGYA00509985_ERZ859937 | MGnify/ENA primary metagenome ERZ859937 (study PRJEB30046, sample SAMN00715169) | human gut metagenome | study: EMG produced TPA metagenomics assembly of the A metagenome-wide association study of gut microbiota in type 2... | reverse complement strand
AACCAACGGCTGAAGGCATACGTCCAAGAAGTGCTGAAACCTCTGAACCAGCCTGGGTAAATCTGTAGATATTATCAATGAAAAGAAGTACATCCTTTCCACCCTTATCTCTGAAGTACTCAGCCATTGTAAGTCCTGCAAGACCAACTCTCATTCTTGCTCCAGGTGGTTCGTTCATCTGTCCGAACACCATGGTAGTTTTCTCGATAACGCCCGATTCCATCATCTCATGATAAAGGTCGTTACCCTCTCTTGTTCTTTCTCCAACACCAGTGAATACTGAATATCCACCATGCTCAGTTGCAATATTTCTGATAAGTTCCTGAATAAGTACTGTCTTACCTACTCCGGCACCACCGAAAAGTCCGATTTTACCACCCTTCTGGTAAGGGCAAAGTAAATCTACGACTTTGATACCAGTCTCAAGAATCTCTGTATTAGTTGCCTGCTCTGCAAATGCAGGTGCCTTTCTGTGAATAGGCATATGCTCCTGTACTTCTGGAGCTGGCTTATTATCTATTGGCTCACCTAATACATTGAACATTCTTCCTAAAGTCTGTTCACCTACTGGTACAGAAATTGGGGCTCCTGTTGCCTCTGCTTCCATACCTCTGACAAGACCATCTGTAGGACCCATGGCTATACATCTTACTACATCATCACCAAGATGCTGGGCAACCTCTACAACAAGCTTACCGCCGTCTTAGTCTTAATATTGATGGCCGAATTGATTTCTGGCAGATTACCGTCTGTAAACTTAATATCGATTACAGCACCGATAACCTGAGTAATCTTACCAATATTATTCTCTGCCATTATTCCCTCCATTGTTTTATTAATTGATAGCATTCGCTCCTGCTATAATCTCTGTAAGTTCCTGTGTAATTGAAGCCTGACGTGCTCTGTTAAACTTAAGCGACAGATCTGATATCATATCCTCTGCATTGCTTGTTGCGCTGTCCATTGCCTGCATACGTGCTCCGTTCTCACTTGCAACGGCCTCAACCATAGCTCCGTATATCAGACTGCACACATACTTCGGTATAATCAGGTTAAGAGCTTCCTCTTCACCCGGTTCATAATTCATAGGTGTGTATCAGTCTCTTCGCCGTCCTGTTTCATCGCATATGCGTTAACAGGAAGCAGCTTGATAAGCTTAGGTTCATGAACCACAGTGTTCTTAAAAGATGTATAAGCAAGATATATCTCTCCGACTTCTCCACTTGTAAATGCATCAAGCACCTCATTACATATAGCCTTGGCATCTGTATACGCAGGTTCTTCAACCATATCTGAATAATCTGCTTTAATCTGATAGCCTCTTCTTGAAAGGAAATCTCTTCCCTTTGTTCCTATTGCATATATAAGTGCGTCTTCCTTAGGAATATCACTACCTGTTATAAGTCTGGTAATATTAGAATTATATCCTCCGGCAAGTCCTCTGTTCGCTGTAATTGTGATAATCGCTTTCTTACTTGAATCTCCGGCTTTCAGATATTTGTGATTGATATTACCTGACTTGGCAAGCATATTCTTTACGGTATCATACATAAGGTCGAAATACGGCCTGGTACTTCCGCTTTTCCTTTAGCTTTCTGCAATTTAACAGTAGATACGAGCTTCATGGCTTTGGTAATCTGACCGGTACTTTGAATACTATCTCTGCGTCTTTTTATGTCTCTCATTGAGGCCATAAACTATTACCTCCATTCCAAAACATTTACTGGATAAATGTTTTCTTAAACTCCTCGATGGCAGCTATAAGTGCCTTCTCATTATCTGCTGTCAGTTCCTTAGTCTCTTTAATAGACTCTGGAATCTGTGGATACTTAGTATCAATAAAGTCAAATAATCCCTGCTCGAAATCAAGAATCCTGTCAACATCTATATCGATAACATACTTCTTGGTAACTGCATATATGATTATAACCTGATACTCAACCGGCATTGGCTTGTACTGTGGCTGTTTAAGCATCTCTCTGATTCTCTCACCCTGTGCAAGCTTTTCCTTGGTATCAGCATCAAGCTCTGAGCCAAACTGTGAGAACGCTGCAAGCTCTCTGTACTGAGCCAGCTCTACTCGGATAGGTGCTGCAATCTTTTTCATTGCCTTTATCTGTGCCGAGCCTCCAACTCGTGAAACTGAAAGTCCGGCATTTATGGCAGGTCTGAAGCCCGCGTTGAACATCTCTGTCTCGAGATATATCTGACCGTTGTGATTGAGATAACATTGGTCGGGATATATGCCGATACATCACCCGCCTGTGTCTCAATGATAGGAAGGGCTGTGAGCGAGCCTCCACCCAGCTTGTCTGACAGTCTCGCTGCTCTCTCCAGAAGCCTTGAATGGAGATAGAAAACATCTCCCGGATAAGCCTCTCGTCCGGGCGCTCTCTTTAAAAGGAGAGAAAGTGTACGGTATGCTGCTGCATGCTTACTCAGATCATCGTAAACTATGAGCACATCCTGTCCGTTTTCCATCCATTCCTCACCTATAGCGCAGCCTGAGTATGGTGCGATATACTGTAACGGTGCAAGCTCTGATGCTGTCGCAGCCACTACTGTCGTGTAGCTCATGGCTCCGAACTCCTCGAGCTCATTTACTATGGATGCAACCGTAGAAGCCTTCTGACCGATGGCTACATAGATACATTTCACACCCTGTCCCTTCTGGTTGATGATGGTATCTATCGCGATAGCCGTCTTTCCGGTCTGTCTGTCTCCGATAATAAGCTCTCTTTGTCCTCGTCCGATAGGAACCATTGAGTCAATAGCCTTTATACCGGTCTGAAGCGGTGTATCTACTGACTTTCTCGAGATAACTCCCGATGCTACTCTCTCTATCTGACGATATTTGTCCGACTGGATAGGTCCCTTTCCGTCGATTGGCTGTCCGAGCGCATTTACTACTCGGCCAAGCATCGCATCGCCTACCGGCACCTCTACCACTCGTCCTGTGGTCTTAACTGTATCTCCCTCGTTGATATTGCGCTGCTGTCCAAGTAAAACAGCACCGACATTGTCCTCCTCGAGGTTTAATACCATTCCATATACTTCCCCTGGAAATTCCAAAAGCTCTCCCTGCATCGCATTCTCAAGACCATGAATACGTGCGATTCCGTCTGCCACCTGAATGACTGTTCCTACATCAGCGACTTCGAGCTGGGAAGCGTATCTTTTAATCTGCTCCTTTATTACTGAGCTGATTTCTTCCGGCTTTAGATTCATGGAGCGCATTCACCTACTTTCAATTGTATTTTTGTCAAATCGCGGGTGAGTCTTTCTAATCTGCTGCTGACAGATGAATCCACCACTCTGTCCCCGATTCTGATTTTCATACCGCCTATGAGCGCGGTATCCACCTCAAAATGCATCTCAAATTTTACGTATTTTGTCGTGTCAAGAAGTCGTTTCTCCACAGCAAGCTTCTGCTCCTTTGACAGCTCAAATGCAGATGTGATGTATGCTGTTCCGATATTTTGGTACTCCTTGACTCTGTCAAGAAAGTAGTCGAAGACTAAGGTAAGCTCTTTGTAGTGATTCTTTTCTATAATCATCCTCATAAGCCCTACCAGCTCCGCTGAAACTCTTCCCCCAAATATTTCTTCGATGATTCTGACCTTTTCTTCTTTATCAATCTGCGGATGATCCATCAGCTTTGAGAGGTCATCATTTGCAGCAATGATTTCCTTTACTGCTGTTACCTCGTCAGACAGGCCGGATAGCCTGTTGTCCTCAAGGGCAGCCTCAAACAATGCATCACCGTATACCTTAGATACTAGCTTAGCCATGTTGATTCTCCCATTTCCTTAAGTGTCTCTTCAACGAGTGTATCCTGAATGTCTGTGGTGATCGAAGCTGCGACAGCCTTTTGTGCCATAAGCGATGCTATCTGTATCATCTCCTGCTTCATATCATCCATGGCATGCTTCTTCTCAAGCTCTGCCTCTTCTCTGGCTCTCTTTATGATGCGTGAAGCCTCTTCCTTTGCATCATCCACAATCTTGTTCTGGTTTTTAAGCGCCTTCTGTCTCGCCTCTGTGAGAATAGCTTCGGCCTCTTTATCAATATCCTTAAGCTTTCCCTCGTACTCTGCCTTTAGTGCTGCGGCACTTTCCTTGTCGGCAACAGCTGTGTTTATATCGCTTTCTATCCTGTCCTGCCTGTCCTTTAACAGCTTCCTTGCAGGGTTGAAAAGCAGATACGACATCAGCATGAAAAGGAAAAATACTGCAACTGCCAAAAGTACTGTATCAAAGAGCAACTGCGCATCCAGATTAAACAAAAATGTATATCCCTGTGCTAACAACTTTTACTCTCCTTTCCGTTGGCTGTATCGCCGCACGGTAATCCTCTGCGGCAAACCGTAATATACTATCCGAGCGGATGAACGAAAAGTAAAAGTAATGCAACAACGAGACCATAAAGACCTGTTGTCTCTGCAACCGCCTGTCCTAAAAGCATGGTTGACATAATCTGTCCTCTTGCTCCCGGGTTACGTCCTACGGCTGCTGCACCATGTCCTGCTGCGATACCCTGTCCAACACCAGGTCCGATTCCGGCGATAACCGCCAAACCTGCACCGATTGCTGAGCATGCTCTGATTAAATCCTGTCCATTGATATCCATAATTGAATCCTCCTAAAAATACATCTTATAGTTTTACTCATCCGTCTCACATGCCTGTGTAACGTATGTCATTGTCAGCATACAGAATACATATGTCTGAATGCTCCTGAGAACAAATCAAAGTATACATGCAGTACTGACGGCCACGCTATGGCTATAAACCTTAGCAGACCATATACCAGCGCCATGATAACAGTTCCTGACAACACATTGGCGAACAAACGCAATGATAATGAGATAGGAATTGCAATCTCACTGATAATGTTGATTGGCGCCCATATAGGCAGCCACGGCGGCAGTGGTGAACACATACCGGTCCAGATATCCTTTGCGCTTTGATGCTTAGCCTTATTGAATCTGATCATGAAAAATGTAATAAGTGCAAGCGCCAGTGTGGTTCCGTAGTCGGCTGTCGGTGGTCTTAAACCAAACAAGCCTGAGATATTACTCATCAGTATAAATATAAAAATCGTGCTGATGTAGTTTACAAACCTCGGAGCCCACTTACCCATGGTTCCCTCAACCATCTTGTCGAGCATCTCTACGATGAGCTCGATGATATTCTGAAAGCCGTCCGGTACTTCCTTTGCTTTTTTAAGCTTCCTGTTTGCCACTATAGCGAATATGACCATAATGGCCATCACTATGAGGATACAGGCATGCGATGTGGTAATCCAGACCTCCTGACCGAATACCTTTATCGAAAAAATACCATGGATCATAAAGTCGATATTGTCTGCGTTACTTTCCAGTAAAATCGCCTGATTCACATTATCACCTCCTCCTTATTAAGTTTACCTGCGGTTTTGCTACTCTGTCTCCATTTCGCCGGCGGAAGATGCATCACTTCTCCCGGAAAATCTGTCTGTCACCTTCATAAATAAAGGCTGTAAATACGCTGAAATCTTGAGCCCCAGCATACCGACAAAGGCCATTATCAGATTTCCAAAATCAAATAGTCCCAATATAAATAACAGGACCGCAACAACAATATACCTTAAAAGTGATTTTGCTACGATCCTGCGATTGGCATCCTTTTGTCCATATATGGCGGTCGCGTCATATATGACTGTGGCGATATTGACAGCTATACCAACAGCTATCGCTATCCCATACCATAAGCCGATAGAATATGAAATTTTGTCTGTGACAAACCATACCCCAATAAGCTGCACAACAATCCCGTAAAAAACTATCCCAAATACAAGTCCCGGCAATGCGTCATTTATTCTTTTTAACATCCTTCTCTACCCTGCTAATACTGTCTGATATCTCTGTTTCCGTAGTACTCTGCCTGCCCGGTGTCTGTCTGACGGCTCTGCCATCATCCTCCGGCTTCAGGAATTTTTGAACCATGCGGTATATATTGTTTGCCCCCGCAAATGCTCCAAGGAAAAACAATGGAACAGTTACCCAGTCCGCTCCGGTCTTTTTCCCAATCCACACACCGGCCAGTGTGCAGAGAAATATCGGCACAATCATGTTGATTCCAAACTGGAAAACCATGATAAGTGCATTCATTACCTCTTTCTTATTATCTCTTTTCATATACAAATTATTATATCATTTTTATTGCTTTTGTCTACATTTTTATGTGTAAAATGCATAAAAAATACATGTGTTTCATGTCAAATCACGTCAATTTGACACAACAATTGCAGTATTATCACTATTTCCGGCGATTACAGCACAAGCGTCACCTCACGGTCAGTGTGCTCATACCTGCGAATTGTAACCCCCGCTGCCTTAAGCATCCTCTTTGAAGCTGTCACGCTGGCCGTGCCCTCGTATTTGTCACAGTCGTAGACTACTTCCCTGATGCCGGACTGTATGATTGCCTTAGCGCACTCATTGCACGGAAACAATGTGACATATATGGTCGCTCCCTCAAGGCTTCCGCCCCTGTAGTTTAAGATGGCATTGAGCTCGCTGTGTGTAGAATAGAAATACTTGTTATCCTCTCCCTCTCTGGCCCAGGTGAACTCATCATCTGAGCAGCCAAGAGGAAAGCCGTTATAGCCCATGGAGAGTATCTTGTGCTCCGGGTCCACTATGCACGCCCCCACCTGGGTATTCGGATCCTTCAGCGCATGCCTGAAAGCATCGCTATGCCCATAAAATACTCATCCCATGAGATATAATCCTTTCTCTTTTCCGAAGCTCCCATATATACACCTCCATTCAATATGGTCTATCACACTGTCTGTTACTTTACAGTTTTATATCACTGTTTACACCTCAGGGCAACCTGCAGCTATTATCATCATTATTATTACTTGGTTCCGAAAATTCTGTCTCCTGCATCTCCGAGTCCCGGCACAATATATTTGTGCTCATTGAGATGATCATCGAGCGCTCCTATATATACATCCACATCAGGATGTGCCTCTGTGAGTCTCTTTACTCCCTCAGAGCTGCAATTATGCACATAAAGTGGATGTTTTTCACACCGCGCTTTTTGAGCATATCAAGCGCTGCAACTGCTGAACCACCTGTTGCGAGCATCGGATCTACCACAAATACCTCTCTGTTTGCGCAGTCTGCCGGAAGCTTGCAATAGTACTCGATAGGCTCTGCTGTCTCCGGGTCACGATACATGCCGATGTGTCCAACCTTTGCGGCAGGGATGAGCTCAAGCATGCCCTCCACCATACCAAGTCCGGCTCTTAAGATAGGAACAACTGCAAGCTTTTTGCCCTTTAATTCCTTTACAGTGGCCTTACAGATAGGAGTCTCAATCTCCACATCTGTAAGCTCCAGATCTCTTGTTGCCTCGTAGCACTCAAGCATCGCAACCTCGCTGACGAGTGTTCTGAAATCCTTTGAACCTGTGTCGGTTCTTCTCATAATTCCAATCTTGTGCTGAATCAGCGGATGATCCATAACTACTACCTTACCCATAATGTTTGTTCTCCTTTGTCTTATATTGTGTTATATTTGTTTGTCTTTTATGTATTTGCATTTAAGCGCTTTACCAGCTTCTTAAGCGTAGCCCTGAGGCTTTCATAGCACAGTCCGTAGCTTTGAAGTGTGCCGCCGTAAGGATCCAGTATCTCAAGCTCATCGCCCCATACTGTGAAAGCACAAAAACCTGCTCCGGGTCGATATCGGCAAAGCTTTCTATAATGCGCTCGCGCTGTGATGACTCCATGGTAAATACCATAGTACTCTCCGTGATATCCGATTCCTCAAGCTGCGTTGACACCATGCCCTCCGTGGAAATGCCATTGCTTATGAGCACTGCCTCTGCCTTCTGATTGACCGGCTCCGGAAACTGGACAACAAGTCCTCTCGCCTCAATCTCCATCGGCACCTTGAGTACAAAGTCGTTCATGATGCCCTTTGCCATCTGCTCCCTGCATGTGCCGGTCTGTGCGACAAAAATGATTTTGTCATACTTCACATGTGTGTCTATCACCTGATGGCCTGCCGCCTTTAGCATACGGTTCATGATGGCCTGTCCTATACGCGGTGTGGAGAAGCTCTCCGAGAAAATCACATCCACATCGAGCTCATCACAGTCCCTTAATATACGGTAAAGCTCATGGGCTATCGAATCCTCATCCGCCCTGCTTCCCATCGACAGGACAACATCTGCATCGTAAAACTGCTTTGTCTCCTCTGTCGCAATGACTGCTATCTTTTTGCCATCATCCCTGTGCGAAGCCACAAGCTCATTTATCTTCGCAATCACATGCTTTCTGGTACCGTCCACGATGACCATGTCAGCCTTTGGCGCATAGTGCTTGTACTTCATGCCGGGTGCCTTTGGCTTTCTAGTATCATCTGCCGCTATTATTCCCGGATCTATGACGACCTCTTTGCCTAATACCTTTGAAAGCATCTGAGGTGTGATGTATCCCGGGCGGAGTACCATAGGTGTATCCTCTGTCAGGTCAATGATGGTGGACTCTATTCCTATGCCAACCGGTCCTCCGTCTATTATCATGGCTATTTTGCCGCTTAGATCCTCAGCCACATGTGCAGCCTCTGTAGGGCTCGGTCTGCCGGATGTATTGGCGCTTGGCGCCGCGATAAGACAGCCGCTTCTTCTTATAAGATCAAGCGCTATAGGATGATTCGGCATTCGCACAGCCACTGTGTCCATGCCGCCTGTTGTGGCATAAGGCACTGCATCGCCCTTCTCCACTATCATGGTAAGAGGTCCCGGCCAGAAAGCATCCGAAAGCTTCCTTGCATCCTCCGGCACTGTCTTTGCGATGCGCTCCAAATCCGAAAAATCTGATATGTGTACGATAAGCGGATTGTCCGACGGACGCCCCTTTGCACTGTATATCTTCTTTGATGCCTCCGGATCTAAAGCATCACCGCCAAGCCCATACACTGTCTCTGTCGGAAACGCTACAAGCTCACCGGCTGCAATCAAATCACCTGCCTCCTGCATGAGCTTATGGTCTAAATTGTCCTGATCTATTTTTATAATTTTTGTTTCCATTTTATATCCTCACCACACATACTACAGTAATATACCATGTGCAAACACCAGTTTTTCTAAATAATCATGTGTTTTTATTGTAACACTTCAGAGCCACCTCGAAAGCAGTAAAATCTGCTGCTTACATGTAAACATGACGTATCAGCTTTTGTTCTCGGAGGTTCTGAATTGTTTTCTATTTATTATACAATAGTAACAATAGCATTTCAAGTTTTACTCAATATTTGGTAATTTTTATATAAGATTGTGTAAAAGTAAGTACAATTTTATTTGGCATTGCATTATTCTGTGTTTTGTACTACAATGCAGATAAGCCAATAACGGCGAATAATGATCATTATTTTATAAGGAGGATTTCATTATGGCATACGTAATTTCTGATTCATGCGTTAGCTGTGGTACATGTGCTGGTGAGTGCCCAGTAGGAGCTATCTCTGCTGGTGATTCACAGTACGTAATCGATGCAGATTCTTGTCTCGATTGTGGTACATGTGCTGGTGTTTGCCCAACTGGAGCAATCAGCCAGGGCTAATTTTTAGCATACTGTAAGAAATAAAGACGACCTGTTATGGGTCGTCTTTTTTTGTGTTGTAATCGTCTTTGTATTGTAATCATTTTTATGCTGTAAGCGTTTTTTGCAGTAATTATTTTTATAGTGTAAGCGTTGTCATGCATGCTCTATAGTCTCACCGGATTAAGCTCATGCGTATGCGTCTTGTCGCGCCCCTTCTTTCCCTTGGTGTCTGCAGCGCTTATTTTTGTATCTGCAGGCATGTCCGCGTTCCTTTTCCTTGAAAAAAGTCCCTTTCTGCGCAGATTTCCGCGTATGGCAGCATCCAGCTTTTTATATCTCTCCTCCTGCGCAATATCCTGTTCGCGCATCAGATAGTTCATTTCCTTTAATATCCGCTCCTGCACCTCAGTGGATATCTGCTGACTCAGCTCCTCATTGTTCAGTGCTATGGCTCTCCCCACGATATTGCTCATCAGCTCGCGAAACTCATCCATACGCTCATCTGCCGTGCGGCTTCGATATGTATGATTGTATCCCGGCAGTTCATCGTGATATGCCGGATTATACCCTGACATCTCCTGTTTTGCCGTCTGATTTGTGATATTCGTGTAATTTACAGGCTGCACGGATTTTTCCATAGCCGCAGGATTCGGTGGATTTAACGGTTCACCCGGTGCATCCGAATGAAGCATATCACGGATTGCGCGAAGCTGATACCCCTTCTCCTTAAGCTCCTTTATCCTCAAAAACTGTTTTATATTGTCTCTCGTATAGTATCTGTGACCAAGTTCATTTCTAGGCACATCAAGTCCCAGCTCATCCTCCCAGTAACGCAACACATGAGTCTCCACATCCACGGCAGCTGCCGCATCGGAAATCATGTAACGTATTTTCTCCAAATTGAAGTCCTCCTGTCTGAAATTATATTTTATTCGCTATACGCTTTTGGCACATCGAAAAGAACCAGCACTGCGAAAAAAGTTATATCGCTGTACTGGTTCAATTATAGCCTTGATAGAACTCTCATTCAATTGGTTTCGGTCGCAACTTTCGACATATAACTCTCTGTCTTAAGCTATCCAAACAGCTCCTTGAGAGCCTGTGCATTCTGTGCATCCGCAGATTTCCTGTTCTCCTGCTGTATCTGCGTATAAACCTCCTTGCGGTAAATCGGCACCTCCTTCGGTGCACTTACACCGAGCTTAATCTGGTCGCCTCTGATTTCCAGAATAGTAATCTCGATGTCATTATTAATCACCAGAGATTCACCCTTTTTTCTTGTAAGAGCCAGCATACTATTCACCCGCCCTTTCTTTTTTCCCTTTTATGATGTCATAAATCGGGAAGTGCACCTTGTAGTCATCCTCAACTATAAGCTGTGCTGCTTTGTTGCTGTCGGTATTGACCACAATAGGAGCCTTTAAATTGCAGGCAATCTTTGTGATGTCGCTAGGCACATTTACAGTGACGATCACATACATATTCTCCTCATTCAGATCTCCAAGAGGCGCAAGAAGCTCCTCGTTGACCGTCGGCTTGTAGTCCGGCATGATGATATCCGGTGTCATGACAGGAAATGCAATGTCTCCATCATCCATCGATTGAAGCCACATGATAGACTTCTTATCATTCTCCTTCTCCGAATTGTATATCAAAGTGTAGTTTTTCAGCTCCGAAAAGCCTATCATCCCCTTCTCCATTGTGATGATTTTGTCCTGTGGGATGTCAATTTCCCCAAATATTCTCGTTTTTGCCCTCATGGCTTCCTCCTTTTCGCCCGCTCCGCGAGCGTTATATAACCCGGTAGCTGTGTACCGTTTTTAAAATTCTTACAGATAATCAAGCAATGTCTGTGAGTTTGCCTTTGATGCCGCTGTCAGACTGGACTGATATGCATTGTACATAGCGTAAAAATCAATGATTATATCAGAAATATCCCTATCCTCATTGGTCGATTTAAGCTCCTCTATGGTCGTCTGCTGCTCATCAACTCTGTTCTTGATGAGAGTGAGGCGGCTCTTTGTGCTTCCCGAATTGGTGAGTGCCAGATTTACCTTATTCAAATGATCATCAAAGCGTGTGATGTACTGGCTGTAGGTCTTTTGCAAATTGTTGTCGGCATAGTCAGCCTCCTGCTCTGCAGCCTCTAAATATGTCTTAAGCTTTGCCTGTGAATCCTTGTCAGAGTACTGCTGTTGCTGCATCATCTTCTTTATCTGTGAGACCTTGTCGTGAGCATTGACAGCATTCTGCACTACATCAATCAACTCATCCACATCGCGCTTGATGCCTGTATCCATGACGTCCTTCGCCTGTGTATTGACAGTGATATCGGTGCTGTTTGCCACTGTGTATTTGATTTCCTGACTTGAAAACTTAAAATCCACTACCTTTGATGGATCGGAGTATATGATATCTCCTGCTGCATCATGAGGTACATTGCCACCTGCATCGAGTGTCACAGCATTTGTAATATCCTTGCAGTTGTAATAATACTCAGGTCTAGCATCACTGCTGTCAAAGCCTGTCTTTACATATGTGACAGACAGCTTCTTTTCATTATTCTTAATTGAAGCAGCTACATTTTTACCAAAAACAAATTCACCGGTTTCCTGTATATATGCCGTATCATCAGCAGAGAGCTTTGATGGGTCAAAATCAGACACACTCTTGTATACAGTATAATCTGTGCCCTGTGTCAGCTCTTTTCCATCGATAGAAAGCTTCACATCATCTGTCGTATTACCGTAGCCCAGACGGATTCTCTGGAAGCTGTGCTCTGTGACATCTGTGTACAGTCAGGTGTTGCCGCATTTATACTATTTGGAACAGTCACGCCATTTGTATAATACCGCTTCTCTGACAAATCAGCGGCAGAAAACTCCTGTGTTATCTGATATGTGCTCTTTGTGTCCTTCTGGAATGTGAGCTTTGATGATGTGCGGTAGCCCGTAAATACCGTTCTTCCTGCGTAGTCTGCATTGCCCTCTGTATACACCTGCTCTGACAGCGCTGTAAGCTGCTGTAATATAGTGTTTCTGTCATCAGCTGTGAGCGTATCTGTAGAGCCGTTTACACACTGTGTACGGATATCTGTGAGGAGTGATTTCATGTTGCTAAGGGCTGTCTCTGTGACATCCATCCACGAAGAAGCATCCGGGATATTGTTGTCCTTGTACTGGTCAAGATGCGACTGGCTGGTCGACAAGCGAAGCGATCTGATTGCGATAACCGGATCCTCTGATGCCTTGGATATCTTCTTTTGAGTAGTCATCTGGGTATTGTATTTGTCCACCAAAACCTTTGTTGAATTGATATTTGTCTTGGTATTTCCCATTATCATATTGTTTGTGATTCTCATATTATGCCTCCCGCTTCTATGCCACGCCCGTATCGTTTATGAGCTTATCAAGCATCTGGTTCATAACCGATATGATTTTAGATGCCATATTGTATGAATACTGGAACTTCACGAGGTTTAATGCCTCCTCATCCTCATCCACACCTGATACCGATGTTCTTTGGTTTGCAATAGTCTGCTCCAGATTGCTATAGAGCTTGTTGTAGGTCTCTGCCTTTTCCGTATCCACTGACACATTGGAGATGATTGTCTCAAGGAATGATTCCGCTTTATCGCCTCTGTATACTGTTTTCTCCGACTGCAGCTTCTTTAACTCATCAACTATATCACATGAATCTGTCTTGACATAGTCTGTGGAAGTCGCAAAAAGCGATACATCGTTCATCACATCCTTGTTTACGGAGAAATTGGCCGCTGTCATCCTGTAATACGTGTTGGAGCTGCTGTTTATTGTGGCAGTCTGTCCATCAGGCAGCTTGCTGTAAGCCTCTGATTCCGAGAAATCATATACCTTGGCTGTGTTTGTGATTGCTTCAAAAAATGTAGGTGGTGTATCCCCATTCAGATTCTGTCCTTTGCTCTCTATCTGATTGAACATCTCTGAAAAATTTCTGACAAACTCATTGAGCTGTGTCATATAGTAAGGGATTCCCCTCGCATTTATTGCAGAGCCCGCATTTAAAAGATATCCCTCTGCCACAGTCTTTTCAGGGTCTGCTATGGCCTTGTCCTTGCTCAGATTAAATGTTACAGACTTGATATTGCCCTGTGCATCCACCTGTGCTTCCCAGCTGTCATAGCTGTAGCTGATATTATTTACAGTGATTTTGCCGTCCTTGTCAGGCAGATTGAGTGATTTTATATTGTCTATTGATGTATTCTCCACTGTGAGCGAATACGAATCAGCCTTTGTGACCTTACCCTTGAAATTCTCCAGATTATCACCATCTCTCACCTCAAAGAGAGCTTTCAGGCTTCCCCCTGCGGTTCCGGCTGTCGCGGAAAACTCCATCTTAGTATCTTCCCAATATATTTTATACAGATCGTCGTTGTCTGTCTGATTGTTTTTCGTCTTTGACGACTCACAGATGAGCTTTCGGTAATCCTTGCCCTCCACAACCTTCTCTCCATTTATATAGAGCGAGAAATTTGTGCCGCCCAAGTTGTCTCCATTGGTGTTTTGCACCTCTGTCTCATTATAAGATACATTGACAATCTTGGACAGGCTGTCGATGAGATTCGCCCTCTCATCCCTAAGTGAGCCGGCCTCGACACCGGTTCCTGTCTCTATCTGGTTAATCTCCTTATTTAACAGTGAAATTTTCTCACTGATTGAATTGATTTTGTCTACGTTGTTTCTGATTTCTTCGTTGCAGTCATCCTGCAGCTTTGAGAGATTGTCACTCATCTGGTTGAAATATGTACAAAGACTCTGTGCACTGCTGATAAACTGATTTCTCACTGTCTTGTCGGACGGCTTGCTGCGCAGTGTATCAAGGTCTGAAAACATCTGTGAAAAAACACTTGAAAATCCCTTTACCGATGAACCGTTATCCTTAAAATAGTTCTGAATCTGGTTCATGTAATAAAGCTTCTGCTCATAGCGTCCATAGCAGGAATTATTTTCCCAGTATTTATTGTCATAGTACAGGTCGCGCTGCTGCTTGATTGAGGTGACTGTAACACCTGTGCCGACGCTGCCGTAGCGGGCTGTGACATTTATGGCATCCTTTGCCTGCAGGGTAGCCTCCTGCCTGGTGTATCCGGTCGTCTTGACATTGGCTATGTTGTTGGCTGTTGTATTGGTCGCTACCTGAAATGAACTCAGAGCGCTTGACCCTATATGTAATCCAAAAAATGTTGAAGCCATATCGACTCCTCCTGTTCATACTCTCTTGTCGTATCCTAAAACTATATGAGCTGTACTATGAGCTCAGTCATCTGACTGATTACTGTGATAAAACGGCTTGATGCATTGTAGGCCGACTGATACTTGATCATATTCGTCAGCTCCTCGTCGCTCGACACACCCATTATCTGGTTTCTCTGGTTGTCTATGGCCGCTGCTGTCGATGTCATAGTATCTGATGATGCCTTATATATACTGCCGTTCGTTCCGAGATGCGAGATTATCTTGTCATAGTATCCCTCAAAATTGCACTTTGATGTATCCTTTGGGTTGATGTATAGATTCTCTGCTGACCATGCCTTTGTAATCTGGTCTGCAAGACCATAATTTGCGGCTCCGTCCTGCTTGTATGACGGCATCAGTGTCACCTGTGCCGCAAGCTTTGGATTTACTGAAACATTTCCAAGCTTGTACCATGATGAGTTGTTAGCCTTTGTCTCATCATTGTATACATAAAACTGTTTGCCATCTATTTCCATCTGCGTGTAACGGTCATATCCTTCTCTTGCAAAGAGCTCATGCGGTGGCAGGCTGCCATCAGCTCCTACCGAGCAGTTTGCCGTATCCAAAACCGTGTATGTGGTACCGTCTGCCGCTGTGTATGTGGTATTCGGACAAAATATATCGTTCATGGCCATCATGATGTTTCGCGCCAGATATGATATCTCGGCCTGTGTCTCCATGACCACATTGTCCTCCACCCTACTGTAATTCTCCTCGCTCATGAAATCATAGGTGCCATACTCTGAGCCTCTTGATACAAGGAGTGCCTTCAGGCTTCCTATATCATTATTCAGGCTGGTTGCTATGTTGGTGGTCTGCGTGCAGCCGACTCTTTCAGCCAGCGCTGACGGCAGCGCAACATCGCTAAACACCGGCATATAGCTCTCCTGTGTAGTAATATGAGGCCAGTAAGGTGTATAAAAGCTGTACCCTTTTCCTCGGTCAGGCCTATATGGTTGCACTTGTTATCCTGTACAAACTGCTGTCCCTCGAGCTTGATACGCACGTAGCCTGTGGAATCCTCCTCAGCCTCTATCTTAGCGTAACCTGCGAGCTCATCAATCAGACTGTCCCTGGCATCGCGCGCTGTCATGGCAGTCTCTACACCGCCTGACTCTGTCTTTTGAATCTCAAGGTTGAGTGCATAAATCTTGTCGCCGATTTCGTTGATTCTGTCAACCTGGTCTTTAATTTGTAAGTTGATATTTGACTGGTATTTCTGAAGATCAGAATAAACCGTATTGCATCTGGTCAGAAAAAGCTCGCTCTTTTGGATGATAAGGTTCTGATTCGTTGAATTCGTCGGATCCTTGCCATACTCCTGAAAAGCCTGCCATAGCTCTGATATACTCTCCTTAAACTCAGCACCGTTCATCTCCTGCATGATATCCTCCACATATGATGTGGTGCTGTAAAGTGTCGAGTAAAAGCCCTTTCGACCATTCTCCTGCCTATACGATTTATCTAAGAATATATCCCTGACATGTGCCACATCCGATACGGAAACACCCAGTCCGCTCTGCTGGATGTTGGTGCCCGCTGTAGGGTTATTTCTGGTGATATAATGTTTATCTGAAAATCTTACCTGCTGGCGCACATAGCCTGTCGTATTGACATTGGCCATGTTGTTTGCTGTTGTATTAAGAGCATTCTGCGAGTTTTTAAGTCCGGAACTGCCTACGTAAAAACTTCCGAATCCATTTGCCATGTCCCTGTCCTCCCGGTTAATGATTATTGCTTTGCATCAAAACCGCTGCTGCCTAAGATATCGCCTGTGTTATATGCATTTCTGTCATAATTGGCGGTCTCCGGCGCCTGTTTCATGCTCTTGAACAGGGTGATGTCAAACTCTGTAAGCTCTATTGCCTGAGCAAGTAATTGTGAGTTTAAATCGTTGATTTCTTTCATCTGTGCAGCTGCTTCAATCAGACTGTCGCGCGCTGCCGTAAGCTTCGCCTGAATATCCGGCTGTGTGCCGAGATATCCAATCAGCCTTGTGACTGTCATCTTCTCATCTGATTTGCCCAGTACATTGGCAATATCTGTGAGAAGTGAAACCTGCTTATTGCTCATAATAAGAAGCTCATCGCCTGCCTGCTGATCCAAATCAGTCAGTGCTTCAAGCGCAGGGATATCGGCATCTATGATTATCTGACGTTTCTTCTCCCCATTTGCAGCGAGTGTTCTGTATACTTTTTCTTCCTCTGTGAGCACATTTATAAGCTCTTCCACTAAACTAGCCACTATAAAATCCTCTTTTACCTTTGATATATGATATGATTATCATATTACAGAGAGTTGTACCTCTCTAACAGCTTGCTGGCGAAATCATCTCCACTGACCTCATACTGTCCGGAGTCTACCATGTTCTTAAGCAAAGCGACTTTATCTTCCCTGATGTCCGAAGCCTCTGATACTGCTTTTTTCGCAATCTGGTAATCTCTACCGGCCTGCGAAATTGATACCTGATCAGACATCCTCGACGCGCTTTGTGTCTTTGCTGTCTTTGTTGTTCTTGATACGCCATACAACTGGGCTATCTGATTATATGCATCTATACGCATAACAGGATCTCCTTTCTATTTATATTTCATCCTTGAAATATGTAAATTTTGCTTCCTGACATATTTATCGGATGTTTTTTTTATTTCTTTATAGACCGTGGAAAATTTTTGGTTACCGATCGCATCCTCCTGTGAGAATCGTTGTGATGTGAGTGGATTTAATCCCCTCTGTCACTGTCTGCAAAAGTATGCGGTATGTATCCTCCACAAGCTCACAGTCCGACGGTTCAATCCCAAGCTCTGCTGCTTTTTTAAGAATGAACCTGACCTTGTCATCATCATGCTCCACCGCATAGATGTCATCAAACATACCTGCATAGTATCTGTCTAAAAATCTGCGCTTTGCAGCTGTCTCGATTTTAGTGCCTGTGTGGTAAGCACATACAGCTTCGTGCCTTTTTCCTTTGCCTTCATGGCATACTCCTTTACCTGCATCACAGGACGGCACCACTCATATGTATCCTCACCATGCTTACTGCAGTAGTCTGCCCACTGCACATCTGACATTCCTATCTGAAATTTTCCGTTTACCTTGTAGCACGGACTGCTTAAAGTGCCGTCTACGTCTATGAACATTGCCTGCATAGTGTCTGCTCCTATATAGTTAGTTTATGAGCTATAATAACATGATTAAAGGGTCAAAAGGTATTTTGCCCTTCATTTATGATTAATCAGTGGAAATTTCCTTAATCCTACCTGCTCATATCATAATAGCGCGCATATATTCCGTCCTGTGCCAAAAGCTCCTCGTGTGTGCCTCTCTCAGCAATGCCACAATCAGCTACCACGAGAATTTCGTCCGCATTTCTGATTGTCGAAAGTCTGTGGGCAATTGTGATAGTCGTTCTGTCCTTTGCCAGCTCCTCAAGACTTTTCTGGATAAAGCGCTCGCTCTCATTGTCAAGGGCACTGGTTGCCTCATCAAGTATTAGCACAGGCGGATTTTTAAGGAACACCCTCGCAATGGAAATCCTCTGCTTCTGCCCTCCTGACAATCGGGTGCCCCTCTCTCCGACAAACGTATCATATTTATCCGGCAGTTCCATGATAAAATCGTGTATATTCGCCTTTTTGGCCGCATCTACAATCTCATCCATCGTCGCATCCGGTTTTCCATAGGCGATATTGTCCTTTATACTTCGCCAAACAGATAAACATCCTGCGAAACCAGTCCAATCTGCGAGCGAAGACTCTCAAGCGTGAGCTTTCTCACATCATTTCCATCTATTGTGACCCTGCCCTCCGTCACGTCATAAAACCGTGGAAGCAGTGAGCATATTGTAGTCTTTCCGCTTCCTGACGGTCCAACAAGCGCAATTGATTTTCCTGCCGGTATCTCAAAGGATACATGCGAAAGCACCGGTGTATCATCATCACTATAGTGGAACGAAACATCTTCGTAACAGACATTTCCCTTTACATTTTTAAGCGGTTTTGCATCAGCAGCATCAACTATATCCGGCTCAGTTTCCACTACCTCTAAGAATCTTCTAAAGCCCGAAAGTCCCTTCTGCATCATCTCAGTCAGCTCTACAAGTATCTGGATAGGACTGATAAAGATGCCTATATACAGCGCATACATAGCAAGGTCGGATGCCTCCATCCTTCCATGCGCTATCAGGAAACCACCAAATACCAGCGTAACAAGATACATCATCCCCTGGAAAAATGCATTTCCGCTCATAAAGCTACCCATACATCTGTAATTTGCATCCTTTGAAATCAGGAAATTTTCATTACTTCTGTTAAATTTTTCCTGCTCGATACGCTCATTGGCAAATGACTGCACCACCCTTATGCCTGCCAGAGTATCCTGAAGACTCGAATTAATATCACCGATTTTTCGCCTGTTATCCATAAAGGTTTCCTGCATTTTCTTATTCTGGCCATATGAAAATACAAGCATAAGCACCACAAGAATAAGCATAGGAACCGCAAGCATACGGTTTATCATAAACAGAAAAATGAACGAACCGATTATCTTTATAAGCGATATAAAAAGATTCTCCGGTCCGTGATGCGCAAGCTCCGATATATCAAACAAATCGGATACGAGCTTGCTCATCATCTGTCCGGAATTATTCTGATCATAATACGAAAAAGAAGCTTTTCATATTGGTCGAAAAGCTCCTTTCTCATGTCGCGCTCCATCCTCGCTCCCATCATGTGCCCCGCATATGTCACATAATACCTGCACGCAGTCTGTATGATATATGCCACCAAAAGGCCTATTGTAATAGGAATAAGCGCAGAAATGATTTTTCCCGGTGCTCCTGCAAAAAGGGTTTTGGTCAGCGTGCGAAGCAGCTGCGGAAACGCCAGATCTATGGCACTGATTATTGTTGCGCAAAGCAAGTCTATGAAAAAGACTGCTTTGTAGGGTTTGTAGTATTTGATGAATTTCTTTAATGTTTGCATGGTGTTCTCCTGGGATGTTCTTTTTAAAACAATTTGTTTCTCAACGTACATCATTATATATAGGTAAACCTATATATGCAATAGGATAACCAATGAAAAAACAGCGGATAACACCTGATAAATAACATAGATTTCGTCTGTAGACGAAATCTATGCGAAATTTTCACCTTGTTATGCGAAATCCATGTGAAATCACAGTTGTTATATTTCGCATAATGACATATAATATAATCAAAGTATTGCTATTAAATTATTATGCGGAGGTGCCACATGGAATATTTATCTTGCTCAGATGCATCAAAAGCAATGGGATTTTCTGTACGAAGAATCCAGCAGATGTGCAAAAACGGTGAATTGCCCGGTGCAATAAAGGAAGGACGTAAATGGTTAATCCCTGACGAAACCATACACATGAATCATTTCGCGAAAAATAAATCTCTGCCAATAGGTGTATCTGATTTTAAGCTTGCAACCACCGGCTATTATTATGTAGATAAGACTCTGATGATACGTGATTTTCTGGATAAAAAGCCAATGGTATCTCTTTTCACACGCCCAAGGCGTTTTGGAAAAACTCTGAATATGGATATGCTGCGCGTATTTTTTGAAAAAACAAACGAGGATACATCTGTTTATTTCAAAGACAAACAGATATGGCAATGCGGCGATTACTACACTAAACACCAAGGACAGTATCCTGTCATTTTTTTGACCTTCAAAGATGTTAAAAGCATGACCTGGGAAGAAACCTTTCAGAAAATCCGCAGGCTTATATCTCTGGAATTTATACGACATAACGAGCTTGAGACAAGTTCTGTTTTAACCGCTTACGAAAAAGAACAATATCATCTTCTTGCCGGAGACAGCGGGGATGAAGTCGATTGTCAGATGGGTCTGCAGCTTTTATCATTACTGCTTCATAAGCATTATGGAAGGGAATGTATCATTATCATTGATGAATATGACACACCCATCCAGCAGGGGCATACCTGCAATTTCTATCCGGAAATTGTAAATTTCATGCGCAATTTTTTCTCAGGAGGACTCAAGGACAATCCACACCTTGCCTTTGGCTTTCTTACAGGAATACTGCGTGTAGCAAAGGAAAGTATCTTCAGCGGCATGAACAACCTGAAAACCTATTCTATCCTAGATGATGGCTACAGCTCTTATTTTGGTTTTACTGAAAAAGAGGTAAAAGACATGCTGCGATACTATGGAAAAGATGATAAATATAATGAGCTCAGCGAATGGTACGATGGATATCGTTTTGGCAATACAGAAATCTTTAATCCATGGTCTGTAATCAATTATATCTCTGACAACTGCTTTCCGAAAGCATTCTGGCAATCCACCGGCAGCAATGAGATAATCGGAGAAATTATCCAGGCAGCTACGCCTGAAATTACCAAAGACCTTTATAAGCTGCTCTGTGGTGAAAAAATCGCAGCCTATATTGATACCGGTGTTATCTATCCCGAGGTTCAGAATAATCCATATAGTATATACAGCTTTCTTCTGGTAGCCGGATACCTGAAGGTTGCCAATATTTATCCGCAAAGCGATGGAAATTTCATGTGTGACGTTGCTATTCCGAACAAAGAAATTACTTTTGTTTACGAAAAGGAGGTTCTAAACCGCACCAACCAAAATAGCCTTGCCATATCTATCAGTCAGGCTATCTTTTCCAAGGACACGCAAAAACTCCAGGCTCTGCTGGAGGATTTTATGGTAAAAAGCATTTCTTCTATTGATGGAGCTAATGAAGGCTTCTATCACGGAATGATGCTTGGTCTTTGTGCCATACTTGGAAACCGCTACAAGATACGCTCAAACCGCGAATCAGGCCTCGGTCGATTTGATATTCAGCTTATGCCTTTAACAAAGGGAATGCCCGGATTTATCTTTGAATTTAAACACACTAAAGATGAACATACCGATTTATCTGCATTAGCCGACAGCGCCCTGCAACAGATAGAAGCAAAGAAATACGACACAGAGCTGCGCGATAATGGTGTGAATTCAATTATAAGCATCGGTATTGCTTTTAGAGGGAAAAGTGCTGTGGTGAGGAGAGGCTAAAAATCTCACCGAATATTAGTATAATCCAAAAAGAAGCACATGCAGCTTGCCACCCTATCACCATCATTGCGATACAAATGAGGCTGATCGGTCTCAAACTTATACACCTGTCCCCTATGGATTTCCTGCACATGGTCGTGACACTCGACCGTTAGCACACCGTCTGTGACTGTAAGATATTCGCGTGTTTTCTCGCCGTGCCCACCGCTTGTATACACGCCGCCCGGCTCCACATCGATACGGTATACCTCAACCTCCCTTGAGTCCTCGTATGGGAAGCAGGTCCATACCCTGTACTGTCCCAAAAGCTCCTTTGTCGGAACCAGATCATCCGGAGATATGAGCGCATAGTCCACTCTCGGCGGATCTATAAGTCTTTGAAACTCAATTCGCAGACCGCTTGTGATTTTACCAAGCACTCCGATAGATGGATTTGCTGTGCCCTTTTCTATCTGAGCAAGCATGCTTTTACTCACACCGGTCTGTTCCGCTACCTGGTCTAAGCTCATGCCCTTTGACTGGCGTATACTTTTTAATTTTTCAGATACATTGTGTGACAGATAATCCATACTCATATCTCCGTTTTTGTATTTTATAAGTTTTACAGTGCCTTGCGATACAGCATCTCAATATCGCACTGGCGTGAAGCCCTTGGATTGACAGCAATGTTGCCGCTCTTCATGGCATCGACAGCCATCGGCTCTATCTTGCTTTCTATCTCTTCCTTTGTGACTGTTCCGTTTTTGCTGGCATTGTTGATTGCGATGGTCAGATTCTCAGGGATTCCGATGTCTGTGCAAAGCTCCCTGATTGCATCTACAAGCATCATAGGCTCAAATTCGTCCGCATACGCAGGAATCGGGCTTATATCATTGTAGATGGTCAGATACTTTCCATGATCTGCAAGTGCATTGTACTCTGCGATTACAGGAAGCAGCACTGCATTTGCCACTCCGTGAGGCACATCGAAAAATGCGCTGACCGGATGGCTCATTGCATGCACATTTCCAAGCCTTGCAAACGAGAATGCTATTCCTGCAAAAAGTGAGCCTGTCATCATAGCTTCTGCAGCCTCGATATCGTTTCTGTTTGCTACAAATCTGCGGATATTTTTACCGATAAGTGCCATCGCTTTTTCTGCCAGTGCATCAGAAAATGGCGATGCCGCTGTGGATACATACGCCTCCTCGGCATGGATAAATGCATCAATCCGCAGGCTG
>ERZ859937.282-NODE-282-length-23357-cov-4.542657_pt1 | contig 23357 bp, 23 predicted proteins | sample MGYA00509985_ERZ859937 | MGnify/ENA primary metagenome ERZ859937 (study PRJEB30046, sample SAMN00715169) | human gut metagenome | study: EMG produced TPA metagenomics assembly of the A metagenome-wide association study of gut microbiota in type 2... | reverse complement strand
CACACACACCCGGGCCCCCCCCCCAAGCCCGCCCCCCGCAGCTCTGGAAGCAGCCGGGATATGAGAAGTCGGCTTCTTTCCACCGGTGCTGCCAATCCCCATCAGTTTTTTCGGATCAACAGCGAGTGTCATTCCGTTGCCATCGGTAGACGGTTTGATGTCATCCACCATGACCGGGCGGCCCTTCATTTCTTCATAAACAAAAGCCGTTGCCATCATCTTGTACGGTGCAACATACAGGACGGAAAGAATCCCGCCGGTAAGCAGGCTCAGAATATTCCAGCCGAGATAGCTGAGGTCAAAGACAAACAGGTCGAATTTATGACCTTCCGTCATTACCTTGCAGCGTTCCATAACCTGTTCTGCATTCAGCTGCGGATGATCTGCCTGCACCAGAGCCATAGGCCAGAACTGATATGAACGGTAGGCCGCAACAACGAGAGCTGCAATCATGCCGATCATCACCAGCAGCATTGCCGCCAGATAACTCCGAGAAGCCGCTGCAACAACAGCCGCCAGCAGCAGCGTAGCAAACTGGATTAGAACCGGGATCCACATGATCGTCAGCATCCGCACTCCTGTAACAAGGGCAAATTGCATAAAGAAATCAAATGCATCAAAGATGCAGGTGACTTTTGGTCGGATTCCATTCTTCCGCAGAGAAAGATAGTACCGGTATCGTGCCACTTCAAACGGCCCGGCAACTGCTCCACCGGCGATAGCACCGACGAGCGTTGCAATCGGAGTAATCAGCACATAGGCAATGATGATTCCCGCCAGACCAAACAGCTTGAACGGTGCCGACACAACCGCCGACACGACCCCAATGCCGCCTGCGATCATCGCACCCAGCAGGACACTTGTGATTGCCGCAATCACCCGATACAGAATCTCCATGCCGACCATTCCGGACAGATTTCCGTTTTCATTCAGAACACGTTTTGCCTTTTCTTTATTTCCAGCCCGATTTATCACAACGATTCCCCCTTATTTCGTTTTACCAGTGGAATTTTTCGCTGCACAAGGGAACAAACATCAGTTTCGTGTCGCCGATGCTGAGCTGGTCCATGGCCTTCAGCTCAATTGGGTTGAGCACAAGCTTATCGTTCACATAGAACAGCTCTTTAGAGCTGCCCGGCTGCGCAAGATACACATTACTGCGCGGATCATACACAACAATCGCATGAGAGCTGCGGGAAACCGTGTTGTCGCCAAGGATGCAGACATCCATCTCCGAAGAACGACCCACAAAATTGCGGCCCTGATGCAGACGATAGTCAGTTCCCTTATTCACACCTTCCGTGCAGACGAGCCAACCAACAACTGGTGCCGACTTTTCTGTAGCACCGTCCAACATATCTGCAGTTACAGGGAGCGTGCGGTCATCGTCATCGGGGATTGCAGTGCTCAGAGGTTCAGTCGCTACGCTGGGACCCGGCTGAGACACCGGGACGTCCAAAGGAACCGTCGTCTGATCCGGCCCAACGTTCACACCTTCCATGCCGCAGAAGGGGCAGCTGCTGAACCGGGAAGCATCGTAGTGGTGGCCGTTGGGGCATTTCATCAAATTCATAATAAAGTCCTCCTCAAGTAAAAAGTTTGTTATATTCTCAGCAGACGAATTTCTGCCGTAGAATCAAAAGTTCCCTTTACACCCGAATCTATACGGTGTACAACAATGCACAGGTGAGTTGTTGGGATTATTTTCTGTCGCAGAGTAGCCCACTCTGCGACAATGGCGAAAAAGCAACGGTAATTCGTTTGACGATTCGGATTGACGGCTTATTTGACGGAAATAAAATCTGCCAGCTGTTCCATCGTTTCCCGCTTCAGCTCCAACGAAGGATGAACATATCGATTCATTGTGATGGTAACAGATGAGTGTCCTAAAATCTCACTCAGAGTTTTGATGTCGATTTTTGCTTCCACGCAGCGTGTGGCAAAAGTGTGCCTTAAAACATGAAAATTCCTTTTTTCCAATCCACAGGCATCCAAAATCTTGTGAAATCTTCGCTGAATGCACCGCGGTTCGATAAACTTCGAAGGAGAACCGCTCAAAAAGAATCCGGTGTGACTCAGGGAATAGCGCTCCAGAAAACCGAACAGCAAATTTGAGATTGGGATATTCCGATTAGCGGAGCTGCTTTTGGGAGATGCAATCTCGATATGTGTTTTTTTGCTCCCAGGTACCCGATTCTGGATACGTTGCATCGTCTGACAGATATAGATATTCCTTTCCGAAATCGAGATTTTTTCCCACGTCAACGCACACAGCTCCCCGATACGTATTCCTGTCAGTAGACAAAGAAGAATCCCCAGATTCAGAGCATCGGGATGTTCCTCCAGATATTGCTGCAAAATCATCTGCTCTGGGAGGCTTAAAATGGGCAACGACTTTTGCGTCTGTTTGACCCTGATATCAAGAACCTTCGAATCTACCGATATACCGATTGTTCCTGCATAATTCAGAATGCGACGCAGAACAGAGAGCACATCCGAGATTGTCTTGGGAGAAAGACCGGTTTTATCCTTTTTTCCGTGCAGTTCAAGGTGTTTGCAAAGCTTCCTTACCATTTCTTTTGTGATCTTTTCGATTTTTACTGTCTGGAATGATGGCATGAGATAGCATTCGATTAGCGTCCGATAACGAATGTAGGTAGATTCCTTGAAGTTAATGGAAAAGGCGTCAAGCCACTCCATGGAAACAAGTTCAAATGTACTGTTTCTGGTTCTTTCCTCGCTTCCGGATGGTTTACCTTGGAGCTGGAGCGTGTGCTGTAGATCACATCGCACTTCGCGGCAGGAGGAAGCATACAGATAACCATATTTGGGCTTTCCCAGCGCATTTCGCGACTTTATGTAGCGTGCTTCCCAGCGGCCATCCTTCCTTTTATAAATGTTCAATCCTTTTCTTGACACAAAAACCTTCCTTTCGCTGACGGCTTATTTGACGGAGTATACAATCGGATTGTATCGGATTTGTTGAAATTGTCGAGTAAGTACGACATTATTTTCTTTTTTTCGGAATTTCAGATTGCTTTCTCTTGACCATCCGTGTAATCGGCGGTAGAATTCAATTGAATCATCCTGTCGCAGAGTGGGCTACTCTGCGACAGGAAACATAAACCATGAATGTAAAAATTCATGGTTTTTATTTTTTCCATTTTCTTTTAGTTTATTACAGGTAGTTGATTATATCAATTAAAAATAATAGATTTAATCATTCGGTTTCAGCTATGCTCTCGACTACAATAGAGTTGAGAAGGATGGTGGTGGCCATGTACGAAGAACAGTTTTCTAAGAGGCTTACTGAGCTGCGCACACAGAAAGGTGTGTCTGCAAGAGACATGAGCCTCTCAATCGGGCAGAATCCCGGCTATATTCGTGCAATCGAAAGTGGTACTGCCTTTCCGACGATGGCAAATTTCTTTTACATCTGCGAATATTTCAACATTACTCCACAAGAATTTTTTAATTTCGGCGAGGAAACCTCCAATGGAATGAATGCACTTGTTGACCAGCTAAAACAGTTCGATGCCGAGCAGATCAATGCACTTACGGCTTTTATAAAAACAATCGTCAAAAAGTAAATTATCAAAGAACTTAATACTTGGTAAACCTACCGAAAGATAGGGACACAAAGCCAAATGGGTCTAAAATCTCATATACGAGGTCATGACAGCCGATTGCTTTTTGAATGGGATAATTTTATCCCTCTACCATGTTAGAACCGTCTGTGAAGATTTCAACTCACAGGCGGTTTTTGTTTTAGAAAGCAAAATGATGGGGCATTCTTCAGCTTATGCGGTGGAGAGATGGCTTTTATATAGACAGCATCAGGGATTCACCGTATCGAATGGAGAAGGCCCGGATGCTGCTTTTTGTTTAGGAGGTATTGTTATGCGGCAACTTGATCAGGTATGCGAAAGTCCTGATTCCGAGAGTATTCAGTGCGCTCTTGATTTTGAAAACACAATGAACAATCTGGAAACGCAGCTGTATTATCGCCACCTGCCGCCAAAAGAGGTGGCACTTCGCGTCATGGAAGCAGCCTGCAAATTCTATGATGCCGACTGGTGCGGTCTGATTCAGGTTGATCTGGATTTGGGGCTGTGGAAGCCACTCTGGTGGCACAATGAATGCCAAGAAGATAAAACTACTATCCTTACAAATGAGTTTGAATCGTCTGAATTTCTCGACCGCTGGGTAAAGGCAGTGCGCAGAGGAACTCCCATGGTTGTGCCCGATGCCGAAGAAGTTAAAGACCTCTATCCAGATGAGTACCAACTCTATGAGCGTCTGGGAATCAAGTCTGTCCTTGCAATTCCTTTGGAGCCTCGGCAAATCGCCCTGATTGCTGCGCGCAATCCTCAGCGGTACATCCATCAGACCAGTATGCTTAAACTTCTGGCCTATGTGTTACTGGCGGCATACAACGATAAGCGAATGGCTGACAGTCTGAGCATGGCAATCTCGCCAGAAAATATCAAGAGCAGCCATGATGTCTTCATCAGCTTGTTCGGAGAATTGAAAATCCACACTTCCCACGGTGTCCTACCGAAGTCCGACCTGAAATCTCCTAAAATCAGCCGTCTGCTGACCTTTATGCTGCTTTCCAATAAGAAAGCCCTTTCATCGTTGGAAATCGTACAGGAAATCTGGCCAGAAGAACTGGAGGATAAGGACGAACCCGGAAAAAGGTCAAACAGCTCGTTTACCGGCTGCGGCAGGCATTCAGTATTATCTCGGATGAACAGCTGATTCTCTCCACGCCGTCTGGCTACCAATTCAACCCAGACCTCCATATCACGACCGACTTTCAGCGGTTCGATGAGTTGTGCATTGCGGCCGCAAAAGCCACTTCTGCTATAAATAAGGTGAGATTGCTCGAAAAAGCGGCATCATTGTATCAGGGCAAACTTCTTTCTGCTGCCAATGGCGAACACTGGCTGGTTCACTACGCAAACCGATACCACCTCGCATTTATGAGTACAGTTAATGAACTGCTGAAGCAGTTGATGGACTTCCACGCATACGATCTGCTTCATCGGGATGCTGCACTGACCCTGACCATCGCGCCGGAAAACACAAAAGCCTACTATTGGCTTATTCGCTCGTACCAGAAGCAGCACATGGACGAGATGGTAGTGGGCGAGCTTGCGGCTGCGAAGCAAAAGCTGCCCGAAGATGAATACCAAAAACTACTTAGCTCACTTGAGCAATAAAACAGCGTAGTTACGTCATACGACTTTCGCGTGACCTTCATACAACTTCTGTGTGACCTTATTTTTTCTAAAATCGTTCCATGTGACTTTCATAAGACCGTCATGTGACTTCTATAAGACCCTCGTGTGCTATGATAGCAAGGCAAGTCAAAGCCTTGTTGTCTGACTGTGAGGGCTTTATTTTTTTGTCCTTTTTTAGCCGGATAAACCGCTTTTGACCTGTAACGAAGAAAAATATATCGAAAGCCTGAGATGCATTAAAGGCTGAGGATACTCATATTGCTTTCCATCCTCGGATGGAAAACAGTGTTTGTATGGATGAACTGAATCCTACCATCAAAGAGCGTCAGATCTACCATGAGATGAAGCTGACTCCTGCGATGGTCAAGTCCATCCGTACCCTCTGCGGTGTCTGCCTCCGGCACTACGTTGAAACCAAGGCGTTCAAGATTGCCATTGTGCCGAACAAGGACAGATGCATGGAAACCTGCACGGTCTGCCAGACCCGGCGTGGCTACGACTACATTGTCATGCCGCGCTGAATCCGGTTTTCATTCGCCCGCAGGGATGCGATAGAATCCCTAAAATCAATTACCACCATGAATTGAGCAAAAGCCCGCTGCCGAATGTGCAATCCTAATAAGAAAACATTGTAGGGCGGGAAAGAAACGGTATAGCTTACGGCTATGCCGTTTCTTTCATTTATGCCGTGTATCGAAAACTTTTGAGATTTCCAAGATACCGATACCCTTGTAGTAGATATCTACCTGCTGCCTGCGGTTTACCTTGCTGTGTGGATCGGTCGCCGCGTAAATGACGATCTTCTCAACAAACTCATGCAGGATGTGGGGCGTCAGCTCCGGGATTTCCGTGTACCTGTCAACGATGGATAGAAACCTGTCAACATTCGCACTCTTGCATTCCACTGCTTCGATTTCCTCACGGAGCAGAAGCACTTGTGCTTTCAGGCCGCCTTGCTCGTCCTCATAGTCCTGGGACAATTTGCGGAAACGCTCGTCGGTGAGCTTGCCGGAGATGTTGTCCTCATACAGCCTCTTGAAAATATTATCAAGTTCTGCGATCCGCTTTTCAGCATCAGTCAACAGCCTTTTCTTTTTGGCAATTCCCTTGTTGCGCTCCTTCAGGTCCATATCAATGACCATCTGAACAAACCGCTCTTTGTGCTGTCTTGCAAAGGAAACGATCTCCCGCAGGTTGTCAAGGATCAATTCCTCCATGATAACGGTTCGGATGGAATGGGTCTCCCCACACACATCCTTGCCTTTGCGATACCCGGAACAGATATAGTATTCCTGATCTCTGCGGAAACCTGTTGACCTGCACTGATACATGATCGAGCCACAGTCGGCACAATACATCATGCCGGAGAACATCCCCATTTCTCCCATCTTTGTCGGACGGCGCCGTGATTGCCGTGCTTGTTTTACAGCTTCGGCAATGGCTTCTGTCCAAATCGGTTCATGGGTGTTCTCAAAAATGACCCATTCACTTTCGGGATTCTGAATTATCTTTTTGCTCTTGTAGGACTTCTTGGTGGTCTTGAAGTTCACCGTATGCCCCAGGTATTCACGCCAGCGATCCATAATTCCTGCTATCGTGGTATTGTCCCAATTATAAGGGTCACCCTGATTTTTAGCATTACAGGTGATGCCCTTACTTTCATAGTAAGCTGAGGGTGTAAGAATTTTTCGTTCCCGCAGCTTTCGTGCTATCTGGGATGGTCCAAACCCGTCCATAACATACAGCCCGATTTCATAGACCACATCGGCAGCTTCACGGTCGGGTATCCAATGCTTGCGGTCATCCGGGTCCTTCATGTACCCATAGGGAGCATTGGTGGTCAGATGTTCTCCGGCATTTTCCTTGACCTTCATAACGGCACGGATTTTTTTGCTGGTGTCTTTCGCATACCACTCATTGATGATATTGCGGAAGGGAGTAAACTCATTGTCGCCCTGGGTGCTGTCCACCCCATTGTTTACGGCAATAAAGTGAACATCATGCTCCGGGAACATGATCTCGGTATACATACCCACCTGCAGGTAATCACGGCCGAAGCGGGACATATCCTTGATGATAACCCGTTTGACAATTCCCGCCTCTACATCTGCGATCATTTCCTGGAAACCAGGCCGATTGAAGGTCGTTCCCGAAATGCCGTCGTCAATGTAAAAACGGAAGTTGGTGTACCCGTGCTCAAGAGCATATTTTTGTAAAATTTTCTTTTGGTTGATGATACTGTTGCTGTCGCCCTGCAATTCATCGTCACGCGACAAACGGCAGTACAAAGCGGTAACAGCTTCGGCGCTTATAGCGTTGTAAGGAAATTGAAGTGCGGCAGCGGTGTTTGACTGATGAAACATAATAACCTCCAATCTAGCAGTCAAACACGGTATGAAGTTCTATCTTCATTCTACCGTGCTATATTGGATTTGTCTGCCTATGGAGATCAAATTGAGGCAGCTTTTTTTCGGATATCATCCTTGATAAGCCGCTCTATCTTAGAAACCACACCATCTTTTGTCTGTTCAAGGAAGAACGAGTTGACGGTGAATATCGTATTTCCAATTCTCTTTTCGCTCCGAACTGGCGGGGCGAATTTGTTTTCAAAGGTTCTATCTTCTTGCATAGGTTGACCCCTTTCGGTATTTGCAAGTTGATAAGCAATAAAAGAGGCAAAACGGACGGCTGCTGGCACAGCTCCACGGGAGTCTAACCCCGGCCCATGCTGATGGGTGCGACGCACAATGCTTTGTGGGCGTTCAATGCGCGAGTATCTTTAACCCTGCCCGTGTGTCATCGCCTGCAAGCTGCCATGCTTGCTTTGCGGTCTGGTGCTGTTCGCTCGCCCGTTACAGTGGTCCCGTCCTGCGGACTTGAAACGAGATCATGGCGCACCGACCGTATGGCTCGGCACAAACAGGAATGTATCCGTTTGCCTTATACTGCGGCGTTGGCCTCCCAACGGGCTTTCTTTGTCAAGGTGCTGCATCCGTTCACGAAAGAAAGAAACAGGGAAAGGGTAAGCTGTTTCCGCTTTCAGACCGGGCTTGTCAGCTCACGCTGACAATGGAATGAATGAGCTTGATCTCCAATCGGCGCTTCATGTACTCGTCCACCCGAACATGGGGCTGGCCGTCAGGATCGTAAAGTGTCCGGATGCAGAGCTTATTGATATAGCCCTCATAGTATCGGAGTACCTGATCCACAGCCTGAGAGTCCCCGTCACGGGCGGCGTCAATCACCGAAAGAGGAAGAAGCTCCTTGCCCTTGTAAGTGGGTTTCTTCATACCTTCAACCTCCCTTCGGCATGAGTGCGGCCAACTTGATCCGCAGCTCGGTCAATGATTTTGCCCTTCGCCGCTGAACGGCGCTGCGAGACATTCCAACAAGGCGGCCAACCTCATGATCCGGCAAGTCCAGAACAAAATGCAGGATCAAAATACTCTGCTCCTGAACGGACAAGCCGGCGAAGGCATCAGCCACAAGCTCGTTTTCGATATGCAGGTCATACCCGTGGGACGAGAATGTAAATCTGTCACTGGGGTAATGATACGGATATGTTCTAATTCATAAATAAAGTCGCTTGTCTGTTCATCTAATGCCGCATTGAGATTGTTAGAATAGGTTTGAGGCATATACCAAGCCAAAACGCCATAGACAAGAAAGCTCACGCAGAGCAAAACTGCCACAGTCAGAATAAAGACTTTAGCAAACAGACTGCCTTTAATTCTCTTTATCAACTTTATATCCCACCCCTCTGATTGTTTGAATGAAATCTATTCCCAATTTTTTTCGTAGATTTTTGATATGGGTATCAACAACACGCTCGTCCCCATAAAAATCATATCGCCACAGCTTATCCAACAAGTTCTGCCGGGTCAATATCCGGCCCTGATGGGTCAGCAGTTCCCGCAGTATTTCAAATTCCTTTTGTGTCAGTTCAAAATTAGCTCCGTCCACGGTGGCGGTGTAGCTGTCACAGTTCAAAAGCAAATTGCCATAAGTAATGATTTGATACTTTTCATCTGTTTCCCGGTTACTGCGCCGAAGTACAGCCGCAATTTTGCGGAGCAGGACAGGCATAGAAAACGGTTTTGTGATGTAGTCATCCACCTGCAAATCCAATCCTTTAATCTGATCTTCTTCTCCGCTTAATGCGGTTAGCATAATGATAGGAACATCAGATTGCTTGCGTATCAATTCACAGACACCGTAACCGTCAATTTTGGGAAGCATAATGTCCAACACAATCAAGTCATATCGTTCTCCCGCAAATAAAGATAGTGCCTCGACACCATCATTTGCAACAGCTACTTCATATCCTGCTTCTTGCAAAAAATTCTGTAAAAGTTCTTGAATATCAAAATCGTCCTCGACGACTAAAATCTTTTGCATGGTATCACCTCCAAATGTAGCATATCATAGAAATTTGTGATTAAAGTGTGGTTTTTGAATTTTTATATCTTTTGTCCGCTGGCTTTTGGGCATCTTTTGGTATTAGCCAGATCGTAGCCATTTTGATAGCTCCAGGAATACGGCCAGCAGCACATAGATAATTTATCCTCCGAGGAGTGACACCCCATTTTTCACTTGCCTCTTTCAAAGTCATATAGTCCATATCGCACCTCCAATGAGAATTGGAATTCGTCTGCTCGAACAATGCAAGAAACAAAGTGTGAATTATAAAGTGTAGTTCATCCGCATATACCATCATTCCCAAGGCAGACTATGAAATATAGAATGTTAGAGGGTGATGTTATATGGCTAAAATTGAAGATTGTCCTGGGCTTGAAACCTTCGGCTCCGATGTGAAGGCCGCAAGGGAAGCTCTGAATATCTCCCGCAGGGCATTGGCAGAACAGGTCAGCATTGATCCTCGCTACCTTGCCAATATCGAATTGGAGCAAACTGTTTCCAGCGTGCCCGTGGTGTTGCAGCTGATCCGGATTTGCAAGCTGCCGGTCGAGCGTTATTTTAATCCCTCCCTGATTGCGGATAACACCGAACAGCGCCAGAGGGTCAACCACAAACTGCAGCTCTGCCCGGAGAAATACCTTCCCATCGTAGAGGCCACAATCGACGGAGCAATCAAACTGGACAAATAGAGGTCGCTTTACAGAAGATGTAAAGTAGCTTCTATTTTTTTGCGTCTTTTTCTGTTCTTTTGCGGGTATTTTCAAGTGTCCATAACGCTTTATAGGTAGGAAAAAGATACGGTAGCAAGCACAGCAAGTGAGTACCCACTTGCGAAATTTCTGCTTGTTGGGATATCCCAAACCCTTATGAAGAAGGTCGGTGACACATGGCAAATCGAAAGCGGAATATTCAAATAAAATTCTATGTCACAGAGGACGAAAAGCAGCTCATAGACGAGCGGATGAAGCTACTGCCGACGCAGCGATACGGTGCCCACCTCCGCAAAATGGCGATTAACGGATATATCATCTACACGGACACCGCAGATATCAAGGCGTTCACTAAAGAGCTGTCCGCCATCGGCAGGAACATCAACCAGATCGCCAAGAGGATCAATGCCGGAGGTCCTGCGTATCAGGCCGACATGGAAGAAATCCGGGAAAGGTTGGACGAGATATGGCAGTTACAAAGACGCATCCTATCAAGTCAACGCTAAAGGCGGCCATCGACTATATCTGCAATCCCGAAAAGACAGACGGGAAATTGCTGGTATCCTCCTATGGCTGCGCCGCCGAAACAGCGGATATTGAATTTGCCTGGACCCGCCGCCACTCCATCGACAAGGGGACGAACCTGGGCCGCCACCTGATACAAGCCTTTGAACCCGGTGAGGTCTCGCCGGAGGAAGCCCATGAGATTGGTATGCAACTTGCGAAGGAGATATTGGGCGGTAAGTATGAATTTGTATTGACCACCCACATAGACAAGGATCACGTCCATAACCATATGATTTTCAATGCGGTCAGCTTTGCGGATCACAGGCATTACCACTCCAACAAGCGAAGCTACCATGAGATACGCCGCGCCAGCGACCGACTCTGTAAGGAACACGGTCTGTCCGTGGTGATCCCCGGGCAGAACAAAGGCAAGAGCTATATTGAGCATATGGCGACCCAGGCCGGAACCAGCTACACGACGAAGCTGAAAGCGACCATTGACCGGCTCATACCTGCCTCCGCAGATTTTGAAGATTTGCTCCGCCGCCTGCAGCAAGAGAGCTATGAGATAAAACGAGGAAAATATGTGTCCTGTCGCGCTTCGGATCAAGAACGGTTTACCCGAATGAAAACCCTGGGTAGCGACTACACGGAGGAAGCCATCACCGCCCGGATCGCCGGACGCTCCAGACCGTCCAAGCAGCCGAAACAGCGTGACGGGAAGATCAGCCTGCTCATTGATATCCAGAACAATATTAAGGCCCAGGAGAACGCCGGGTTTGCGCATTGGGCGAAGCTGAACAATCTGAAACAGGCCGCCAAGACCATGTACTTCCTGACGGAGCATGGCATTGATAGTTATGAAGAACTGGAAAGTAAACTGGCCGCCGTGACGGAGAAACGGGACACCGCCCATGCCTCCATAAAGGAAACGGAGGCCCGGATTGCGGATCTGTCCCTTGTGATGAAGCACGCCGCCACCTACCGGCAGTTAAAGCCGGTCTATGACCGATATAGGCAATCCAAGGACAAGGAGAAGTTTTTGTGAGGACACGAAAGCGAGATCATCTTATTCGAGGCCGCCGCCAGGGAATTAAAGAGGATGGGTGCCGTTCCGCTGCCATCCACGGAGATCATGAAAACGGAACTGACCGCGCTCGCCGGAAAGAAAGATACTTTGCTTGCTGAATACCGCGCCGCCCGCAGCCAGACCCAGGAGTATGAGACCATTAAGAAAAATGTGGATGCACTGCTGTCCGTTCCGAAGGAACAGGAGCAGCAGAGGCGGCATGAAATTGATTAAAAAAACAAGACAGTAGAGTTATTCGTGCCTTTGTGCTATACTTTCTTCAAGGTAATTCCAGTCTGAATTTATAGGAGGGATTTTTATGAGTACTGAACCGAACAGTTTTTCCAAATACTTAGTTATTTTTGTAGATATTCTCGGTAGTCAGAACAGAACCGATTTTCAAGAAATGTATCAAATCAATAAAATATTCTATGATGAATTTGAGAAGAATCAAAAGAACGACAGATCACATACAGCATACGAAAGGAAGATATTCACATTTTCTGATTGTGCATATATTTTTTACCACTTCAAAGACGGAATTTCAGATGAACGTAAAGATTTAGGTAAGTTGTTTACAGTCGCTTTATGCAATTGCGAAACTCTCTTTTTACGCTTTCTAACAGAAAGGATTGTTTTCCGTGGTGGAATATCTTATGGAGATGCTTATATCGATCCACACAGAAATATGTTCTTTGGCCCTGCTGTCAATACTGCTTATAAATTGGAGTCTACAATAGCTGTGCACCCTCGTATTGTCATAGATAATTTTGTTGCAGAAACTGTTATTGAGAATATATTGCAAGTAAAATATAGGATGGCAACTCAAAATCCCCAATATATACCATTTGTAGGAATGGGGTTGATGCCTCAAATGCCAGAAACAGGGGACGGAATAGTGGAGAAGGATATTGATGGACGGTACACTTTCAATTACCTACATCTCCCAGAGAACAATATAGTCTCACCAAATTGTTATTCCTCTTGTCAAGCGTTTTTAGAGGATTTAATACAGTACTGCTATGAACAAATCGGCAAAAACGAAGCATATAGAATTATTGACAAATATTATTATCTCCTGAGGTTTTCCCAATCTAAATTGGATAATCTATTAGAAACACCTGCACAGTAATGGACGAGCCTTTCCTATAGTAATCGTTTGCCCCATAAGGCTACTTTTCCCCATAAATAAATTGGGAGCACAACCCACGGACAAACCGTGAAGCTGTGCTCCCAATTTATTTATTCTTCAGGGTTATTTCCGCCCTCCTGATTTTCTGGTGGAGAATTAACCGGTGGCAACGCATCAACATCGTTTCGCTCAGCAAGTAGATTAAATAACGAAATAAACTGTTCAACAAACGCATCTATATCATTACGGTGTTCGTTACACCAAAATGCAAACAAAACATTCTGATCCCCGAGAGCAGTCTCTGCTTGTGCATACCAATGTTTGAAATCATCAGTATTATAGTTGTTCGGAGCTAACGGCCAGCTGTTGAAACACACATCATAGGTAAACGCTGGTACTCGTGAGAAAGATGTTTGGAATCTGGAAAAAGCAGCATGATTTTTCAAAAGCTCAAATATGCTTTTTTCAATTACTAACGGCAAAAAGAGAAAATTCCCCGCCTCGTTAATTGCACGTGCCTTTGATCTATACTCTGGTTTGGTTGGGACATCTCCATCAAGCACGATGATATTATTCCGAAATTCTGGAACCCTCTTTTCTGCTAACTGGACATAGTTAGTCCAGCCTAAGTTAATATCAACAAATGACATGTATAAATCCAAGTTAATACCTAAAGCATTAGATAGTATATATTGCAAAAATGAAATTGCTCGAACATCTTCGCAATAGACATTAAATTTATTTCCGCCTGTAGGAATGGCTAGATTGATATCATTTAAAACTCCACTCAATTCGCTACTTGTGGATATGTTTTTGGGCATAATGGTTCGTTTCCCTTCTTGGTCGTAACGAGGTTCCAGATATACTATGGAACTATCGTATGCAAACAGGGGAAGATTTATGCCTCTGTCTTGGCGTTCTCTACGCTGATATTTATTTACACATTTTAAGATGATTGGTGAATGTGTGGTGAAAACAATCTGGATCTTATATTCACCAGCTGCGTTCCAAAGATAATCCACTAACTTGGTTTGCGAGAAACCGTACAATGTTGCATCGAGTTCATCAATAAGAAGAATTCCGCCCTTGTAATCTCGACCGTATTGCTCTTTCAGTCGTTTGAATGAAAGAACAGCCAAAATGATTCTGGCTATGTTCCCTTCACCGGCGGAGTTTGTAAAGATGTCATGCGTATCATCGCTTACACCCGCAAAGGTTCTGGACGCTGCCGCTTTTTCTATGCCCACAGAGGGATTGCCACTTACATTTTGAATCGAGAGGATAGTACGGTAATTAGTGATACAATAATTTAGCTCATCCTGTGTGAGTGTTGTAGGCATTGCCTGTGTTTTTCCTGTTTCTCCAATTGGAAAAAGTCGACCTAAGCTAAGGAAGTAAACCGGCAATTGCACATACCCTGCTCCTCTTGCTCGGCTTTCGGCATTCCAAAATCTCAATGTTGGTTCATGACCAGCTTGTCTGCGTGCAATACTTTCAACTGAATAATAATTCTGCTCATATACTCCATTATGCAGATTAAGTTTCCATTTGTGTTCACCTATAACATCGTGTGCTGGAGATATTTTAAACTTCTCTTTAAACTGAGAGCGAAAATTATACCCATCAATTGTTTTGCAACCATACATAGGGTGATCTTTAGAGGAAATAGTGAATGGTTGACCAATCATTCCCAACACTGTAGTTTTCTGCGTTGCATTTCGACCGGAGATCGCAGTAATACGTTTCCCAAGAGCAAAAGAAGCGTGCTCAAATGCGCGGAATTTTTCTATTTCTACACTTTTAATAATCATAACGCACCTCTATACCCTGAGATTAATCGTAATCTTATTGTCGTCCAACTGTTTTTGCGTAGGGCAGCTATGTATATCAGAAAAAATCATCAATTCAGAAGCCGTTCCTTTATTTGCCGCACTATATGTCAAATCAAATCTTCGCATTGCAAAGTCAGCATACAAACCAGCAATTTCCTCCACATCATCATATGTTATTATCCACGGTGCCGCTATCTCTTGAGCAATTACATCACGAATTCGCTGATGATCTTGATGGCTAAAGAAATTCTTGTATAGTTTTTGACCCTTGTTATAGTACGGTGGATCAAAGTAAAAGAACACATTATCTCCAAATCCAGGTGCATAGTTTCGCAACAGGCTAATAATGTCTTTATTATAGATGGTAATGTTTTGCCTGTGCTCGGCAATTGCACCAATCTTTGCTATAAGTGCCTCTTTGTCGAAGCGAACATCGAGCTTCCACTCGCCAGCTTGCGAATATCCACCAATTGGACCAGCGTTTAAAATACCGGAGCGATTAGTGCGATTTAAAAAAAGAGTTGAAAAAGCCAAATCTAAAGAATACGAAGTTGCTGATGAATACACGTCTTTTTGCCTATGCCATTCTTCAATTGTTACTGGTGTATCTTCAATCCGCGAAATAAGTGCATCAGGTTCTTTCTTTATTGCTCGCCAAAAGGAATATATTGCCTTATCATAGTCGTTAATAATAATATTATCGACAGTACCATTCAGCAGCAAAGAGAGTGCCACACCAGCACCGCCTGCAAAAGGCTCGACATATGTGCAGTTCTGCAGGTTTAGGTTCTGAATGACCAAACCAATAAAACTTGCCAAGCGATTTTTTCCGCCCGGATAACGCAACGGTGATGGATTCGGCATAAATATCTCTCCTTTCTACACAAAACTCCACGATAATTGTAGCATGCCGTCCGCAAAAAATCAACAAAAAGAGGCGGGAGTACAGCCATCGGACGAACTGAAAAGCTGTACTCCCGTTTTGTGTTTATAGGAAGTGTGCGAAATCAACCCTTTTCCCTTCATATTGGCAAGGACACCGCTGCAAGGGAAATCATAAAGGCTCCCTCAGAAAAAGCCGATATAGGAGATTATTTTGCTGTTTTTCCACCATTACCCCCGCAGTTTTTGGAGCGTTTGGAAAGATGGTGGGGACAGGCAATTAAAACCACCCGGAAACTCTGCTTGCAGGGGTAGACGCAGCCCTTACAGAGTTTATTGTACTGGCGGCGGCCATTCTCTCCCAGGAAGAATGACCATTCCTGCCACCACTTTTTACTCCTGCTCATAGGTCGCCATGCTCCGGGGCATCACGACCGGGGCGCTTCACTTCCGGGGGCTTGCGCTCGGCACATTCCCGTTTCGCGTCCTCCAGCCGCTCCCGGATGGAGGGTTTTGCTACAGCCTCATCACGGCGGCCGTTGTTGATAACCCCGTCGATCATGCCATAGTCGTCCTCAATGGTCATTTCAGCAGTACGGAGAGGGTTGTCCCTTTCTTGCATATCTGCGTTCACCACCGCAAAGGCCCTGGTGCCGTTGCCCATGATATGAAACCTTCCATCATCGGAATTGTGGTGGACGCCATATCCGGCGGCCTCCATCTGCTCCCGTGAAAGGTCCGTCGAGTGGAAGCCGCCCCGCGGAGTCTGGACCCTGTCGCCGGTCAGGTGGTCATCCGGCTGCTCCGGGCGCTGTACCAAAAGGGCGCGATCTTCCTCAATGGAGGTAGGGTCTGTTTGCCCCGGTGCATTTTCGGAGACTTGTTTTTCTGCGCCTCCAGGAACTTTTGCAGGGCTTTTTCAAGCACCTGCTCGCTCATTTTGGCGCCGTCGATGATAAGGGCAACGGATTTGCCGGTCACTTCTTCCTGCATTTAACCCCGCCCCCTTTGCCCGTCCCCGTACATATCGTGCTGCACCAGGGAAGAATAATAATTGCCGATGGTGACAGGAGCGTTATACAGAGCTGCTAGGAGATACTTCTTGATGTTGTGGACATAGGTGGTATTGTCCCTCATGCAGTCCATGACATACTGCACATGGGAACTGTCCAGCTTCATAAAACGTGATTTGACCACCTCCGCTGGATAATCGTCACCGGCTACACGGATCGTCTTTCTGGCAGAACAGACGGTATCCACAATGAGTTCTGCGATCTCGTCAAGCTGCTCACGGTCCATCTTCGGGTCCTGGATCAGATACTCATATCCGATGTTCTCAAAAATGACCTCCCGGTATGCTTCTCTGGCTCCCATCCCATCCATTCCCATCCTCGCCCCTGTGGGGGTAGGGGGATTTGATTGGATAGGATTTGATATCTCTGTACTTGATAACTCTTTTTTTGATATCTGGTTACTTGATATATCTATATTTAATTGTGCGGGTTTTTCCTGCTCAGGTTTTCCCAAGACAGGAGAACCCAAGACTGGATTTGCCTGAACTGGATTTTCCCGTTCAAGTTTTTCCCGTTTAGGTTCGGGCGGCCGGGGCTGCTCCAGGATCGTGTACTCAATGGCCCCAAGCTGCCCGTTTGCGTTGCGGACGCGCTCCCGGACCACATACCCGTGATCCTCCAGCTCCCGTACCCCGGCACAAATGCTGTCCACGCCATCCTTGCAGATACGGGCGAGGCCCTTTGTGGTGTAGTCCCATTCCTCCGGCAGCGAGAGAATAAGGGAGAGCAGACCCTTCGCCTTTAGGGAAAGGTCTGTATTCCGCAGATGGTGGTTTGACATGACCGTGTAATCACGGGTCTTTTCTATGCGGAAAACTGCCATGCCTGATACCTCCTTCCTCATGGTTTGAAAAGTGTTGATTTTCGGTGTTTCGTCCGTCCATATCCCTCTGATATTCTCCACATGGGAAAACATCCATGCCCCTTTCGGTTCGTGGCTCACAGGGTAAGGAACAGCGGATTTTCCACCCTTTTTGATACAGTTTTCAGCAGACAGCAGAAAGTGGGCATGAAAAAACGCCGTAGGTTTTCATGCCTACGGCGTGGGAAAGCAGGAAAAGGGCGCTGATATTTTGCGTATCAGCGCCCTTTGAGCCTGTCAGTATTTGATTTTTTGACTTCGTACCGCGTTCCCTGCCTCTGAAAACATTGATTTTACTGACTTTCTCCATGTTTTCTTATTAGGAGGTAGGGAAACGCAGCGGGCTTTTGCATATCAGAATGGAGGTTCGCATTTGGAATCGAATTGGAAGTTCCAACGCGGAGACATCTATTTTGTAAAACTGGAGGCAGGCGTTGGCTCCGAACAAAACGGTGCCCGCCCAGCAGTCATTCTTCAAAATGATGTCGGCAACATCTACTCTCCGACTTTGATTGTCGCGGCTTTGACAAGTAAGACAGATAAGAAAGTAACACAGGCAACCCATTGTCAGGTAGAAGAAGATGGCCTGAAGCCGTCCATTGTTCAGGCAGAACAGATTTTCACCATTGATAAAAGCCGTGTCCTGAAGTTTGTCGGACACCTTTCCCCGGAGAATATGCGCCGGGTCGATGATGCAGTGAAGATCAGTCTTGCCCTGAATCCGATGGGCAGCATTCAAAAACTCAAACCGATCATCCGCTCTCAGGCGGCTTATGCGCCTCCTGAAGTGGTGGATGGAAAGCCACCCATCTATCCCTACACACCCATCAAATCGTCCTTTGAGGACGCTGGGAGCGTAGAGGAGATGATGGTGTATACCGAACTGCAATCCGCTGTTCATGCCATGATTCAGCGGCTCGAATACAGCTTTACCTTTAATCCCACCTTGCTCACCATCCCGAAGCGTAAGCAGCAGGTCGCTGAGATTCTGGAAGAAGCTGAAAAATACATCTGGCGAATCAAGGAGGAAATGAGATGCGCCTGAAAAACACTGCGGATAACTTCTCCGCTTCCTTTCATATCACACCGCCGTACCAGATGGTGGTCATTCACAGCAGTAAGCTGATCTACCCTCGTGAGCTGTACCAGCGGGGCATCCAGCGCAAGCGCGTTGAGCTGATTGCCAAAGACTTTAACGAATATACGGCGAACGAGCCGAAGGTCAGCTTTCGCAATGGCCGGTATTATGTAACGGACGGCCAGCATACCATTGAAGCGCGTATCCTGCGCAACGGCGGTAAGGATCTGCCGATTCTGTGCAAGATCTACACCGGCCTGACGATGCAGCAGGAAGCTCTGTTCTTCGCAGAGCAGAACGGTCACGCCGCACCTCTGACGGCGGGCATCAAGCTCCGTGCCAAGGTCGTGGGAGAGGATGCGCCCTCCGTTGCATTTCTCGCAACCACCAATCGGGTGGGTCTGGACTTCAACTACGACAGCTTGCAGTTGAGCGACTACCGCATCAGCTGCGTGGGCACCGCACTCAAGCTGTACAACCAGATGGGCGAGAAAATCTACTGCGAGGCCCTGCGGCTGATCGTGGCTGCATGGGAGGGCAAGCCTGATTCGTTCCGGGCATCTGTCCTGCGGGGCATGATGCACTTTGTGGAACTGTATCACGGTGAGTTCAGCGAGGAACGGCTGATCCGTGCTCTGCGCAGCGTTCACCCCATGGAGATTTATCGCAGCGGCATGGACAATCCTGCCAAACTGCCCGGATGGAAGAAATACGTTTTTCCCATCTATATGGCCTACAACGGCAAGTGCCGCAAGGATGCCCTGCCGATGAAATTCTGATAAATCAAAGGAAAGGGCACTACGATGATTGACAAGTTTTCTCAGGTCGCAGAGAACCTTCCTGCGGCTGACCGTGATGCCGACCGGCAATATCATGTAATCAACGGTTATCCTGTCGTTTTTAGCTTTTCCAAGGAACCCAACCCGGAAGCGTTTGAGCGCATTCGGAACATCCTGCTTGCCACCAGCTATACGAAGAAGGTAGGTTGACATCATGGACGAATGCAGAACCAAACGCTATACTGAGTGCGGTAACGGGCGGTGCTACAAGCCGAACCATTGCCGGACGTTCTTTGACAACGGAATAAAGTCTGTCCCCACTTTTGTTATGAAAGTGAGGAATTTGTAATGACAGAAAACAACAACCGTGTCTGTTGCTTGTACCGCGTTTCCACCGATAAGCAGGTGGATTTCAATTCCAACCATGAAGCTGACCTGCCCATGCAGCGAAAGGCTTGCCACAAATTCGCTGAGTCGAAGGGCTGGGTCATCGTCCATGAAGAACAGGAAGAAGGCGTGTCCGGCCACAAAGTCCGGGCCGCCGCCCGTGACAAGCTCCAGATTATCAAGGACTATGCCCGAAAAGGCAAGTTCGACATTCTGCTGGTGTTCATGTTCGACCGAATCGGACGCATCGCAGATGAAACGCCGTTTGTTGTAGAATGGTTTGTGCGAAACGGCATCCGGGTATGGAGTACCCAAGAGGGTGAGCAGCGTTTCGACAACCACACCGACAAACTGCTGAACTACATCCGCTTCTGGCAGGCAGACGGCGAGAGCGAAAAAACTTCCGTCCGAACCCGCACCAGTCTGCGTCAGCTTGTGGAAGAAGGTCACTTCAAGGGCGGAAATGCGCCTTATGGCTATGACCTTGTACGGAGTGGGCGTATCAACAAGCGCAAACACGAACTCTACGAACTGCACATCAACGAACAGGAAGCTGCCGTAGTGCGGATCGTCTTTGACAAGTATGTGTATGAGGGCTATGGTCCGCAGCACATCGCCACCTATCTGAACAATTCTGGCTATCGTGCAAGGTCTGGTAAATGCTGGCACCCGTCAAGTATTCGGGGGATGGTACAAAACCTGACCTACACCGGCGTTCTCCGTTGTGGGGATGCACGGTCAGAATTGATGCCGGATTTGCAGATTGTCCCGCAGGAACAGTTTGAAAACGCACAGCGCATTCGGAATGAACGTTCTGTACGCTCAACTGCGGAAGCCGAAAATCGCCTTCCTTTGAACATCCATGGGAAGTCGCTGCTTGCCGGCAACGCTTACTGCGGACACTGCGGTGCAAAGCTGGAACTGACCAGCAGCCGTAAATGGCGAAAAATGGCAGATGGTTCGTTAGACGATACGCTGCGTATTCGCTATACCTGTTACGGAAAGCTCCGCAAGCAGACCAACTGCACCGGGCAGACGGGATATACCGTCCACATTCTGGATGAGATCATTGATAAGGCGGTGCGCCAGATTTTTTCCAAAATGAGGGGTATCCCGAAAGAGCAGATCGTTACAAAACGCTACGAAAAAGAAACTACGGAGCGCAAAAACCATCTGCAAGACCTGCAAACGCAGCGAGACAAGGCCGAGAAAGACCTGCTTTCTCTGAAAGCCGAAATTTTAGCCTGCATCAAAGGCGAAAGTGTGTTGCCGAGAGAAACCCTTGCCGAAATGATTACAGAGCAAGAAGAGAAACTCAAGGAACTGGAAGACCTTTGTGAATCTGCCAGTGAGGAACTGGAGAGAACAGCAGAGCTGATGGATAAAGTGTCGAGGCTCTATGATGAGCTGATTTCCTATGCTGACCTGTACGACAGTGCCAACTTTGAAGCGAAGAAGATGGTTGTCAACCAGCTAATCCGCAGGGTAGACGTTTATCGTGGCTATCAGATCAACATCTCGTTTAACTTCGATCTCACTCCTTACATTGAGGGGGAGTGATACGTCCGCCTGCAAAACAGTCGGGCATCGAACAAGCATTTTCAAAAACAACGCAGCATCAGAAATTGGCAGCTGCATTCAAGCACCTGCAAAATGGGGGTGCCATTCATCCGCCTGCTGATTTTGGGCCTGTTTTTGGATGAAGCAAAAAGAAAAGCACCGTACTTCAAACGAAGTACAGTGCTTTTTTGGTGGAGAATAGCGGGATCGAACCGCTGACCTCTTGCATGCCATGCAAGCGCTCTCCCAGCTGAGCTAATCCCCCATAGCTGGCGTATCATTCCTGACGACGTGTATCATTATACCAGCCAAAAGGAGAGTTGTCAATAACTTTTTTATTTTTTGTGAGCGACGCTGCGGCGGGTGCTGCGCTTGTAGTAGAACAGGTACTGCTGTACGATGCCAGCCTGCTGACCATAGGAAGGAAAAGGGTCGCGGCCGCCGAATTCCTCATCAATGAGTCGCTGTATCCAAACATCAATGGGAGCCATCGCGGTACGGCCATAGCCAAAGAGGCAGACGCAGTTTGCTACCTTTTTGCCGACGCCGTCCAGCTCGAGGAGGCGGGAAAAGAGAGCGTCGTCGGGCAGCGCCGCCAGAGCACTGAGGTCGAGTGTGCCGCTGGAAGCCTGTGCGGCAGCGTTCTGGATGTAACGGGTGCGGTAGCCCAGACCACAGCCCATCAGCTGCGCCCCAGAGAGGCCGCAGAGCTGCTGCGGGGTGGGGAAGAGGAAAACTTCATCGTCTTCGGCATTGAGCGGTTCGCCGCAGCACCGGGCAAGGCGTTCTACGGCGGTGCGGATGGCCGGAATGCTCTTGCGCTGGGAGATAAGAAAGGTGATGAGCATTTCCCATGGGTCCTGATGCAGGATTCGGATGCCCTGCCCGAAATCGAGCGATTTGTCCAGATAGCTGCTCTGTCCCGCCAAGCTGCACCGCAGCGCGGCATAGTTCCGGCCCAAATCAAAGTAGTTGGCCCAGTACTCCCGATTTGAGCCATACCATGCGGCGTCGTATTGCCCATCGCCTAGCGGGGTCAGATAAAGGAGTGCATCGCCGGAAAGAAAACGGTATCGCCCGTCGGCCAGTTTCTGTGGCCGGAAGCACTGGCCGCTCTCGATGATCTTGTCGAGGTCAAAGTCGTCCTGGATGGTGACGAGCTGATGGGTAAGGGAAACGGTATGCATGGAAAACTCCTTTTTGGAAAAATTGTGGCGATGCCCGATTTGAGGTGAAAACTGGTTTCTATCCGTACCCTCTGCGGGGAGGGCAACCTTGATGCTGAAAAGACCGGCGTGGTTGTGACGATTTCTATCTACGCCCTCGGTGAAGAGGACGACTTGGTTACGCCTTTGAGAACCGCGATATGATTATTATGTTATTCTATCCACACCCCTCAAATAGGAGCGACTTCAAGTCGAAGAATGCACCGGGGAACACAAACTGATTTCAACCAACGTCTTTAAGAGACGGAATTGTAGGTCAAAATACTCGGTTCCTTAGAGAGCGCATGGCAACAACTTATAGCAATTCAACTTTTTAATGCAATAGCAACAGCGTTGAATTGCATATCGCAAATATGCTGTTTTCATGTTGCACTAATTTCTTGCCTTGCGATAATAAGAGTTTACCATATTTTTGTGTCGATTTCTACCTGCGCCCTCCGTGAGGAGGGCAACTTTTGCCGTCTTTGAGAAGCTGCGAAACCTGACGATTTCTATCCATGCCCTCCGCGAGGAGGGCGACTGTACCTGTTCCGCCGGGCCGACGTGGTAGTTGAATTTCTATCCACGCCCTCCGCGAGGAGGGCGACCCGGATGC
>ERZ859937.281-NODE-281-length-23371-cov-1.799580_pt1 | contig 23371 bp, 21 predicted proteins | sample MGYA00509985_ERZ859937 | MGnify/ENA primary metagenome ERZ859937 (study PRJEB30046, sample SAMN00715169) | human gut metagenome | study: EMG produced TPA metagenomics assembly of the A metagenome-wide association study of gut microbiota in type 2... | reverse complement strand
CTATGGCGGATATTATGGGAACCAATGATGCTGAGCAACGTATAGAGAAAATGGAGCAAACCTTCAAAAAAATGCAAGATATGCAGCGAGAAGGTGCTGACGTGTTTTTTGGAGGGTTTGCTCAGATGAAACGCTTTAGCTTCTTCAATGAGTTGATTAACTGGTTTTTACCTTATAGCTCTACGCACCCCTTGCTAAATGAAATATATAACAAAGAGCCCGATTGCCAGTTATTTGCTGATTTATTGAATGATGCTCCATTCTGCGACTCTGATAAATATTCATTTCTTCTTGCATTGTCAACAGTATTAAAACAACTGCCGCAAGAAGTGCGACACGGCATCAGAGAAAACAAAATGGCTTTTGGAGGCACTATGAGCGATTCTGACAAAAATTCGGCAACATACATGCGTCGTATTTATCTGCAGAATCTATATCGTTTCTTTCGGTTGAATAATCATCGTTCCGATTTCATTAATCCTTTTGTATCGGCTACACAGTTGCAGGTACAGCCTCTATCGCATCCTTTTATAGCCGCTTTGGCTGAAAAATGGTTAGCACAACTTGATGCTGCTCCTATTTCCGTGCTCCCCTTTATAGCTCAGTATGCATTTAAACAGCAACGCTATGAAATGGCAGTTGATTGCTATAAACGTCTCTGTCAAATATCAGTTGATAATTTTACGTATAACTTGAGGCTATCTGTTGCTTGCTTAGTTTAGGTAAGATGGACGAAGCATTGCCCATTCTTTATAAACTTGATTTTCAATATCCTAACAATCGAAATGTGTTACGTGCCATGGCATGGGCACAACTTCTTAATGGTGAGCCCGAGAAAGCTTTTACACGGTATGAACTGTTGCTGAAGGCTCCATCGACAATACCTGCTGACAGTTTGAACGCTGCTTACGCCGCTTGGGTAACTGGTCGTTATCAGCAGGCGGCAGAACATCTGGTACACTTTTGTATATTGCATGGAAAAGATGCACAGGGATGTAAAAAGTTGCTGGCCCGGCAAATTCAGAAAGACCATGTTGTTTTCAATCGTTACCCTATCAGTAAAGTTGAACAAAATATTATGTTCGACATTGTTTGCGATATATATAATACCAAAAAAGATCCGTATTCATAAAAACTTGAATACGGATCTATATAATGTGTGATATTTTGTTTTTTGAAAGGGTTTATTGAGAATTTACCACATTTTTAAACGCTTGCTCTCTGGCAAAAACATTTTGTCTGTAGGCTTGATATTAAAAGCCTCATACCATGCATTAATGTGTGGTAGGGCACCATTTACACGCCATTCGCCTAACGAGTGGGGATCACTTTTTGTGCGACTTCGTATTTCTTCTTCAGTTATATTACCCGCCCATACACCTGCATAGGCTAAAAAGAAACGCTGCTCAGGAGTGAAATTGTTTATTGTAGTAAGCTGATTAGACGCTGTGGCGTGTTTAAAAGCGTTAAAGGCAACTTCTAAGCCTCCATGGTCGGCCAAATTCTCACCCAATGTTAGTTTGCCATTAGCATTAAGGTCGGGTAATACCTTGATATTTGAGAAGAAACGAACACAAACATCGGCGTGTTGAGCAAAGTTTTCGGCATCTTGTTTTGTCCACCAGTCGATCATATTTCCGTTTTTGTCGTAGTGGCGACCTTGGTCATCGAAGCCGTGAGTCATTTCATGACCTATCACTACACCAATAGCCCCATAGTTGTAGGCATCATCGGCATGCATATCGAAGAAGGGGCGCTGTAAGATGCCTGCTGGGAAGCATATTTCGTTAGTGGTGGGGTTGTAGTAGGCATTAACAGTTTGTGGATACATATACCACTCGTCACGATCGACAGGCTTACCAGCCTTGTCATTTATGCTTTTCTTTTCCCAAAACAGACGACAAGCCAACATATTTTCGTAATACGACTTTGAAGGGTCTATCTTCAAAGCGTTTAGGTCTGTCCACTTGTTGGGATAGCCAACTTTTACATAGAAGCTGTTCAGCTTGTCAAGGGCTGCAGCTTTTGTAACCTCACTCATCCATGTTTGCTCCTTTATTCGTTCTGCCAATGACAGTTGTAAGTTTTTAATAAGAGCCTCCATTCGTTGTTTGGCTTCAGCGGGAAAATATTTAGCTACATAAATCCGACCAAGGGCTTCGCCCATCTGGCTCTCTATTTGATTAGTGGCACGTTTCCAGCGAGGGTAGTCTTCTTTACGTCCGCGCATTGTTTTTCCAAAGAAATCGAAGTAGGCCGTTGCTGCATCATCGCCAAGATAGTTGGCGGCTGAGAGCAATACGTGCCACTGCATGTAGGCGCGCAACGCATCAGTGCCCATATTTTTCCAAACATCATTTGCGCCTTTCATAAAGTCGGGTTGTCCTACAACAATAGTTTTAATGTGCTTTTCGTCTATACCTTTAGCCAGCAATAGGTTACGCAACTGCAAGTATGGATATTGTTGTTCAAAATCAGTCAAACTCATTTTGTTGTAGTTAGTCTCCACATCGCGTAGCTCTGTTCGATTCTTACTTACTTTTGCTAATGCTGTTTCGATAAACATGATATGTTCCATGTTTTGTTGAGCCGATTTTTCTTGTCCACATAACGAGAACATACGTATAATAAACTGTTTGTAATCGTCTCGGATACGTGTCGTGGCTTCATCGTTGTCAAGATAATACTCTTTTTGCCCTAAGGTAAGTCCGCTCTGCGTTACATTCATAATATTTTGTGAGGCTTCTTTTTCATCGGCTCCAAAACCATCACTAAAGGGAACGCCATATTCAAAAAAAGCATATTTTGTTTGTAACGCGTGAAGGGCATCAATTGTTTTGGCATTACCTATTTCGTTTAGCAGTGGTTGTACAGGAGCAAACCCTTTATTGTTACGGCGCACGCTATCCATGGCGAGTTTATAGAAATTGCCAAGTTTTTGGCTCACTTCATCTGTTGATGTAGTGTTGAGTAAATTTTTTAAGATGTCATGAACGCGTTTATCATTATTTTGTACTAATTGATCGAAACTGCCAAAGCGCGAGTATGCTGCTGGTAATGGATGGTTTTTTATCCATCCACCACAAGCATATTGATAAAAATCTTCACCAGGCTGTGCGGCCGTGTCTAAATTGCTCGTTTCAATACCAATGTTCATATTGGTTTGAGCTACTGCCCCTAATGGCAATGATGCCATTGAGAGAATTGAAAAAATGGTTCTCATTTTCATCGTTTATTACTTTATGATATTCTTTTATCTTGTTTGATGGGGTGTTAGCACACTTGAAATGTTGTGTGTGGTTTTATCTTCTATTACCTTTAATACACCTTTCGTTTTCAGAAGACGTTTAATCAGTGTTTCTTTTTTCTTGTGTCCAGAAAAGTTTAAGGCCAATGCATTCGTATATTTGTATTCGTATATGATATCGGCTTTCAGTTTATTGGCAGTTTGTCGAAGTGGTGTGTCACCGACGGTCGAGTCGATATATACGAGCAGAACTTGTCCAGCACATATCTTCTCTTCGTTATTTTTTATATGTTTATCCCACTTATTTGTAGCATGTAAGGACATGCTGAATATTGTAGTGATGATAATAAAAATAGATGAAATTTTTTTGCAAGTGGTTCTTGCTGTTATACATAGTTGTTTCATTATAATATGTAGTACATTGTGGTTTGTTGGTGGTCTATGTAATGTTTATTTTTCTTCCCAAAATTGAAGGTATTGTTTTGCAACATTTATATGATTATGATATTTGTTGACAAAAGCTTTGCTCTGTGCGCTAAGCAATGGTAACTGTTTGGGATGCAGAATGATGTATTCGAGTTGTGCGTAAACATCGTTGTAACTAGGTTTCACATTGATAATAGGTCGCAACTGCTTTTCACCAATGAAGCGGTAGAAGTCGGATTCGCCACCACCCACACAAACTATTCCTTGCGACATGGCTTCCAGCGTATTCATTGATGGTGTGTAGCTGTATAGTTGGTCTATCAAGATGTCGGCCTCAGCCATCATTTTCTTATATTGAGCGAATGGTACTGATTCGGCTTTCTGTATGGTGAACAGCGTGGGGTATTTTTGGTGTAAGTTGGTTAATGCCTCAAGCATAATGTCTGTGCCTTTATATTTATGTCGGGTTTTGTTAATACCAATAAACACCCGTATGGGGCCAGAGTGGATGCTACGATTCGACATAGGTGGAGTGGTGCAGCAAATGGGAAACGGTATGTAGGTGGTTTTCTCGGGTAAATAGGGGTGGTAGGCGGCCCAATATTCGTACAGTCCCGCTATTATACCATTGCATGTGGTGGCAATCTCTTTGTTAAGCGTGGTTTTAGCTGTGTTTTCCCATTCGTTGCGGTAGGCAGTGGCAATAGCGTCGGTTCGCAATTGATGGCCAATATTAAAATCGCTGTATGTCAATGGCATGAGTTGGCAGCATGCCTTTACCCAATAATAATCCATACCGAAGGCTCCGAGAAAAACTTTTTTGTTATGTCTGCGAAGATAATGATATATGGGCATAATGCGTTCAGCCTTTAGTTCAAGAAACATCGGGTTGATCAGTTGTACCACATCATAGCCTCGCAACCGAGGGAGAAGTGTGAGCAAACGTGCCGTATAGCAGACGCCTCCCCAGCGACCAGGGGTGCGAGACAGGTCGATATCACGTGGATAGTTTTTCCAAAAATCGCCGTTGGAGATAAGCGTTACTTGATGCCCCAGTTGGATTAAGGCTTTTCTTAAAGTAGCATGAACATTGCTATATTCGCCTAACAATAAAATCTTCATTTAACAATCCTTCTCTTTTCTTGATATGTGATGATTTTTATGCTTTATGTTTGGTTAAGCCATTTTTGCCTTCAATACGCAATAGCCCAGCAAGATGCGGCGGCCTGTTTTACTGGAGATGAGTTTGCAGAAGGTGGCGTATTTCTTTGTATAGTTTTTCTGGGGCAAAGGATAGAGTCCTTTTTGTGCCAACCTTCAATGCGGTTTTCAAGCTCGTGCAATGAGTGGGTAAGCTCAAGGGTGTCAAACAGATAGTCCATAGACATTTGATCAATACGGCGTTGGAGTGCTATCTGTTCGTCTGGAGCTAATAGATATTTCTTTTCGGATAAATGATTGATAATATATTCTTTATCGTTCAAGCGACGCAGATACCATCGTTTGTCTTTCTTTTGCGTAATAGAGCCTTCGCGTTTGCGATAAAAATAGCTATTGTCGTTAGTGTCGAAAACGCGATCACAGCGTAATAATAGTTGTGGGGTGAATTCTTCGTCTTCATGCAATAAGCGAGGGGTGAACCGAAGCGTACCTAATTTTGAACGTCTGAAAATATAACCGCATGCTGCTGCGCGAAGATTGTTGTGGCGAAGATACTGGGTTCCTGTAACAACCTCGGGAAGTACAAAAGGGGCTTCGGTGACAATTTGTTGCGCAGTGCGGAACATTACTATGTCGGGTTATGATAGCGTGCAAGGTCAAGACAGTGTTCGTATGGGGCGCGTATAAGAAAATCGTCTGCATCAACAAATTGTATATATTCAGCCGATGCAATGGTGATGCCTAAATTGCGAGCTTCACTTAAGCCTTTGTTCGGTTGTCGGACATAGAATAGTTTTTCGACGTATGGATGAAGAACGGATAAAGCATCATTGTCAGAGCCGTCGTCAATCAATATTATTTCGCGCTCTTTATCTGATAAGGACAATGAAAAAATGCTGTCGAGACATTCAACAATATATTCGACAGGCTCGTTATGGTATGTAATGATAAAGCTTACTAATGGTTTTGACATATGTGAAAAAAGAAAAATGTGTTGAACAAATGCTATTGATGATACAATATAGGAGGCAACGACAATAGATGTTATTGTCGGGGCCTCCTATACTTAATATCATGTAAAAGATCACACACGTTGCTTGTTATAGAGCTTCGTCATCGGGTTTGGGCGGTATAGGTTTCTTTATAGTAAGCCTACGCTTTTTCTTTAACCATTGCTGTTTTCGCAATTCGTATGCTTCGCGATGTCGCTCTAAAAAGTTGTCGGCCATATACGCTTAATTATAATTGACCATGATTTTTCTGAAGATGTATGTGTTACATCATTTTTCTGTATTGAATTTGGCGTAGATAACGCTTATCTTTACAGGATTATTGGGATTGTTTTCGCCACCTACAAGACGCGTGTTGCACATTGACATATCGTGGCTTACCTTTACTAACTCAACTGATGTTGAAGTGTTGTTGTAGGTGGCCGTTACGGGCACAAGTATCAGTTTGTTCCAATCTTTCTTTGAGCGGTCAGCGTTCTCAGCAATTTCTTTTACCAGATAGGCAATATTGTTGAACGTGTATGTGTTATATGACGAGTTGTATGACGCTAAGAATGATGTTTTATTGTTCGCAATACGTCCCTCTTCAAAGAACGAATAAAGGTCTGATGCGGGGATGAGCAACAATGTTTGAGGTATTTTAAACTCGTAATTAGAATATTTATCGTTCTTTTCGTTTTCGTTGAGACGAGTAAATACTATCTTAGCTGTGTTCAAAGTGTCGTTTTCATGACCTTTCATAATCTCTTCGATAGGCAAAGTGATCTCGGTAAAAATACCTGATGGGGTTTTGAGATAGGTGCATGTCTTGTCGGCAGCCAACTGTTTCATGGTATTCTTGCTATTACCAATGTTAGTGGTTTGCAATACCTCTTCAGTTCCTGAGAATGACGATACGCCAGTGAGCGTTTTTACAACAACTGTATCACGAGTAGTGTTCGTTTTTTTGTCAGTAATCGTCTCGGTTACCTTGTCGCTATAACGGAAATAGATATTCAACTGGCTCACACTGATATAGCCCATTGAGCCTAAGCCTCCTTTGTGTTCAAAATAAAAGCCAGGGCAAAGGTTGTTTATAAACGAGTAAGAGTCGGTAAACAAACTAGGATCCTTGTAATAATTCTGCATGATATACGTACCATAGTTGTTGTAGGTCTTTCCGCTCTTGTCGGTATAAGGCTTATCAAGCTTAATACGTATGTTTTTCATATAGTTGGAACTTGTAAGTGTCGACTTATCAACGCTTTGGTCGTAAAGTGTGTACACTTTGTCTCCCTTTATGCCTTCATTACGAATGTATCCTTCTTTCTTAGGGTCGAAATTTGAATAATAAAGGCCCGATTCTTTCATGGGCTTTGCCATTTCATAAGCGCTAAGCTTCATGGTGGCTAATGAGTCGCCGTAATAATTTGAATAGTAAAGGCGTATCTCGCATGAGTCGGCAATTACTTCTTTGTTCGCATCAAGGCTGCGTATGCTATCTTTTACAGGATAACTGTAATTGTCGATAATATGAAACTGTGTCATAAAATCGCCTGTAATGTATGATCCTGTTTGAGGGTCTTTTACCTTACCAAGATAGCCTATGGTATTGCGTGAAAGCACCGAGTCGGCCACGATAGAACGTGTTGTTACGTTGAAGGTGTCAGTCTGTATATGCAACTTGTCTTTGTTGTCGATAAGTGATGAACCGAGATCGCCAGTGGTATCATCGCATGAGGCAAAGACAGATGCTACGAGTAGGGTGCCGATGATTAACTTTAGTTTCATAATTTGTTAATGAACGTTGATGCGTATTCTATTTAAGTGGAAAGGAGTGTAGCCGCAGTTAGGGTGCTACACTCCTTTTCAAATTGTGTGTTACGTGAAAATCTTTTTTCTTTCTTTTGATGAGGAATGTTATTTTGTAATATCCTCATACAGTGCACTATATGCAGCAGCATAATCGTCGCCCACCTCTTTTAAGAATGGGATGTTTTTTGTTGCAGCATATTTAACAGCTTCAGTTTCTTCAGAACCAGCCTTTATGATAGCATCGCTGTAATCGATGGCTAACTTTTGAAGTTCGAAGAAATCAAAATCAGTTTTGTAATCTTTGAGCAATTCGTCATTGACGTTTTTAAACGCAAGGCTCTTTTTGAAATCTTTACCTACACACGTCTTTAACTCGTCGTCAAACAATGATGTTACGATCTTTGTGTTAGCAAAGGTTGGCTCGTCTTGATAGGCTTGCTTCACAAAAAGTGGTACAATGGCTCCCATCCATCCTTGGCAATGTATAATGTCGGGCTCCCAAGGAGCTTCTTAACCGTTTCAAGCACACCGCGAGCAAAGAAGATGGCACGTTCGCCGTTGTCGGTATATTCTTCTCCATTCTCATCAAGAGCCATTTGGCGCTTCATGAAATAGTCGTCGTTATCAATAAAATATACTTGCAGACGTGTCTGTGGGATAGATGCTACTTTGATGATAAGAGGATGGTCTGTATCATCAATGATGAGATTCATTCCAGATAGGCGAATCACTTCATGAAGCTGCCCTCTACGCTCGTTAATGTTTCCCCATTTGGGCATAAACGTACGTATTTCATAACCCGCCTCTTGTATCTTGTGAGGAAGGTCTCTACCTTTTTCTGACAAGCCCGTCTCTGGTACATAGGGCGCTATCTCTTGGTTAATGAATAAAACTTTTTTTGCCATTTTGTTTTACTGTATTTTGGCTGCCAGACACTTCCTTGACAGTCTTTCTGTAAAGAAGTATGCCCGCATATACAGGTGCAAAGTTACAAAAAAAAGTTCAAACACGTGGCTTTTTGTTTTCAAATTGGTGCATTATGGCCTTATATTCGCACTTTTTTACAATTATTCTTTCATGTTTAATAAAAAATTTGTTATTTTGCACTCGATTTCTGATAGCGTATGCTATTGGCATAATTTTTTTTGACATGAAATTGTACAGAAGGATAGTCGAACTTCAGAATGATTTGTTTGAAGCTCGCAAAGAAGGAAAGAAAATTGGTCTTGTGCCTACGATGGGTGCCCTACATGAAGGTCATGCTTCGTTGGTGAAGAAAAGTGTAGCAGACAACGACTTGACAGTGGTGTCGGTATTCTTAAATCCCACTCAGTTTAACGACCCTGGAGATTTGGAGCGCTATCCGCGCAACCTTGAGGCTGATTGTGCCTTGATTGAAAGTGTAGGAGGAGATATCGTTTTTGCTCCTTCTGTAGATGAGATGTATCCTGAACCCGATACTCGTCATTTTGATTTTCCACCTGTTACCTCAGTGATGGAAGGTGCTAAACGCCCAGGCCATTTCAATGGCGTATGTCAAGTGGTGTCGCGCCTGTTTTATATCGCACGTCCCGATAAAGCTTATTTTGGTGAGAAAGACTGGCAACAGATTGCAGTTGTGAAGAGCATGGTAAAGTTTTTAGGGTTAGACGTTACTATTGTTGAATGTCCAATTGTGCGTGAGGATGATGGCTTAGCAAAAAGCTCGCGCAACACACTACTGGCTCCCGATGAACGTGCCATTGCACCGGCCATTTTTAAGGCATTAAAAGAAAGTGTATTATACGCTAAAAATCATACGGTAAAAGAAACGCATGACTGGGTGGTGGAAACAATCAATTCTGTAGAAGGGCTTGAAGTAGAGTATTTCTCCATTGTTGATGGTAATTCGTTATTAGATGTTCCCTCGTGGGACGCCAGCCCTTATGTTGTGGGATGCATCACTGTTTATTGTGGGAAAACACCTATTCGCTTGATTGACCATATTAAATATAAGGAGGATTAATGCGATGATGATTGAAGTGCTGAAATCGAAACTGCATTGTGTGCAGGTAACACAAGCCAATTTGCACTATATGGGAAGCATCACCATTGATGAAGATTTGATGGATGCTGCTGGCATGATAGAAGGCGAAAAAGTGCAGATAGTAGATAATAATAATGGCGAACGTCTTGAAACCTATATTATTAAAGGTGAACGTGGAAGTGGATGTATTTGCTTAAATGGTGCTGCCGCTCGTAAGGTAATGGTGGGCGATACGGTTATCATTATATCATATGCCTTGATGGACTTTGAAGAAGCACGTCATTTTAAACCCACAGTGGTTTTTCCAGAGAATAATAAAGTGGTAAAATAGAAAATGGTCTAAGGTTTCGCAAGTAAAAAACTGCGAAACCTTAGACCGTTAATTTATTTGTTTTATTTCTTTTTCGTTTACTTCATACCCTCCTTGTGTCCAAACCACTTTTCCCGTATAGTCGAAGATATGATCTTTTGCTTTCCAACGGCGTATGGCTTTTCTGTCGTTCGAATTTAAACAATAGTCGCCCTTGCTTACTATAATATTTCCTTTCTCTTCGCGTACAGCAAAGCCTTCGGCCACTTTTCGATAATTGTTATTATACGTGTTTAAAACCCATAATTGAAGGCCGTCAGTAATGCGGTTGTAGGCAAAATGTCCGCAATCAACAACAATAAAAATTCGGCTTCGTCTGGGACTTAAAAAAGTGCGTTGTATGTGTTCGTATTTTTTGTTAATGATAATCTCGGTGGTGGTATTGGCATTTCTGTCGAAACAGAAAAAACGATCGCCTAATAGATAATATACTGAATTACGCCTTTCATCATTATATTCAGCAATAATATCTGCATCCTGAGGAGGCTTTTGGGTTACGTTTTCAGTGGTTTCTTGTTTGTCGTCTGTTTGTTGGGGCGTAGCTTTTTCAAAGTTAGGAAATAGCACAATGAGCAATACAGTGATAGATATAATTGCTATTACTGTAATTGCTCGGCTATTTTTCTTTTTATGTTTTTGATGTTTATCTGTATTTTTGTTACTTGTAGTCATATATATGCAAGTGTAAATGCAATATTATAATAATGTTATCTTAGAAAAAGATACTCCCTATTTGGTAAACAACAGTTGATACAATCCATGCAACAATCGTTGTATAGCATGCGGCAAAGGATGCCCATTTCCAACTGCCTGTTTCATTTTTTATGGCGGCTATGGTTGCTAGGCATGGAAAATAGAGCAGGACAAATAACAGAAAACAGTATGCGGTAAGTGGCGTAATTCCGTCAGCAACCATCTTTTCATGCAGTGATGAGTATTCGTTTTCGTTATTCTCGTTTATTTCTCCATTGGCATACAAAATTCCCATTGTTGAACATACAATTTCTTTCGCTCCGATGCCAGAAATTAAACCTACATCTAATTTCCAATCAAAACCTTGTGGACGGAAAACGGGTTCTATGGTTTTGCCTATTTTTCCAATGTAGCTTTGTTCTTGTTGCTGTTGAGCCGTTAGTTTATCATTGTGGGGGAAATAGCCTAGAGCCCACACGATGATGCTTGCTACTAAGATGATGCCACCCATCTTCTTGAGATATTCTTTTCCTTTCTCCCATGTATGCATGCCAATGGCCTTAGCTGTAGGGAAACGGTAGGGAGGAAGCTCCATAACGAAAGGAGTGTCTTCGCCTTTAAAAATACATTTGCTAAACAGTCGGCTCATGATAACTGACACAATAATACCTACAATATACAGTGAGATAAGCACGGTTGAGCGGTATTGTGCAGCAAACATAGTGCCTGCAACCATTATATAAATGGGGAGTCGTGCAGAACAACTCATGAACGGCAAAATGAGCATCGTGATTAAACGACTTCGTCTGCTTTCTATTGTGCGAGTAGCCATAATGGCTGGAACGTTACAACCAAAGCCCATGATAAGGGGAATGAACGATTTGCCATGTAAGCCCATTTTGTGCATTAATTTGTCCATAATGAAAGCGGCACGTGCCATATACCCACTGTCTTCCATTAGAGAAATGAAAAAGTAGAGTATTAGTATTTGTGGCATAAATACAATGACTGCTCCAACGCCTCCGATGATACCGTCGACGATCATTGCTTTTAGTGGGCCTTCGGGCATCTGATTGGCAACAATATTCCCTAATGCGTCGATGCCATTACTTATCCAATCCATAGGATACTGGCCGATTGAGAAGGTGGCCTCAAACATCAACCAAAGCAGTAATAGAAACATTGGAAAACCAAAGTATCTATTTGTAATGATGTTGTCTATCAGATGGGTCATCTGATAGGTGTCTTTCTTTGTGCCTGTTTGATATCCAGCTTCTTTTAAAGCACCATGTATGAAGCCATATTTAGCATCCATAATGGCTGTTTCGCTATCTTCTTGCGTATATTCTAATACTTCTTCTGCTGCTTTGTTTCTTGCGGCAATGATTGCATCGCTGTTAGGAAATGATTTTACTACATGTTCCGCTTCTTGGTCATTCTCTAAAAGTTTAATAGCTAAATAGCGTGTAGAATAGCGATGACGTTGCTCCTCAACTTTCTTTAGTTCTTTTTGTATCCTGCTTATGCCTTTCTCTATATACGGTCCATGGTTTATGTGTATATGTCTTGATACATTATTACGTGGCTTTATGCCATTAGCAAAGTCGTCTTCGTGGTTTGTAATATCGGCATCTTCAGCTTTTTTGTATTCTTCGTGCCATTTTTTTATCTCATCTGCAACTTCTGGGTTCAAATTGCCTTTGTTGTCAAGAAAGTCGCTACCTTCGTACAGATTGATGATAATATGGAAAAGCAATTCTACACCACGACCACTTTTGAACGATGTGGGTATCATGGGTACACCAAACAGTTGGCCGAGACGTCCATAGTCAACATGGTCGCCACGTTTCTCTGTTTCGTCGAACATATTAAGGGCACACACCATTCGAAGGTGCATGTCTATCAGTTGCGTGGTAAGGTATAGGTTTCGTTCAAGATTACTGGTGTCAATAACATTGATAACAACATCAGGTGTCTTGTCAATGATTTGTTTGCGCACGTATAGTTCTTCTGGCGAGTATGCTGATAATGAATAGGTACCAGGTAAATCCACCAAATTAAATTCGTATCCTTCAAAGGTAGCATGTCCTTCTTTGGCATCAACGGTAACGCCTGAATAATTGCCCACACGTTCATGAGCGCCTGATGCAAAGTTAAAAAGAGATGTTTTTCCGCAATTAGGGTTGCCCACTAATGCTACATTGATGGTACGTCGTTTTTTTAGGGCCGCATCGTGAAGCTTCTCATCGGTTATCTCCTCATTGCTGTTGTTATTATCTATATTTATATCTTGATTATGTCTGTTTTAGTATGTTGATTGTTGAAGGTGTTTTCTTCTCTCAGTTTACGCGCTTCTTCAACCGATATGATTTCAATCATCTCGGCTTCAGAATGACGAAGCGAGACTTCATAACCCATTACTTTATATTTTACAGGATCTTGTAGAGGTGCGTTGAGCAAAACCGTTACTACTTTTCCCTTGATAAAACCCATTTCAACAATACGTTTACGAAAGCCACCATGTCCTAACACCTTGACTATCACGCCACGTTCACCAGTCTTTAAGTCAGATAATTTCATTATTAATATCTCCTCGTAAAATCAGAAATAAAGATAGTGCAAATCGAGAGCAGAATATAAGGCTTGCTTAAATATTATGCCGAGATGCCGCCTATCTTATGCAAAGATAGTGCAAATCAGAGCAGAATATAAAGCTTGCTTAAATATTATGCCGAGATGCTGCCTATCTTATGCAAAGATAAAATTTTTTTTTGAGATATGATAAAATATAAGATATTAATGAAACAAAATGGGTGGTATATAAATAAAAGAATGTACTTTTGCATCTTATATGATGGCCAAAAACATTAGAGCTTGTCTATATAATAAAGATTGATAATAACTAGATATTGATAAAATGTGTAAAAATAATTATACAGTTTTCTTCAAGATGCTTGTATTGCTTCTTGCTATAACATTGCAAAGTGATAAGGTAATGGCTCAAGTATTTGTGAGAGATAATGGACAAAAACAATTTAAACATACAGTTTCTGCTGGCAATTATAGTGGTATCGCGCCTCTTGGTGGAACGTTTTATGCATTAGCCGACGATAAAGCGCCGTGGGATGGCTTTCGTATTGTAGAGATAATGCTTGATTCTATTTCGGGGGCTATACAGACGGTGCAAGACATAAAACAGGTAGCCACTGCAAACGCGAACCGTGATGCTGAAGGTATTGTTTATCTTCCACATACAAAAAAGTTGATGGTTGTTGGCGAAGCTGATAATAGGGTGGTTGAGTATGATCTCGATGGGAACATAACAGCACGAGAACTTGAACTACCCAGCGGTGTGGGCAATGGTAGTTATGAGTCGTTGGCATATGATACATGTAGGCAGATTCTTTGGACCTGTACTGAAGAACCATTTGCTAATGATGTGCCCCTTAGCTATTCGAACAGTGAGAACGCTTTTCCTGGTGCCTTGTTGCGGTTACAAGCATACGATCGATTTTTAAAGTTTATTGGACAATGGCCCTATGTTACAGATGCTCCGACTGCAGACAAAAGTGTAGCTCGCAATTATGCAAGTGGAGTAAGTGAACTGCTTGTATGTGGCGATAGCACATTGTTAGTATTGGAGCGTGAATGTTTTGTTCCTCATAGTAAAATTGGCGCGTGGGTGAAAAATAAAATTTATAAGGTTAAATTGTCGCAGATGTATCGTGAAGACCTTTCTGTCGTTCAAGAAATATCAAGTCTTGATGCGCCTGTTGAAAAAGAGTTGTTGTATAGTTGGAAGACCTCGTTAACCTTATTAAAACGTTCTTTCGCTAATTATGAGGGTATGTGTTTAGGCCCCAAACTTGTTGATGGTTCACAGGTGTTGTTATTGGTGTCTGATTCTCAAAATCAGGCACATGGCGTATTGCGTGATTGGTTTCGGTCAATAATAATTCGTTAATAATAAGATAAGAATTAGACAACTTAATTGATAAGATAAAGGCCAAGGCTTACTCTTTGTTAAAGGGTAAATCTTGGCCTTTATTTATGATGTGTTGTTGCTGTTTGATGAATTCTATTCAATAACAACAGTTGTCCAACCGTGTTTGTCTTCTTCTACACCATATTGTATGGCACGCAAATGGTTGTATAATCTTGTTGAAACAGGACCTGGTTTTCCGTCTTTACTGAAGGTGTATCGTACGCCAGTATCAAGGTCGTCAATATATGAGATAGGACTGATAACAGCTGCTGTACCGCAAGCACCAGCCTCCTCGAAAGTAGTTAATTCTTCTTCAGGAATTTGTCTGCGTTCTACCTTCATTCCGTAGTCTTCTGCTAATTGCATTAAACTTCTGTTGGTAATGCTGGGTAAGATGCTTGTCGATTTAGGTGTAATATATGTATTATCCTTTATGCCAAAGAAATTGGCTGCTCCACATTCGTCCATATATTTTTTCTCCTTTGGTCAAGGTAGAATTCGCAAGCATAGCCTTTCTCGTGCGCTATCGAGTTGGCTTTCAGAGAGGCAGCATAATTGCCACCTACCTTGTACACGCCAGTTCCTAATGGGGCTGAGCGATCGTAGTCGCGAATGATTACGTATGGGTTAGTTGAGAAGCCGCCTTTGAAGTAGGGACCAACTGGTGTGACGAATATAAGGAACGTGTATTCGCTTGCTGGATGAACGCCTACTTGTGCACTTGTGCCAATAAGCAAGGGGCGAATGTACAGCGTAGCACCACTTTCATAGGTTGGTATCCATTCTTGATTGAGTCGCACCACCTTTTTAACCATTTCTTCAAACAGTTCGGTAGGAACTTCAGGCATTAAGATTCCACGGCATGTGCTTTGCAGTCGGGCTGCATTATCTTTCATACGGAAGACACGCACCTTGCCGTCCGGACAGCGATATGCTTTCAAGCCTTCAAAAGCCTCTTGTCCGTAATGCAGACAGGTTGCTGCCATGTGGAGTTTTAAATACTCGTCAGAGCATACTTCTATTTCTCCCCATTTTCCGTTGCGGTAATTACAACGTACATTGTAGTCGGTTGGCAAGTAGCCAAATGACAAATTAGACCAATCTAAGTCTTTCATAACATAAATCCTTTTATGATTAAATCTTATAAGTTGATGCAAAATTAATAAGAATTTATTTGATTTGCAACGATTCTGTCTTATATTTGGTCAGAATGTCGTACAAATTAATGTATCTTTATCCTTTTGCTATTGATTGTTGTCCAGGATGCTCTTTACATCTTGTTCTGTTTTCTCCAATACGTCTTTGCACTGTTTAATTAGTTTTTGAGCTTTCTTCAGTTCAGTGCTTAATGAGTCGATATCCATTTCATCGTTTTCAAGTCGGCTTACGATTTCTTCAATTTCACGCAATGCCTCTTCATATTTAATAGTAGCCATAGTGCCTTTTGTTTTTCTTATTTAATAATTGATGTTATCTTTCCCTTATTTAGTTTTGTTATTATCTCGTCGCCCGCCTTTAGGGTAGTGGCGTCACGCACCACTTTTCCATCTGGCGTGACAGTAATGCTATAGCCTCTTTTTAACAGTAATTTCGGATCGAGTGCTTTAATTCTGCTGTCTAAACTGTTTAGCATTAATTCTTTTTTCTTTAATAAATACGGAATGTGAATGTTAATCTTTTCGTTTAGCAATCGTAATTTGTCGTTCGATTGCATAAGGATGGCTTGCGAGCAATATGCATTTTTTTGCTTAATGCATTAACGTTCGCTTTTTGACGAGTGATAACTAACGTTGGGGTCGTAGTAAGTGATGTCGCCAAATGCGTAAGACGCAACTTTTGATATTCAATCATTTGCATGGCCTTTGTACGTATGGTTCTGCATGCAATATCGATACGATTTTGGGTGTTGGCAATATTGTCGATGAGAAAGGTGGCTGCTGCTGTCGGCGTTTTAACGCTTACAAATGAAACAATGTCAATAATGCTTTCGTCGCGGTTGTGACCAATGCCTGTGATGATAGGCAGTGGGAAGTTGGCCACGTTTTCGGCCAAGGCTAATGTGTCGAACCCCGATAAATCGCTTGTTGCGCCACCTCCACGAATTATCACTACTGCGTCAAAATCGTCATCTTGTTCGTTTATTTTATTGAGTGCTTGAATGATACTTTCTTCTGTTTTTTCGCCTTGCATAACAGCTGCGAAGAGTTTTGTTGTGAACTTAAAACCAGAAGCGTTGTCAACTAACTGATGGCAGAAATCATCATAACCAGCTGCACCACTGCTTGAAATGACGGCTATATGTAAAGCAAAGGGTGACAAACAGAGCGATTTTTGTAAGTCGATAACCCCTTCTTCTCGTAAGGTTTTCAATATTTCCAAACGTTGGCGTGCTAAATTGCCCATTGTATATTCTGCATTAATATCAGTAATAATCCATGAGAAGCCGAACGCTTCATGAAAGTTGGCATACACAAGAAGTAGTAACTTCATGCCCTTAACGATAGGTTGTTGTGCCACGCGTTCAAAACGAGAGCGAATGGTGCTCCATTTATTTGCCCAGCATTTAGCTGAGGCGCGGGCTACAGGCGTGTTTGTAAAGGCCTCTTTCTGCACTAATTCGAGATAACAATGCCCTCTTACCTCTCTAATTTCTGAGACCTCAGCCTCAACCCAATATTGTTGTTGTAAGTCAATGGCGATGACTTCTGAAACCAAATGGTTCAGTTCAAAGAGGGTAAGGGGTCTTGAAGTGTTGTCGCTCATAGTTTCACCACCGTCTGTTGTTATTTTTTTTACTTTTGTATTGTTTTCAATCCTTGCTGGTAAGCATACCAAAAATCAGGAATACCATATCCATACACATTGTCAGGATTTTTATATCGATCGGCTGACTCTCGTACCAGTTGCATAATTTGTTGCGCATTAAGTTGGGGCAATGCTTGCCATAAGCAAGCCACCATGCCACATGTAACAGGTGCTGAAAATGAGGTGCCTGAACCTTCTGTAATTATTCCGTTACCCTTGATAAGAGCGCAAGGGTTTCCTATCGCCATTACATCGGGTTTAACACGGCCATCAGCCGAGTAGCCTAGCGAACTGAATGTAGCGTTTGTGCAGTCTCTACGCAAAGCTCCCACTGTAAGAATATTTGGTGCATCGGCTGGTACGCTTATTTTATGCCATTGGTTTTCACCGTCATTTCCTGCACTGTTTGTCAGAATGATGCCTTTACTGGCTAAGCGAGAGGCTGTTATTGAGATAAATGCAGTTTTTCCATCCAGCTGTTGGTAGGTATGACTTGTTTGATTGTCATCATAATTATGGTAACCTAATGACGAGTTGATAAGATCAACGCCTACCGAGTCGGCAAATTCGGCTGCAGCAGTCCACCAGTCTTCTTCAGCTTCGCTTTCTGTGGGGCCATACTCGCTTCGTAGTAGCCAAAACGAGGCTTCAGGGGCCGTGCCTATGATGCGCCCTGACTGTTGGGCTGATATACACGACAATACAGCTGTGCCGTGGTCAAGTTCTTGAAAAACGCTTGTGGTTTGTGGGTAGGTAAAATTTTTTGCTCCTAACACTTTCACGTTTTTCAATAAAGGTATTTTGTCCACATTCATAAAACCGCCATCAATAATGGCTATGGTCATGCCTGAGCCACGAAAACCCGCTTCATGCAGTTTTATGCCGTTAATTGTGTTTATTTGTTTAAAGGCATCACCGTAAGGTGTATTCTGATTGATAGGAGTGACATCGGTTTCAATTTTCTCGCGTTTTGAGGGAATCACTGAGTCAGGGGAAACGAAAATACGGTGTGTGTGTTTAACAAATGGCAAGTTGTGAAGTTTTTTAATAGTGGTTGTATCGTTCACGCGCACTACCACCGTGTTGTTCCATTTGCTATGTCCTACTATTTGAAAACCTTTTTCTTTTATGGCCAAAAGGTATTGGGGTGATAGTGGCAGGTCGGTGCTATCAATAGCCAACTGTTGTCTGTTTCTTCGCTGAATAGCTTTTTGAGAAAGATATTTCTCGGGATGTTCAATTGTGTATGGTGTCCCCTTCTTGTCAGATAGTGCCACACGATAAAGCCAACATTTTCCACCAGGAAATGCTATTTTTTTGTTTTCATCTGCTGCGTGCATTGGCGCTGAAGTGAGATAAGCCAGAGCTATTATGATTATCAATTTAATATTCATCGTATGGTTTTGTCTGTGTTCAAAAAGTAACTCAATGTAAAAGTATAATAAAAAGATGTATAATAAGAAAGGCCGTGGCAGACAGTCTGACACGGCCTTTCATTTATATTTCTGCTCTTTGGGTCACAGAGGCATAATTATTCTTCTGCGGCATGCAGCTGAGCAGCAACCTCGTCTTTAATGCGCTGTGCAAAAGCTTCCATTGTCATGGTAGCCTGTTCGCCACCACCTTGTTTACGCATTGAAACCAGGCCCTCGGCAGCCTCTTTCTCGCCTACAACAACCATGTAAGGTGTACGTTTGATCTCGTTGTCACGAATCTTACGTCCAATCTTTTCATTGCGGTCGTCTACGAGTGCGCGTACGCCTTGCTTGTCAAAATAAGCGGCTACCTTCTGAGCATAGTCATTATACTTTTCAGAGATAGGCAGAATAGCTACCTGATCGGGTGTAAGCCACAAGGGGAAGTGGCCTGCTGTATGTTCGATAAGCACTGCTGTGAAGCGTTCGAGAGAACCGAAGGGAGCACGGTGAATCATAACAGGTGTCTTCTTTGTGTTGTCCTCAGCAGTGTATTCAAGACGGAAACGCTGTGGCAGGTTGTAGTCAACCTGAATGGTACCCAACTGCCAACGACGTCCGATAGCGTCTTTTACCATAAAGTCGAGTTTAGGTCCGTAGAAGGCTGCTTCACCAATTTCTTCATGGGCTTTCAGACCCTTCTCTTTACATGCCTCGCGAATGGCGTTCTCGCTTTCTTCCCATACCTCAGGGCTACCAATGTATTTCTCTGTATCCTTGGGATCATGCAGAGAAATCTGTGCTTCATAGTTATTGAAGCCGAAGATGCTGAACACCTTCAAGATGATATCAATGATGGCCTCAAATTCTTTCTTAACTTGATCGGGACGTACGAAAAGGTGAGCATCGTCCTGTGTAAAGGTGCGCACACGAGTAAGACCGTGTAGTTCGCCACTCTTCTCATAGCGGAATACTGTTCCAAACTCGGCAATACGCAAAGGTAGGTCTTTGTATGAACGTGGCTTACGTGCGTAAACCTCGCAGTGGTGAGGACAGTTCATTGGTTTTAGCATATACTCCTCGTCTTCTTCAGGCGTGTGTATAGGCTGGAAGGCATCTTTGCCATAGTGAGCATAGTGACCAGAAGTAACGTAGAGGTTCTTGCCACCAATACCAGGAGTAATTACTTCCTGATAGTTATAGGGACGCAACATGCTGCGTAACAACTCTTGCAGACGCAGACGCAAGTCAGTGCCTTTAGGCAACCAAATGGGCAGACCTTTACCTACACGTTCAGAGAACATGAACAGTTCCATCTCTTTACCTATCTTGCGGTGGTCGCGCCTTTTAGCTTCTTCCAACATGGCAAGATATTCGTCAAGCATTTTTTTCTTGGGGAATGAGATGCCATAGATACGAGTCATCTGCTCGCGTTTGGCATCGCCACGCCAAAAGGCACCGGCAACACTCGTAATCTTGATAGCCTTAATGCTACCTGTGCTGGTGAGGTGCGGGCCACGACAAAGGTCGGTAAATGCTCCTTGAGTATACGTACTGATTGTACCGTCTTCCAGATCTTGTTCAATGTGCTCACACTTATATTCTTGACCTGCGGCCTTGAATTCGTTCAAAGCGTCAGCTTTGGCCACTTCTTTACGCACTACAGGCTCGTTCTTCTTTGCCAGCTCGCGCATCTTTTCCTCAATCTTGGAGAAATCGTTTTCACTGATAACGGTGCCTTTAGCGGGCATTACGTCATAGAAGAAGCCGTTCTCTACAGCGGGACCAAAACCAAACTGTATGCCAGGATACAGCTCTTGCAAGGCTTCTGCCAACAAGTGGGCAGATGTGTGCCAAAAGGTGTGTTTGCCTTCTTCGTCCTCAAACTTATACAATGCGATGGTTGCATCTTCGTTGATAGGACGATTCAGCTCCACGGTTTCACCATTTACACCGCAACATACAACGTCGCGGGCGAGGGCCGGTGAAATGCTCTCGGCGATTTGAAGCCCAGTTATGCCCTGTTCATATTCGCGAACAGAACCGTCTGGAAATGTGATTTTAACCATAACAAATTAGTATTTAATCAAATTGTGTGCAAAAATAATACATTTTTTTTACATTACATCTTTTATTTACCCCTTTTTGTCTTTTCGTATGTTAAAAGGGTGAAAAAGGGTCTTGGGCCGTTACCATTGTCTGAATAGCTCAATGCCAAATCGAACACCAATGCCATCGAAGTAACCGTTTTGTTGAGCCGTAAAAATGCCCGCTGAAAAGATGTGTGTAGCAATGCCGTAACCATATTCAATATACGGATGCAACCTGTTGATATCGAGAATGTTCATGTATATGCGCTCTTTCTCAATAAAACGTCCCACCCATGGTATCCAGGCTACTAACAGAATGGGTGATTCGTAGGTAAGATTGGCTCGTACATAATATTTTGAGGCGTTGTACCAGTTAGAGTTGAGTAATTCAAACTCGTTTGCCCAGTTGTCGTTCCATCCGCCAGGAATATTATTTTCCTTAAAGTTGCTATAATCAAGAAAATAACTGTCTTTTCCTTTGTGCGAGTAAAAGCCCGCACCCAGTCGCATTTGTAAACTCGAGAGGCTGGGCAGTGGGCGTTTGTATTGTGCGTCAAACTCATACTTTTCATATTCGGTGTTGGCTTTTAAAAAGCCTTTAATGCCTCGCTCATAATCGGCTGTTATAATGGCTCCGTTATACCCCCATGGACGTATCTCAAATTCGATTTGAGGGGCTGCCGATGTATAAGAGTTAGGACGCTGACTTAGTTCAAAGGGCTTTCTGTCTACTGCCGAGCGTCGGCGTAGTACGATACCTGTATTAATGCCAAATTTTGGCGAAAAATCGTAATTGAGGTTAAAGCTAATGCGCGTATTTTTGAAGTAGTCAAGCTGCATTGAACTCCAGTTGATTGAGTCGGGCGACTCGTTTTTAATCGCATCGGCCACTAACGAGTTGGTAATACGGTTGCCCCCTGATACTTCTAATTCAATATATCCGTTTCGGCGTAGGTCGAAATAGTAAACAGCAGGTATGGTGTAGAATAACTGTTTCTGTTTGAACGAGTAACCCGACTTTAAGCGTAGTGTTATTTTTTGATTATCAGAGAACGAGTAGTTAGTCTGAACATCAAATTTATAGGTAAGCCCTTTTCTTCCGCTATACCCGAAGTAGAGAGGGTTAAGTATCGGGTTTACGCGTACGTGTCCTCGGTTGCTTTCTCCGAAGTTAGACGTGATTCTTCCTAATAGTGTTTCGCCAATTTCGTCCCACATACGGCGCGATAACGATTTCTTCTTAGCAGACATCTTGTTCTGCTCTTGTTGTTTATAATAAACCGAAAAGAGCGAGTCTTCTTCTGTAGTAAGTGGAACAGGGCGCACGTGTTTGAAAAGCGTGGTATCGGGCAACGACCGTAGTTGTGGTGTTATCTTTTGAGGCAAGCCGAAATAAGAGGCATAGCGAGTGGTTATTTTGTTGCCCATAAATTTAAATTTGGCTTCTAAAACGCATTGGTCGGGATAGAGCGATAACACGCCTTTGCTGCCCATAGTGATGTTTAGGGTGAATAAAATCATGTCATATTCACCACTAAGCTGTATGTCTATAATACGTCCTGTTTTCGTTTCAAAGGTGGCTTTGCCTGTAACCAGCTGTGTGCTACGCACCTTTGGACGGAAGGTGAGGGTAGAGTGGCTACCCGCAAACGAACTGATGCTGAAACGATAGAAACGGCGATTGTTATGATGAAACGGCGAGAGAATGAAGTCGTTAATAAGCGTCTCTCCATATACCTCTGGAGTGAGATATTTTACCAGAGTAGGCATCGTGTTCCTGCCATGTGGAATGGTGCTTCGCTGCAAAATATGGTGTGCCGACTTTATTCGAGACGTGTTTACGCATACACTATCATATGTTTCGCTTATGTGTCTGCGCTGTCCGCTGTGGGCAACAGCATACATCGTGGGCACAGCTAATAAAATGAGGTTGCGTTTGTCAGTCGAAATGTTATATTTAATATAGGTGTAGCTGTGGGTCGATAGTTTTTGTGTCGTAGTGTCGATGGTAGTGGGGTAGGCGAATATTTTTTTTAGCATAGCGCCTTTGCTCCTGTCTGCCGCTACGGCTTGTGACAGAAGACATATAAGAAAGGTGATTGTAATGCAAAACTGTTTACCACTCATGACAAGTCGCAAAATTATAAAGAAAAATTCATGCTTACAAATAATCGCTGTGTTTCTTCTTTGTAAATGACACCGAAAGTATGAATATAACGAAGAAATGTTAAAATTATATTGAAAAATTTGTGTACATCAAATATTATGCATACCTTTGCAACCGCAAAAACAGAGGTGCCATAGCTCAGTTGGTAGAGCAAAGGACTGAAAATCCTTGTGTCCCCGGTT
>ERZ859937.279-NODE-279-length-23406-cov-2.022440_pt1 | contig 23406 bp, 18 predicted proteins | sample MGYA00509985_ERZ859937 | MGnify/ENA primary metagenome ERZ859937 (study PRJEB30046, sample SAMN00715169) | human gut metagenome | study: EMG produced TPA metagenomics assembly of the A metagenome-wide association study of gut microbiota in type 2... | reverse complement strand
GAATCATTTAAATTAATTTTGAACACCTACTTACTTCTTCAATATCTCTTACACAGCATCAAGCTCTTAATCATCATGCGGGGAATATGGAACGGGCCTTTAAAGAGGTTGCCCTTAGCGGGCTGAGCCACGGTGCCATCACGATGCAGATAGCCATACCACTCGCCATACTCATCATCGGGGAAGTGGGCGTAGGTCCACTCGCTGATGCGCTCATGACGATATAGATATTTCTCATCGCCCGTTACGAGGAACGCATAGAGAGACGCAATGATGGTCTCGGTGTGTGGCCACCAGAACTTCATGTCTTGCGAATAGTCTTGTACCGGTAGGTTGCGACAGTCGCGGAAGTTGATGATGCCACCATACTGCTTGTCCCATCCCCAGTCCCACGACCAGTCGAAAATGGTGAGGGCGGTGTCGAGAATTTCCTTATCTCCTCCGCGTGCCTGAGCCACATCCATAAGGAACCACGAGGTCTCGATGCAGTGGCCGGGGTTGATGGTGCGCCCCATGCAGGTGTCGATAAACTCGCCGTTAGGTCCTACGGTTTCGAGCAATGCCTTAAACTCGGGATGCATGAAATATTTGCGCAACTTATCTATCGACTCGTCAATCTGCTGGTCGATAACGGGGTCGCTGATAGCCTCGCGCAAACGCGATGCCACATTGATAAGAATCATCACGATGCTATGGCCTTGCACATCGAGGTTGGGCTCATACTTAGGTGTGAGGAAGCCCGGTGTGGCCAGGAAGCGCTGCGTGTCTTTAAACAGCTTGAGCGCCTTCTCGGCATAGGTTTTATCGCCTGTAGCGAGCGAATATTCAGACATGGCAATGATGGCAAACGTCTCGCTAAACACATAGCGACGCTTGCGCAGCGGGGTGCCGTCGGCTGTTACTGAGAAGAACATGTGGCCATCGGTATCGAAGCAATGACGCTCGATAAAGTCGATGGTGCTCTTTGCTGCGTCGAGCCACTCTTGGTTGCGCTCTACATTGTTGTAGGCAAAAGCGCAGATGAAGGCAAAACGGCCCTGAAACCACACGCTCTTGGTGGTGTCGATTAACGAACCATCACGGTTAACACATGTATAAACGCCACCATGCTGGCGGTCGAGGCCATACTTCATCCAGAACGGCATGATATCGTTCACTAAGTCGTTCTTATACTTCTTTGACCATTCTTGCAGATATTTCTTTGTATCCATAGTGTATAATTTCGATTTTTTGTTTAAATTTAGTTTATTAAAATATGTTTGGTAGAGTTATTACTGTTGCATTTAGCATGCATATACAAAGAATGTTTATGCCACAAAAATACAACTAAATATAATACTATACAAGTAGGCTTTAAATTAATTCCATTTAATTAGTTAATTAATTCTATTTAATATTGTTAGTAGCTTTATTTGTTCTTCTATTTTTATTTAAAAACTATTTATTCGTAAAAACCCACGACATGAGTGTCGTGGGTTCTAAGAACAATTACCTCACGACTTATTTCGATGGATTAATAAATAACTCATCAACAAAAGTCTGCTGAGGCGTATCGAATGTAACCTTTACATAGCGTGCCTTTTCTTTCAAATTATTAAATAATACAGCGTCAATCCAGGCATCATGCTTATTGTTGGGGAAACAAGGCGCATCCTTTATACCTGCCAAACGATAGTTTTTACCATCGTTAGACAAATAGAGATAGGTTTTCATAGGCGCAACCACATTTCCTGCATGATAATTTAAATAACGCAACATCACGGTGTTGATATTTGTTACCTTTTTCATGTCAACAACACAATCATGACAACCTTGAGCAAAGTGCATCCAGCGAGCATCGTCTTTATCTTCTTCAGCCAGCTTGCCATCAAACAACATTTGCTGTTCGGGCATAGCCATTTCTTGTGTCGCACCATTACGAAGCTGCTCTAAGAAAGCCGACTCCATCATTTTCCAATAATTGTCGCCTGCTTTCCAGCTCATATAGTCGGCATAGGTTTTGTTTGAGCCTACGGGCTGACCCAACTGATAAGGCGAAGCGGGGTTTTCAATGATACCACCAAACATGAATGAGATGATGCGGTCGATACCAGCTGCTGAAGCGGCTACCTGCTGAGAAAGCAAACGAGAATAGGCTGCCGGAATTAATGCCGACTGCCGATCGTTTGTGCCTTCTTCCCAAGTAAAGGTCTCGCAGTTGGCCCACATCTCAATGTTCAGCTTGTCATGAACCTTGCGCATACGTTCCCAGTTTTTCTTCAAGCCAGGTATGGGGAAGGGCTCGCGCACACAGCCCACCTCGTCTTGATAAGCAATGATATCGACTTTCAATTTCGCCATTTGCTTCTCAAAGTCGGGATGATCAAATTCAGACAATCCAATACCATAAGGCGATATCAAGGTTTTCTTGCCGGGTGTCAGTTCATGCGCCTTTTCCACCAACGAGTTGACGGCCTGCACGGCATGCTCGGCAAAGACAGGGCAGATGCAGTCTTCAACGGGCAGATACCAACCATAAAACGCTTTATGATTTTTATACAATGCAGCCAGCTCGTCCATGATTTGCAGCTGACGCTTTTTGATAACAGGGTCTTGCAAATTGTCGTCTTGGTTTTGTGCCCAACCCGTGCTCATAAACACTTTTACATTGTGTTTGGCAGCCTCATCTAAGATAGCATCTACTGGGCTCTTTACACCCTTGGTATAATGCCACGGCATCAGTTTAGAAGGATAATAAGCCTTGCCATCGTTGGCCACCTCCATGAAAACCAAATACTCTAATCCCATCTGTGCCATCTCGCGCACCTTAGCCTCCCACAATTTAGGATCATTGTTGTCAAAATTGGTGGGGTTAGTATATTTGTTACGCACATCTTTATAAGCCAGGTTTATCCAAGAGCCAGTTATAGGCAATACCTGCTGTTTTGCTGGATGTTTAACAGTACTTGAAGCAGCCACTGCCTGACCTGGGCAAGCAGAGAGAGAGGTACCGAGAGATAACAATCCTACGGTAACCCACATTTTAAGTTTATTCATGCTATTCATATCTTTCTGATTTTAAGTTTCGCACGTCTTCGACATGCGCAACCTGAATTTCTATTTTTAATGAACAATTACAAATTTTGGGGTTACGCCACCCGCGTCAGAAACAGCCACACGGGCTTTCACCTCTTTTTCTTCGCCTGGGAACAACGACACATAGTTATCGCTCCAGAACACGGGGTTAATTTCTTCGCCCTGTGCATCGGTCAGCACCATGCGGTTGAAGAATGAAAGGCGTTTCGACTCGTTCTTCAGACGAACCGTTACTTCATATTCGCGGTCATCCTTTACCACTTCGTAGTTGGTATTCAATGTGGGCTTCTCCATCGTTGAGAACCAGAAGAAATCCATGTGCTGTGAGTAATACCAGTACAGGTTCTCAGAAAGCAACTTGCCCGACTTGTCATGCATCTCTAACTTCACAAAGTAGTTGTAGGTATAAGTGCCGTTCTGTGGAACCGTTACTACAGGAGCATAGCAATCGGCACCAACACTTAACTGGCTGGTATGCTCCCAAGCCACACTCATATCATTGTTTATAACCTTTGCCGTCACCGTTACGTCCTCCAGTGCCTTATGCGAAGCATTGACAACCGTAACCTTAAAATCGTCGGCATTGAGCTGAATGTGCACAGGCTCCATAGCCTTCTTTGAGAAGTAATAAGACGCGTTGGGGGTTAAGAACCAGTCGTAAACCTGCCAACATACATCGGGCCAGCACGAATTCACTTTCCAAATCATAACGCCTGATGTGATGTCCCACATACGGTGGTTGGCAGCCTCAAACATGGCACGATAGCCATCGGCACTTAAGAACTGACCAAAGTCAGAATAGTCTTTTGCCGTCTTAGGATCGCCAAACATCGTTCGAATGGCATTGTCGTAAGAGCGATAGCAATAGTTGCTTACATCCCATGCGCCATGTTCAGCCCAAATGCTATCTAACGGGAAGATGGGGCTGTTTACATTGGCAGTGCTTTCGGCGGTAGGAATAAACTTACGCAAGCTGTTATACACAGGCACAGAAGGCATACCCAGCTCGTTACGGAACATTTGCAGGTGCACCTCATCTACCTTCTTAAAGAAATAGTCAGACGGTGCCCAGTTGTAGTCGGGTGCGCCATCATCGGTGGTTCCTGTAGGCAGGTCTTCTTTCAAATAAGGCGTCAGCGCATCAACATCCCAGTGATAGCTTGTGGTAGGGATATATATTCGAGAAGTGTCGAGGCTCTTCACCTTCGCCTTCGTCTTGTGATACAAAGGCTCATCCATCAACACCTCATTACATCCTATCCACGCAATGATAGAGGGGTGGTTGCGATAGCGCAGCATCATATCTTCAACACAAGTCACGGCCAAATCATGATTGGCGGGGTTGTGCTCGGTCTCGGTACCCGGTGTCATGCGGAAGCACTGATAGAACACGTGCCACCACATCAGGCCATACTTATCAAAACTTTCGAGCCATTCGTCAGAGGGCGAAGGCATATCTTCACTACCTATAATGTTCATGTTGGCTTCGGCCATCAAACGAGCCTCATCGTAAATGCGTTTCTCGGTTTCTTCTAGCAAGATGTCGGGCTGTATCCAGCCACCCTTGCAGAACACACGTTTGCCGTTCACATAGAACACTCGGCCATAATCCTCTCCTATCTGGTGCAAGTCGGTGGTCACCTCACGAATACCGAAATCAAACTCCTTGCTATCTGACACGCCATCGCCTAATCGGCAAGACAGTTTGATGTGATGCAAATATTGCTCGCCATAGCCATTAGGATACCACAGATAGGGGTTCTTAATGAGGAGTGCAGGGAAGTCGGCCGACGTAAATTCTACTGTCTTACGCTCGCCCGCCTCCAACGACACTTGTTTTGTTAATTTGATAGGCTTCAAGACACCCTCCATGTGCTTGGTATAGGTGGGAAACTTCACATCGTTTACCAATGTTATCAAAGCCTGCACCTTGCCGTTCACCTTTTGGTTTGAGGTGTTGCAAACCTCCATCTGCACCTTCACATCGGCCAGCGATGTGTCTTTCTTAGGCAATGTGGTGGTGACAAACGGATGCTCTAATATCATCTTATCGGTAGCTTCGATGGTTACCTTCTGATAGATGCCCATATTGCGGTCGCGAACCACGGGGGCACAGTCCCATCCGCCCGATATCTTCAAGGTTTCGTCCTTAAAGAGATCATACGAATGGCCACGCACGGGGCCAAACACCTTCAGCTGCGTGCCAGGAGTGGGCACACCGGGATGGTCTACCTGATAAATCTTCACGGCCACACAGTTGGTTGCGCCAGCTTTGGCATAAGCTGTAATGTCCAGTTTAAAACGTCTGAACATACCCACCAACGAGTCTTTATTGGCCACCAAATGTCCGTTAACCCATACATCGGCTCTGTAATTAATGCCATGCAAGGTTAGCCACACCTTCTTGCCTTTATACGTCTTGGGCAGCTTCACCTCGGTGCGATACCAATAAGGGTCTTGCCACGGATTGCGGCCATCTTTACGATGGTTATACTTGGCCAAATTCATCCGCTCATTAAACTCGTCCGACACATCAGGTATCTGATAATTGTTTAAGCTAAATCGCGGATCAGGATATACACCATTTTTACCATAGCGTTCAGAACCGTGGTAGGAACGGTAACCGCCTGCCATTGTCCTACTTCACACGACGGCGTTGACACATGAGCATCGGCAGCTTTCACATCCAGAGCGCTCATCATACGCCATTGCTTCAACTCTAATGTTTGAGCCTGCACCCATAACGACTGCACGCACAACAATAAAATCAATGATATATTTTTCATATTTATCTTTCGTTAAAAAACAAAGCAGCTGCACCTATAAAGCCAGCATTATCGCCCAAAGCAGCTGGTTTAAGCGACACGCTGTCTGCCACAGAGCGGCAGACATAACGTCGGAACGACGTATCGGCTTGTTCCCAGAAGAGGTTTGCCGACTTAATAATAGAGCCACCAATAACCACCATTTGGGGGTCGAGCATATTTACGGTCCACGACAAAGCGTAAGCCAAAGCTTGGGCAAATTCATCCCATACCTGCTTTGCGGCTTCTTCACCAGCTATGGCCAAAGCAGCAATTTCAGTTCCCGACAAATGCTTGCCCGTATGTTGTTCGTACAAACGCGTTACAGCATTGCCCGACACATATTCTTCTAATATTCCGTCACGATAAGGAGCGGTCCATATCTCGCCAGCACAGTCGTTTTTGCCTTGCCACACGGTTCCATGATTGATCAAAGCGCAACCAATGCCTGTTCCTAAGGTAAAGCCTAACACCGTGTCGGCATCTTTTCCAGCTCCCCATAGCGCTTCGGCCAAAATTAACGCATTGGCATCATTCTCCATTTTCACCTTCATCTGCAGAGCTTCTTCAAGCACCTGCAGCAAAGGATAATTGTTCAGCGTAGGCAGATTTTCAACCTCGAGCAACATGCCTTTCCGAAGGTCTAACGGGCCTGTGCAGCCTACACCGATGCCAAGCACTTCGTAATCGCCAGCATGGCTCAATGTTTCTTTTATCAAAGCAATAAGGCGTTGCACAATCTCTTCGCCCGGCAGCTCGGTACAAGTAGGAATGGTGCGTGGCACGTCATAAACCACACCCCCAGCACCCACTATTCCTGCACGAATTTTGGTTCCACCAATATCCACGCCTATGGCCACTTGCTCTCGTTTCATAAGTTTCTTCTGTCGAGGTTATTTTATTATTCGATAGCGGTTACTTTCGCTCCATGCAAGAAGCAGCCTGGCTCAAGACCAGAAGCCTCGGCACGTGCATTGACAATCAGCTGCAACGGAATGATTGAAGGAATGACAAACAAGTCGGCACGGCTGCAGTTAATCTGAATGTCTAACAACGAAGCATCCTCTTTGCCCAACAGCTTATCAGACACCCATACCACCTTACCACCAAATCGGAGAACATCCTCGGCCAGTTTTACCGACTGAGCATACACACCCGACTGTGAATGAGCATAGATCACCACGGCCAAATGTTCGTTTACCATCTCTAACGGACCATGACGAAACTCGCCACCCAACAGTGCCGAAGCAGGTGTCTTTGTGGCCTCCATAAACATCAAAGCGGTTTGTGAAGCGGTAGCCCAGTCAACACCTCGGCCTATAAGCTGAACAAATGTATGGTCGTGCAAGAAAGCAACGGCCTTTGGCACTACGGCTGAAGCGTCGTCTAACAAACGCTGAATTTCAGTTGCCAGCTCGTCGCCGATTGCCGACACAGGGGCCTGTCCCTTCAACACTTCTACCAACTGCCACACAATCCAATAAGAGGTGATGAAGGTTTTTGTTGAGGTCATATCTTCTTTTCCTGCCTGACAAAGCAGTGCATAATCGGCCTCTTTTGCCAATGTGCTATCAGCCTCATTGGTGATGCCTACCACCAACGGACGGGCGGCCTGCCCCATCATTTCTTTCAACAGTTCAACCACCTCATAGCTCTCGCCCGCTGTGAGATGGCTACCAGCAAGGTCTTCTCGGTAAGAAGCTGACGCTGGAAATGCAACATCTCGCCAGCATTTACTGCAAAAGCAGGAATGGCAGCACCCGACAGGAGCAGGGCGGCGGCATGCGACAGGAAGAAAGAGCTGCCCATGCCGGTAAGCACCACTTTATCATAAGCGCCACTCATCCAGGCAGCACGTATTTGCTGCATTGCTTCTACACCTTGTTCCGAACCAGTCCATGCCACGGTCTTTTTCAGCGCCTGCGGCTGTTCGTGTATTTCTGTTAAAAATTTATTCATGTATCAATCTTATTTTTATTATGTTCCCTCATCAGTAACAGAGAAAAGGTTTTAATTCTCAAAGCCTATTTTCTGTATATACGGTGATTTCTGTTATCTGTGTTTTGCCGATTTGAGGTTAACCCCCAAATAGCATTGTGCTCATTTCACCGTTTTTTTGTAATGCTCATACCACTTGGTATATTGCTCATACAACTTGATTGAATCAGGAGGTCCGGCAATAATGTCTGTACCCGGCTTATTCATAAGTCCTAAGTATTGGTAGCAAAGCACCTTATCCACAAATGGGCTTAACGCCTCGAGCTGCTTGATAATGCGTTTATTGAAATCGGCGGGCAACAGGTTGCCGCCTGTCTTGTTTTCGAAATAGAACAATTCGAGGTCGGCCCACAAACGTGCTCTTGACGCTTTTTCATGGGCCTTATATAATATTTCATAAAACTTAGCAGAATCTTCCAGCGGAGTATGGTTCACCCCCACTCCATCCTGATAAGCAATGATGTCGATATTCATTTTCTCTAACTGACGAACGAAAGTGTCGTCAAAACGTGCTTCCTTGATAAAGTAGGGCGCAATCAGGTTCACGCAATTTGGGGTGAGACGCTGGGCAAAGTCGGCACATTCGTTTACATAATTCACACAAGCATCAACAAAATAAGGTTGTAGCATGGCTTCATTGGGGAAATACCATCCATAGAAACATTCATGATGGCTATATTTTTCGGCTATTTCCTCCATCGACTGGAAACGAATCTTCTGAACGTTCTTATCCAACATCATCGAATAAGCATCCAGGTCGCCCCAGAAGTCGTTGCTGACAAAAAATTTAATGCCACACTCGTCGGCGGCAGAAAGCACGGCCTCCAACGGATCGTCGCAACCCATGGGTATTTGCGGAGCAATCTTTGACGGATAATACGGCTTTCCTGCCTGAGCCACACCCATCAACACCAGATACTCCATGCCTATTTCACGAATTTCAAACACCTTTCTGCGCCACTGGTCGGCGGTAAATTTCTTTAAGGCATCATTCCAATAGGCACCTTCTGCTGCCGAATGTTGAAATTCGAACCAAGAGCCCGACAATGGTTTTATATTTTTCTTCGGGGCAAGCGCATCTACATCTAAAGATTTGCCACACACAAGCTCAGGAGTAGCCATCATACCAAGGCCACCCAATCCAAAGCATTTCAAAAAATCGCGTCTGTTCATTTTATAGTTGACTAGTTGACGAGTTAACAAGTTTTTGCTTAGGCAAGCGGCAGAGCCGAGCGTAAAAAACTTGTAAAACTTCAGTTTATAATTAAAGGTTTATCTTAACAACAACAATTATAAAAATATGAGCTCAAATAAAACCAAGGTTTACATCAGTTTATAAGAGCTCATATTTTAATCATAGTATTATTTACGTTTCTTTTGCTTAGCCTTCACTTCTTTCAGATACTTCACATATCCGTTGAACAAATCAATGGTACGAGGTTCGCCTACACGGATAGACATCTTCGGGTCGTTAAACACACCAGGGAACTGATAGCAAAGAATCTTTTCAAAGTTGTCAAACAGATTCAGGTCGTGGATGATCTGCTCTACAGGACGAGGATACAGCGAATTGTCCGGATTGAACAAGAAGGTTTCAAGGTCGAACCACAGATGCGAATGAGCCTCATCGCAAACCTTCTGCAACATGTCGGCTGCTTGTTTTCCTGTCAGATCGGTCTCAGGCATACGAGCGAAACCAAACGGACAAAGGATATCCAAATACTTCAACAATTCGGGATAGGTATCCATACCTACTGGAACATCAAAGCTATTGGTGGCCAGCATCACGGGCTTTTCGGGAGCCAAGGCACCACAGAACGCTTTAAACTCCTTGAAGAAGTGTACGATTTCGGCTTTTCTTTGCTTGCTGCGCTCAGGATCGGGTTCCCAGTTGTTCAAGCCGCCACCACTTTCTTCAGATACATAGAAAGCATAGAACGATTTGTGATGACCATACATCTCCCACAGTTCTTTTGCTACACGCTTGTGCCACTCTAATGATTCTTTACCAAAATCAAACCAAGCAAACATGCCAACACCCATCAGCACCTGCATACCTTGTTTGTCGGCCTCTGATAAGATAGCCTCAATAGGGTCTTTAGCAGCAATATCCATACGACCAGGATACAGCTTAGAAGGATAGAACGCCTTGCCAGGATAGTTATCAACCGTTGTTGTGCTACCAATGTATGCTTGATGGCGGAACACCTCCTGAATAACAACCATATTCATCTCAATCTTGTGCATTGAGCGAATCATCTCTCTCCACTGGTCGTCTGTCATCTTTTTGATGTCCTGGTTCCAGTGTTTTCCTTCTTCTTCGCTCCAATGATAGATGCCAGCCCAAGCGCCAGAGATCTGCTGGATAGAACGTATGTCAGAGTTGATTACTTCTACTTCCTGAGTTCTACGATAAACCTTAGAACCCTCAGCAACCTTCAATATCACCTTATGCTTACCCACCTTATCTTTCATAGGGAGCACCACCTTTACCATATCCGATTTACCGGCAGTAATATTCAAAGTGGTATCGCACAACAATGCCGATTTATTTTCTTTTCCCCAATAAAGAGATACCTGATATGTTTGCTGAGCACTGGTTTTGTTTACAATACCTCCACGAATATCCAAGTTAATCTTATTCGTAACCTTTCCAGGAGGAATTAATGTCAAACCAATCTGCTCTTCAGCCTGCGCGCTCAATACACACAGCAAAGAGAACAAAAATAAAAATGCCTTTTTCATAATTATCTAATTTGAGAATGAAGTAGGTGTTCTGAATTTATTTATCAAAAACACCTACTTGTATAAAAAACTAACTTTAAAATCTACCTTCTAATTAATAAAAACTCTTTGGGAAACTTACTGCCGACTCAATCTCGTTATTAGCCAAACGAATATAAGTGTCGATTGTGCGCTCGCCTTCCTTCAAAATGATCACACGCGCACCATTAGGATTCAAATCGTTATAAACAGTGTTTCCGCCCGAATAGCGACCATAGGCCAACAACACTTCTTTATAGGCTACGGCATAATCGTTGTCGTGGTCGTGGCCCACAAAGATGCCCATCACATCGCCACACTCTTTTACAGAAGTGAAGAAGCCCGAATTGGTAGTGGGGCAGCACACCATTTCGCCTTTACAGCCAAACACTCGGTTCTTGTCTTCCATCAACGCATCCTTAAACTCAGGAGTAGCGATGTGGAAGAACGCTAAAGCAGGAAGGGGTGTTCCCCCGTTCTTCTCAGTAAACGCTTTGCTCTGATTGCGATACCATGCTATCTGGTCAAACTTTATCCAGTCGTAGCCAGGCACCGAATGAACCTGTGTATAAGAATGTGAGTCGATGCAATACAACAATGCAGCATCTTTATTTTTATCTTTTGCCGACTTTACGGTCAACACATAGTCGGCAGCAAGGGGCTGCACCAATCCCTTTGGCATCAGGCTACCCTTCTTCTTTGCAATATAATCGTACAACTCCTGACGCGTATGGTCATACTCATCATCATGATTACCAAACACCACGGCATACGGAATGTTACGACTAATGCACAAGTCGAGCACGATGTCCCAGCCTTTAAACGACTCGTTCGAAACAACACCATCGCCTGTAATAATTACACAGTCGGGCTTCTCGGCATCTAACACTTTATTTATGCAATCGATGCCCACCTGCGAGTTGGCCTGGTCATCATACTTATAATGAATATCAGTTAATTGCACAATTTTAAACTTTCCTTCTTTGTTAAAACGCAAGGGTGTCTGCTGTCCCCAAGCCATGCAAACATTAAGAACGGCACACAAAGTTAAAAAAAATCTATTCAATTTCATATTGCACTTATAAATAGTTTATTGTTAATAGTATTCATCTAAATTGAAAATCAAAGGACGAGCGAACACTCGCCCTATGAAATACACTTATTATTGATGACAAAAAAATCGAAACATGAGGTCATTTTCCTTCAAACATGAGATCATTTTCCTTTAGGCAGGAGATTGTTTTCCTTCAAGTAGGCCTTATAACCATCATAGTTGTTTGTACCTTTCTTAAAGGTAGCCCAACTAAAGTTGGTGATATACTTTGTAAATAAGCCAGCCACCATCAGTTGATCCTTCAGCTCAGACCAATCTTTAGCCTTATAGTCGACGTTAGGACACCAGCAGCTCTTGAACGACTCGATGTCAACACCAAACTTCACGTTTGTAGCATCGCAAGCCTTCTTAATTTCAGCATACCAGTTAGGCAGGTCTACATCAAAGTCAACCAAGCAGCGTCCGCCAATGTCTTGCAGATACAAGTTGTCAATACTCGGCGTGCGCTTAAACAAGCTTTCAAACCACTTACCGCAAAGGTCGGCAGGCATTCCGCGCCACAAAGCAGGAGCGATGGCCACGGGCTTATCTGATTTCGACTTAATGTACGAAGCCACACCCTCCAGATATTTTGCGAGCATGGCAAGCTCAGGTTCTTGCTGCCATCCTACAGGATAAGAGCCGTCATGAAACTCTTCAGTGATATACCATCCCACCAAGCAAGGATGGTTTCCAAACTGCTCATACACCTCATCAAACAACCTCTTATTGCGTGTGGTGTTGATGTTATATTTCTTTGGATCTCGCAAGTTGGTCTTGCTATAATCGCCAGGATACAAGCCCAAGATAATCTTCATGCCGTTACGTTCAGCGGCTTCAAACATCTTGTCGATGATGTCGCACTTCACCTGTACCCAAGGCAAGTTCGTATTCTTATAGAAAGAAACGTTTGTTGCGTCATCACTACCCGTAAACTGCTCAGAGTATTGAATGATCCAAGTGTCGATGCCTACCGCACGGCTGTCCTGGAACTGCTGGTCCCAATCTTCATTTTCATAAGCATCCTTGTTCAACTGAATGAATACGCTGGAGAATGTTGGGGTGCCTCCCTTCAACTCGTATGATGTGAGCTGTTTCAATTCATCAATCTGACATTCGCCATTCCAAGCGCCACCTGATTTGTTTTCAATCTCGATGCGGAAACCTTCATTACGGTTCATCAACAGCTTGTCTGACTGGGTGCCTTTACCTTTCTTATACAGTTTAAAGGCATCATAAGGCATTATCAAGCGTGTCCAACCATCTTTTGACAGCACCTCTTTATCCTCAAAGGCATAATATGACCAACGTTCGCGCGAATAGTCGTGGGGTGTAGTTTCGTTAAACTGCTTTTCATCTTCCATGATGATGAAACGGAACACGGCATCTTTGTTTTTACGATTACCTTTCACCCAGATAGAGAGGCCTAACGGATGGAAAGACAAGTCGACACGATAGTCGCCCCAACGCTGTTGGAAAAACACTAACTCACGACCATTATCGTTAGTTCTTCCTATAAAATTATACTTTAATTTAAAGCTTCCCGTTCCTTCTTTATGATCATCACCCAGCACATAGTCTAAGCCTGCAACTCCTGTTTTTTTCTGCGGATTAGAGATATCATAGGCTTCGCATCCTAACTCGTCATAAGCATTAATTACTTTAATCGATTTAGTATTATTGATGATCTCCTGTTTCTGTAAAGCCAGGTCATAGCCAGGGGCTCTATATCCTTCATGAATTTCAGAAGCACAAGATGATAGCATTAAAAGCGTGGCCAATAATGACATCGATAACGACAAGAATATATTTTTCTTCATGTTTTTCTTTATTTAAAGTATTTCGTTTTTATTGAAGGCCATATAGGTGCTTCACTAAAAGCGAAATCGATACATATTTTATCATTCATTTCATTACTGTATGTAATACTTCTTATACCATCTTTTCCAACTTGTATCTGTGCCTGATTATTCTATTTATAATAAGCATTTATTACTGTTACTATTTTTAATTTTCCTATTTTTAATTTTCCTATCTTATTTATGAATAATAAAAAAATAGGCGGGATTATACCACCGAGATAAAACTCCCGCCTATTTTTTATTTACAATTGATTATTGTCTAAACCAAGACATCTTATACGTACGTATGCAGGTCTCTGATGCAGCGAAACCAATGTTACATACTGAAATATAGATATCATATCCAGTGCTTGTAGGAACAGTGCATGTAGCTACATCACCCCAGTCGTTGTAGTTAGTAGCATAAGGTGAGCCCTCGCTCTTGAAGAGAGCAAACTTATCATAGCCGCTATCATCCGGACCCAACTCCATGTTCTTAGGATTGGTGATATCGAACAGACGCATGAAGGCATCACCGCCTGACCATGGGTCACAGTAGTGGTCTAACAATGCCAAATAGGTGTCACCCTCAACAGAGAATACATCGAAGCCCAAGATACGATACCAGTGGTTATCCTGGTTCAAATTAGTAACCTCATAGAACGGAGTGAACATTGCGAAATGGCTCTTGCGCTCAGGATGATCATCAGGATTACCGCTACGATGGTTATAAGCGATGTAGTGGTTTGAATCGTCATCCAAAGAAGCACGTTCAATCATCGGAGCCTTTGTCCAAGGACTACCTGCAGGACCGTAGCGAAGAGCTATTGGCTGAGCAGCAGGAGTAACCAGCTGACCGTCTTGCAACTTCCAATAGTAAACCTCCATATTGTCAGGACAAGTACCATAGATGTAAGCCACACCCTTCGTAACGTCACCCTTCACGCTGAAGTTATAGCCCAAATCAAGAGGACAGCCATCATCAGCAGCATAATTCAAAATATTTACATGCGAATTGGTAGCCTCGTCATAACGATAAACCATGAAGCCAGCACCATAAATATTTTCACGAGCTGTCAACAAGTGGCCACCATCATCGGTGCGAGCGTGCATCATAAATGAGCTTGCCGACTCGAGGTCTTTCACATAAGCACCTGTTGCACGGTCGTACAACTTAATGTTGTCATTATAAACCTGAACGGCCAAGTAATCCTTCCACAATGCCAAACCAGTAGCATTGGTTCCTGTTTGCATTTCTTCTCCGCTCTTACCCCACAGTTTTGCAACCTTTACCTTCGGAGGAGTGGGCACTACACGAATAGTGTTGTGATGTTTATTACCCAAAGCATCCACTACGGTGATCTGATAAGGCTCTGTGAAATCCATCTCTCCACCGATGGCGGGAGTAACGTAACAGTTGTGCTGAACATTCACATAACATACAAGACGAGTTACGTCTAACGGATCATCTTCAGTAGTAGGCACCTTTACGATAATCTCTTCATTCTCGGCATAAGGACCTGCCTTAGTAGCCGAATATTTAGAAGGATTACCAGGTATCTGTATCGTAACACCCATTAAGCCATCAACCTGAGGCGTACGTCCTGTTTCATAATCTGGCGACTCGCAAGAAGCAAATACAGCCAGACACAAACATAATATTGCTGATATTTTACTTAAAACTTTCATTTTACTCTAAATTTTAGTTGATAAATTCAACATCGATTTAACATTTTGCCATTTCTCAAATTGATTAATGTTTCCATTCATCAAATTGTTCAACGAGACCGTTCTGCTCTACCTCATCCAAAGGAATTGGGAAACGTTTGTTGTAACGCTCTTCCCATACGCGCTTCTTGCCACCATCAATGTCAACCACTTCATATTTGAACTGATTTTCACCAATCTTGGTAGGCTTAACACCGTGCATGTTGGTTCCATTCAAAACATCAGTAGCCAAGCCCCAACGGCGAAGATCCCAGAAACGATGACCCTCGAAAGCCAACTCTACCTTACGTTCATGGCGAAGCAACTTCATAAACTCGTTTGATTTGCTGCCGTTGGTTTTTCGGTAAATCCAGCTCTTTTTCTTACCTGGTACAATGCATCTAATGCTTCAGGCAACTTGTTCTGCATAGCCATGGCTTCAGCATAGTTTAACAATACCTCAGCATAACGCATATAATAGTAAGTCAAATCGCACTGTCCTGTGAAGCTTCCGTTCTTCTCAATAGATTCTTTCATCAACTTACGCATATAGTAGCCAGTACTTGTGGTACCACCACCAAAGCCAAATCCATCCTTGCTGCCTTCGTAGGTGTATAAGGTTTGACCCTTCCACTGGCAACCGTTATAAAGAATGGTAGCATAGAAACGAGGCTCACGGCCTTCATAAGGATGAGCGGCCATTTCAGGATTATCCCAATCAAAGTCGCGACCGTCGGCCATCTGATAAGAAGATACCAAATCTTCAGTGGGCGATACCTCGGCATAACCACCATCGCTGGGCGGGCAGTAGAAATAGTCGAATGAATAAGTCATCTTATCCTTGAGGTAACCAAACTCAATCACACTTTCTTTGTTCTCTACGGGCGCCAAACGAGAGTTCTGGAACAGTTTGCCGTAGTCAGGATAAAGCTCATAATCCTGCTTCATCACCTCAGCAGCAGCATCTGAAGCATCTTTCCAACGCTCAGCATACAGCATAGCACGTGACAACATACCATAAGCAGCACCACTGGTTAAACGTCCCAACTCTACTTTATCTTTAGTAGGCAGGTGTTCAGCAGCAAACTTCAAGTCGTCGTAAATAAACTGCCAGCCTTCTTCGGGAGTGCACAGTGCGCGATCCTTTTGACCAGCTCAGGAAGTTCACGGCAAATGATATACTGACCGCCATAGCATCTTGCCAAGTTAAAGCAACATACAGCACGGAAGAAACGTACCTGAGCTTCAGCCTGTATGGCAGCTTCTTCAGAGAAGTTTTTACGATGCGACTCAATGTTTGTCAAGCAACGTGTCAAAGACAACATGGTAGAATGGCTGCCCCAGCTGCCAAACATATTACTGGTGGGCGTGATAGGCATGCTACCAAAGGCAAACACATTGATGTTATCAGTAGGGTTGTTATACTTCAACATATCTGTACTTGCCTCAGTACCCAGGCCATAATAACCACCTACACAACCATAATATCCATTAATATAGGTTGACAAGTTTGCGTCATTTTCCCAAATCACATCAGAAGGATATGACTTTGTCAATTCTGGATCAATATTGCAACTGCTTAACACTACACAGGTAGAAGCAACTGCTGTTAAAATTTTCTTTATCGATTTCATCTGAATAAGTTTTTAGAAAGTAAGGTTCAAACCAAATTCATAGGTACGCTGCTGCGGATAATAGCCTTGGTTTACGCTGGGCATTTCAGGATCCAAATAATCCAATCCACAGAAGGTAAGCAAGTTGCTACCACTTACATAAGCACGGATGCTGCCAAAGCCAATCTTATTGGTTAACTTCTTAGGCAGAGTATATCCAATCTGAGCGCTCTTCAGACGCAAGTAGGTACCATCCTTAATCCACCATGAAGAGAATTTACCACCATTATCACGACCCTCGATACCTAAACGAGGATATTTAGCGTTGGTGTGTTCAGGTGTCCACGAATTCTCAACCAAATAGTAAGGGGTATTTCCTTGATCATAGAAAGGTTTGGTATAGAACGTGTTATCACGAATACCGCTATCATAGATACCACAGAGGTCAACGTCAAACATGGCAGCGCCTTGCCAGAACATGTTGAAGTCGAAGCCCTTCCAATCACCACCAATGTTCAAACCGAACATCATTTCAGGTGTGCTGCTACGGCTAATGGGCACCATATCCTGAGCCCAAGAAATTACACCGTCACCGTTGATATCTTTCATCTTAACATCACCAGGTTTGGTGTTTGTAGAGCCTTCAAACACTGCACTCTTTGCAATTTCTTCTTCCGACTGGAACAAGCCTGTTGCCACAAAACCTAAGGTTTCGCCAATGCGCTTACCTGTTCTACGTTTGTACAAAGGCACATCGGAATCCTCAATGGTCTTCAAGATTCTATTACGTGCAAAAGACACATTGCCTTTTACATAATAGTTGAAATCTTTAATCTTGTTGCGGTGTGTCAGCACCAACTCGAAACCACGGTTGTCATGCGAGCCATAATTAATATAGGCGGGGTACCAATTACCCAAAGATGGAGGGAACTTACCTGATTGACCTGCCAATGAACGAGAGGTCTTCATGTAGAACACATCAAATTCAACGCCCAAAAGGCCATTCCACAAATTAGCGTCAAAACCGAAGTTATAGCTATCTGTAATCTGCCACTTCAAATCAGGACATACAGGGCCGCTCATACCCATATCCTTCAAAGGAGTTGTTCCAAAGACAACGCAGGGATCTGACGACAAGCCGGCGGTAGAGAAGTAAGTCATTGTGTTAGAGATAGAGGCATCGCTACCCAGACGACCTACTGAACCACGAATTTTGAAGTTGTCAACAAAAGGCAGTGCGTTCTTAAAGAAGCTTTCTTCTGAAACGCGGTAGCCCAATGAAACAGCGGGGAAGAAGCCCCAACGGTTACCCTTAGGAAGAGCCGTAGAGGCGTCGATACGACCTGTAAACTCAAACAGATACTTCTGATCGTAAGCATAATTTAAACGCATCACATAGCCAGCACGCTTATCGTTAGAGTGGCTACCCTTAACCAAAGATTCGCTCACCTTGTTACCATAGCTAATATCCATGATGTTTGTCAAGGGGAAGTCTTCTCTACCAGCCGAAATTCCTTCATAGTCTTCTCTTGCAAATTCATACAAGAACAAAGCTGATACGTCATGCTTTCCAAAGGTGTTGTTATATTCAACCGTAGGACGGATGGTATAACGCTGCAAAGAGCCGTACCAATTTGATACAGAGGCCATAGACCAAATACGGCCATTTTCGACATTACCCTGATGAGTGGTTTGGTTCCAAGAGAACACTTTATAGGGAGTAGCTTCAGCCTTTCTCATTGTATGGGTCTTCAAGAAGGCAGCGTCTAATTTAACTGACAATCCCTTGAGAGGCAATTTATATCTCAAAGATATATCACCCTGGAATTTTGTTGTCTTGCTGGTTTGACGACCAGACAAATCGCGAGCAGCAAGGGGGTTGTTATTTCCCTGACCATCAGTATTCATGCTGGCGATAGGCATACCGTCCTTAGTGTAAGGCTTCAAGAAAGGATATGACAACATAGCCTGCACGAATACACCTGCATAGGCATTAGGACTAACAGATGCGCCAGGCGACTTCTGATTATCAACTGATCCGTAAAGGTTCATTGAATAATCAAAGTTGTCTGTAATTTTAGCATCTAAGTTAGAACGGAAATAGTATTTGTCATAAGAGGTTCTCTTAACAGCACCTTCCTGGTTGTAGGAACCAAGAGAAGTAAAGAACTTAACGCGGTCGTTACCACCCTGTACAGAAATAGTATTGGTGTATGTGGGAGCCGCATCACGGAACAACAAATCAAACCAATCAGTGCTACCGTAAATTTCCTCATCAGGACCAGGGTTAGTGATACGTTCAATATCCTCAGGCTTAAAGCGCAGGTTTTCCTCTGCTACACCGTCCATCAACTGTGCTTTGTTGTACCAATAAGCATAGTCAGGACCATTCAAGAACTTCGGGAAATTGGTGTTCTGGCTCAGTGTTAAAGCAGTGTTAAAGCTTACAGTAGGTTTCTGAGTAGAACCACGCTTTGTGGTTACCAAGATAACACCACCCGAAGCACGTACACCGTAAACAGCTGCGGCAGCAGCGTCCTTCAAGATAGTAACTGATTCCACCTCATCGGGAGAGAAATCAGGGAAATAATCCTGTACTACACCGTCAACAACAACCAAAGCGCTACCATCACCGGCACCGACACCACGAATGTGAAGATTCGCACCATCTTGACCCGGCTGACCGCTGGTTTGTCTTGTCACCAAACCTGGCAGACGTCCTGCCAACATTGCAGAAAGCGTTCCGCTTGGAGCTTGCTTCAATTCTTTGTTATCAACTTGAGCTACAGAACCTGTCAGATTGACTTTCTTCTGGGTACCATAACCCACTACTACAACTTCATCCAAAAGCTCATTGTCTTCTTTCAAGATAACTTTCAGAAGTTTTCTACCCTTCAATGCTACCTTTTGTGTGGTATAGCCTACAAAAGAAAAGGTCAATGAATGGTTAGCATTGGGCACGTCAATAGCAAAGTGTCCATCCAAGTCAGTCACTACACCCGTCTTGCGGTCGTCTGTTGATACAGTAACGCCAATCAACGGATTGCTGCTTTCATCGAGCACAGTACCTTCAACCTTCGTCTGGGCGTTAACACCCATACTAATGAAGGCAAATAATAAGGTTAGCCAACAAAAATACTTAAATTTCATTTTACATTAGATTTTAGATAATAATAAAAGAATTAATTAGTTATTTTTCATTCAACAGAATGTCTTCCAACGTTTTCCAGCACTGGAACAGTCCTCTTGGAACATGGAAACAGCCTTTCCACTTACCACCCTTCAAAGGCAGCAACACCTCACCTCTACGATTCAGGTAACCAAACCATTCGGGATGTTCCTGGTCTTTGAAGTGGCTCCAAGTATAGTCGTGCACCTTTTCAAACCATTCCAAACATTTCACGTCGCCAGTGAGATGGTAGCCTTTCAGCATCGAGATAAGGGTTTCGATGTGTACCCACCATAACTTCTGGTCCCACTCAAGCTGCTGTGGGGGGAAGCCCTTGCGATCCATGAAATAGAAGATGCCGCCAAACTCTTTGTCCCAGCCATACTCTAACATCTTGAGGGCTGTGTCCTTAGCTTTTTCAATCAGCTCGGGACGGTTCAGGCGTTTGCCCAAATCCATGATAAACCACATGGCCTCAATGGCATGGCCTGGTGTTACCTGACGACCCTCGAAGCAATCAACCAACGAGTTGTCGCTATTCAGGTTTTCAACGATGATGCCACCCAGCTCAGGACGCAAGAACACCTCCATCACCTCATGAATACAGGTGTCCATGGTCTTCACCAAGAAGTCTTCGTCAAGAAGGTGCTCAATCTCGAGCGCCAGGTTGCAAAGAATCATTGGCAGCGCGAAGCCTTTCAGGTTACGGGTGCCGGGGTGCAGCTTGTTCCATTTGCCCTTCGGGTTGTCAACTTTTGAAAGGATGATATCAAAGGTTTTCTTAGCTATTTCGGCATACTCTTGATTGCCTGTTGCCAAGCTCAACTGGCCAAACGCCATTGTGGCGAAGGTGTAAGAGAAAATGTTGTAAGGCTCAACCAACGGATTGCCTTGACGGTCTAATGAAAAATACCAGTTGTAATTGCCATCATGGCCATACTTTTTGAGGAACTCGCCGCCCTGTATAGCACAATCGAGCCACTCCTGGCGTTTTTCTACTTTGTTGTAAAGCATGGAGAACATCCACACCTCACGACCTTGCAGCCAAATGAACTTGTCTGTATCATACACAGAGCCATCGCGATTTAGGCAAGAAAAGTAGCCTCCAAACTCGTGGTCTTGCGAATGATCCAGCCAAAAAGGAAGCACCTTATCCAGCAGCTCGCCTTTGTACTGTTCAGCCAATTGTTTAAAATTTACCATAATATTTATAAGTTAATTATTTTTTTAGTTGACGAGTTTTCAGTTGACGAGTTGACAAGGAGATTTGCCTTGCTTGTTTAAGCAAAATCGGTCGTTAGGCCGTTTTGGATTTAAACCTTACAGTTAGTGAGCATCACGCAAGGCAAATCATCTTGTCTACTCGTATCTCGTCAACTTGTCAACTTGTCAACTCGTCTACTTTGTATAAGTAACAACCTCTCTCACCCAGATATCAGCGCCTTTCACGGGGTTCAACCATTTGCATGAAATGGTGTAATGACCTTTAGGCTGCTCATAATTGAAGAAGAGCTCATGTTTGCGGTGATTATACTTCAGAGGCAAGTCGCAGGTTTCTACCAGTTTGTCGTTGAAATAAACTTCCAGTTTGGCAACGTAGTCGTCAGGAACATTTTCGCCCTGCACAGCACCTTTTATCACAGCGCCCACGCCATCGAATGATATTTCAGGGAACTTGGCCACCCAGTTTTCAACAGAAACACGTTTGTCGAGTTTTAATCCTTCAAAACTGATTTCCATAGGCACGGTCTTGGGCTTCTGATACTTGATTTTCACCTTATCGCCCTTCACCTTACCGCCTTCGCGCTCAATAAGACGCAGGGCCTGACCATAGCTTAATTCGTTGCCTTTATTGAAGCTTACAGTGTTGTTAAACGGACGGTCGGCAACCTCCATCAGCACATCGGTATATTTTTTGGGCAACTGGTTATAGCCTAACATGGTGGCAACGATACCGCCAGAAGAGGCAGGGTTGCAGTCGGAGTCTTGACCCGCACGGGTTGAGATGTCGATGGTACGTTCAAAGTCGCCTTCACCGTAGAGCAAACCTAAGATAATGTAAGCTCCGTTAACGTAGGTCTCGATATTGAACGGCACTTCTACGCCATCAGGACAGGCTATGTCGGTACCTCCCCATTTGTCTTCAATCTTCTGCCAGCATTTCTTCCAGTCGGTAGGATCTTCTTGATGCCAACGAATAACATCGGTCATACATTCATGGAACTTGCTTTCTGAAGGGATGGTCTTCAACGCTTCGGTTACAATATAATTAATGTCATTGCTTACATAAGCCAACGAATACATTGATGCTACATATACGCCGCCATACCAGCCGTCGCCATACGCCATGATGTGTCCGGCACGGTCGCAGATGTCGTTAGCGGTGTTCATCATACCTGGAGCGATGATGCCAGCAAAGTCGGCCTCAATCTGGAAGTCAAGACAGTTGGCATGAGGGTTGTTCTTCCAGTGTCCGCTCTCGCGTGCCGACAGTCCATGCAACAGGTTGTAGCGCGACTGCTGGTTGGCATGACACAACGGATATTCTTTTGCCAAGAAAGCAGCGGCAAACGAGTCGGCAGGTGCTTCAAAGCCACAACGCTCGATGGTTTCGATAAAGGTGTAGTCAACATACACGTCGTCATACAAACCGCCACCGCCATCAAACCATTTCTTTATCTCGCCCGAAGCCCAAGGTATCTGCACCGAGTCGGGGATCATGGTTGACAGATATCGAAACTCGGTGGGGCCACCGTAAGTGCAACCTATAATTTGGCCTGCCCAACCACCTTTCACCTTATCCTTCAAGGTTTCTTTTGTCATTGTGGTTTGCAGTTTCACACCCTTAGCTTCTGCTCCTGAAGCACAAAGTAAACCTACGAAGAGACAGGCAGCATAGCCTATTTTCATTATCGACTTCATTGATTTCATTGTATAATAAGTTTTTGAACTTTAGAGCTATTTCTTAACCACTTGCTTATACACGTTTCCGAAACGGTCGGTAACCACCACCTCTATGCGGGCTTGCTTGTTTTTGGGCAATGCCTTGAACAGATGTTCGGTGGGGAAGGCGTCAACCCACGCAGCTTCCATCTTCTCACGGTCAGCGAAAGCCTCAACAGCGGCGGGGTCTAAGCCTGTGCAATGTTCCATCTCACCCATGCGCTTGCCGTTCTCATACCATTCTACCTTCCACAGCTCGTCCCAGTTCCATACGTTAGCAATAATTTCATTAGGAAATTCTTTCGAAGCACCAGGGGCGTATGCCTTAAACTGGAAGTCTAACGGATGATCGACGGCTTTGAAACGCATTCGTCACCCTTGTTGCCATACTTGCCACCGC
>ERZ859937.275-NODE-275-length-23627-cov-20.701383_pt1 | contig 23627 bp, 22 predicted proteins | sample MGYA00509985_ERZ859937 | MGnify/ENA primary metagenome ERZ859937 (study PRJEB30046, sample SAMN00715169) | human gut metagenome | study: EMG produced TPA metagenomics assembly of the A metagenome-wide association study of gut microbiota in type 2... | reverse complement strand
TCAATATATAGGCACTTGCAAAAGTGCCTATACAAAGGGCTATGCCCTAAATTGACTACTAACATATAAGGGGTTGGAAGTAATTGAGTGCTTACTTGGACAGCAGTGAGTTTATTTACATAATAATAAAACAATAGAAAAGAAACATTAATGACAAATCAAACATCGGATAACAACACACGAATAGCCAAGAATACTTTGCTGTTGTATGTACGCATGTTCTTTATGATGGGAATAGCACTTTACACTTCACGTGTGGTGCTTAATACTCTTGGAGTGGAGGACTATGGTATATATAATGTAGTGGGCGGACTGGTGAGTATGTTCGGACTTTTGAATGGATCTATGTCATCAGCAACTCAACGATATATTACATTTGAGCTTGGCAAAGGCGACAGCAAGAGTTTGAACAAGATATTTAGCTTGTCTCTGCAAATACATGCTCTTATTGCCATTGTCACAGTACTGCTTATAGAATCGGTTGGATTGTGGTTCTTGTACAATAAGATGACCATACCGCCAGAACGTATGACAGCAGCCTTCTGGGTACTTCAAGCATCTGCGTTGACGTTTATCTTCTCAATAATGTCTGTACCATATAATGCTGATATTATAGCCCATGAACGTATGTCGGCTTTTGCTTATATCTCAATAATAGAGGCTGTGTTGAAGTTGGCTATTGTTTACATGCTGTTGGCAGTATCATTTGATAAACTCATAGTTTATGCAATATTACTTGCTGTTGTGCAACTGTCAATACAGTTATGCTATATGGTTTACTGCCATCGGCATTTTCCAGAGTCAAGGTACAGGCATGTTAAGGACTGGCGTCTGTTCAAGGAAATGACCTCGTTTGCAGGATGGAATATGTTTGGTGGATTGTCAAGTATATCCTTCAATCAAGGACTCAGCATGCTGCTCAATGTATTCTTCGGACCTGTTGTCAATGCAGCACGTGCCGTTGCAACACAAGTTCAGGGAGCTATTCAGATGTTTATCACCAACTTTCAAATGGCTCTCAATCCACAGATTGTAAAGACCTATGCTCAAGAAGACTTCGAAGCAATGCACACGTTGATGTTCCGTAGTTCACGATTCTCATTCTTCTTGATGTATTTGCTTAGTTTGCCAGTTCTGTTTGAAGCTCCACTGATATTGCAGATATGGTTGAAGACAGTACCTGATAATACAGTGATATTCTTGCGTCTGATAATATGTACAACGCTTATTTATACTATCATCAATCCGATACTTGTTGCGAATAATGCAACAGGTAAAGTACGTACTTATTATATAGTATGCGGATCTATGATGATTTCAATACTGCCCATTTCGTATATTGTATTACGTATGGGATGTCCAGCATATAGCGTCTTTATAGTGCATTTCTGTATTGAGTTGCTGACACAGGTTGCAAGACTTATAATGGTTAGAGATAGATTAAAACTATCAATTAGAAAGTATATTCTAAAAGTTTATCTTCCTATTGTTATGGTTACGATGATTGCAGCAATTATACCATTGCTTGTTTATAATTCTATGACAGAAGGCTTAGTGAAATTCTTCATAGTGTCAATTGTTTCAGTAATGTCTGTTGCTTTAACCTCCTTTATTATAGGTTTTAGTCACTCCGAACGACAATTCTTTATTAACAAGTTCAAATTGATTTCTGCAAAGGTAAGAATATGATTAATATAAAAAACAAACAGGACTGTTGCGGATGCTCAGCTTGCGCCCAGCGCTGCCCCCAGCAATGCATAACGATGGCAGAGGATGAAGAAGGCTTCCTTTATCCACAAGTAGATACTTCAAAATGTGTAGATTGTCATTTGTGTGAGAAGGCTTGTCCTGTAATCAATCAAGATGAGGCACGTACTCCGTTGAAAGTTTATGCAGCAAAGAATTCTGATGATGAGATTAGACTCAAAAGTTCATCAGGCGGGATCTTTACTTTGTTGGCCGAACAGACAATAAAAGATGGTGGTGTTGTATTCGGTGCTCGTTATGATACGGAATGGAATGTAATACACGATTATACAGAAACGATAGAAGGCCTCTCGGCTTTTAGAGGCTCAAAATATGTTCAAAGTAATATAAATAGATCATTCTTTAAAGTAAAGACATTTCTAGAGAGTGGACGCAATGTCCTGTTTTCAGGCACTCCTTGTCAAGTAGCAGGCTTGAAGCTATTTCTTCGTAAGAACTATGATAACTTGTTGACTGTTGAATGTGCTTGTCATGGAGTTCCATCGCCAGGTCTTTGGCAACAATACCTAAAAGAACAGACCGCAAAAGATGGAAAAACAATTAAGAATATTGCGAGAATAAATTTCCGAAATAAAGAAACAGGATGGAAACGTTATAGTGTATCCATCGAATATGAGGATGGAAAGAGATGTTTTGGCTATCATGGTGAAAATCCATGGACATGTTCGTTCATCAATAACTTAAACTTGCGTCCTTGTTGTACTAAATGTTCGGCAAAATGCAATAATAGTCGCGCAGATATAACATTGGGTGATTTTTGGGGTGCTGATAAATTCATGCCAGACAATGATGACAAAGGAATAACTCTTGTTATTTGTCATACCGATAGAGCTGTTGACTGTATGATGGATATAGAATGTAAGGAGTATGAGATGGCGGAAGTGTTGCCATACAATAAATCTCTGATTCGGAGTACCAAGGAGAATCCCAAACGTATAGCTTTTTTCAGAAAAGCGACATCGAACTTTATCCCAACTGTTCAATCCTTAACTAAGGAGTCTTTATTTCTACGCTTAAAACTAATGGTGGCAAAATTAATAGGAAGATAGTATTGATATGAAAATTGGAATATTAACTCAAGCATTACATAGTAATTATGGAGGTCTGCTTCAGAACTATGCCCTTCAAGAGGTACTGAGGAGAATGGGGCATCAACCAATAACGATAGATAGGCATATTAGTCGTTCTGTAAATCCGATGAAAGAAATTGCAAAACGAATAATGCAGTTTATAAAACCAACTTTTGATGCAAGTTTGCTTACTTACAGACAGAAGGCTGAATTGTCACGATTACAACAAACATTTATTCAAGATAATATTCAGCACACTAAACCTCTCTTTTCTCAAAAGAAATTCAACAATTATGTAGACTCACACCCAATGGATGCATATATTGTTGGTAGCGATCAGTGTTGGCGACCTTGTTATTCTGCAAATATAAGAAACTACTATTTGGATTTTGTTAAGATAAAAGCTAAAAAAATTGCTTATGCTGCCAGTTTTGGAGTTGACTCTTGGGAGTATAATGAAGAGCAGACTTCTGATGTAAGCAAATATGCAGCGGATTTTGACGCGATTTCTATGCGAGAAAATAGTGGTGTAAGACTTTGTAAAGAGAGATTGAAAGTTAATGCTTCTTGGGTTCTTGATCCGACAATGTTGTTGGGTAAGGACGGATTTATGAAGTTCATCACTCCAAAGAAAAAGAGTAGCTATGTTTTGAATTATTTACTTGAGGAATCTGCCGAAGCTCGTCATTTAGTACAACTCGTTTCAAAAAGTATAGGCATAAATGACATACGTTCCAACATTGCTTCACCTGTTTTTCATCGTATGGAGTCATTGAAGTCACATTTAAATATTTCAGTAGAACAATGGTTGAGCAATATTTATAATGCCTCGTTTGTTGTGACTGATTCATTTCATGGAGCGGTGTTCTCTATTTTGTTTAATGTGCCTTTCATTGTTAAACTGAATGAAGTCCGTGGTAATGCTCGTTTAGAATCATTGTTGACTGATTTTGATTTGATGGATTGCATCTGTAATGATGTTTTGGATGTTACGATACCAACTTTTGATTGGAAAAAGATAAATGCTCACTTAGCGGAGAGACAAGAAGAATCTATGTCTTTTATAATAAAAGCATTAATTAAATGAAAATAGGAATACTTACATTTTGGCAGACAGAAGACAACTATGGCCAGTTGCTTCAGTGTTTTGCTACACAGACATATTTGCAGTCGTTGGGTCACGAGACATTTCTTGTGCGAACAACCAACGGGCATAATTACAATCCATCATTCAAGGAACAATGCATTGATAAGGTGCGTACGGCATATCGGTTATATCGCTATCCTTGGTATTTTACAAAAAATGCTATTGCAAGTGGCTTATATTTATTGACTCATGGAAGATTTCGTAAGCATAATATTGATTTGGAATTTGAGATTTTTCGCCAGAAAAACCTTCATTGTACTAAGGTTTATACACTTGATGAGTTACGCAAAAATCCTCCATTAGCTGATGCCTTTGTTGTTGGCAGTGACCAAATATGGAACACTACGGATGGCATATATTATCTTTCATGGGCAAAGGATGATGTCAAAAAGGTCGCATATGCTGCAAGCTTTGGTTCTCGTCATTCTTCTAACGATTTCTGCCAATTGATATCTCCTTGGCTGAAACGTTTCGATGCTGTTTCAGTAAGAGAAGAAAGTGGCATAACATTGTGTAAAGATGCAGGACGTAGTGATGCAGAATGTGTGGTAGACCCAACGATGTTGTTGGATGCTCAAGATTATAGACAAATAGCATCCTCACGTATTCTAAAGGATAAATACATGTTTATATATTTCCTTGGAACAAGAACAATGATTGATTGGAAACAGATACATCAGTTTGCAAAACAGAAACATCTAAAGATTGTTTATGTTGCAAGCCAGGGACAGGTCGACAAATTTGAACACACTCATGCGTCTATTCAAGAATGGCTATCATTGATAGACAATGCAGAATATGTATTGACAAATTCTTTTCATGGAACGGTTTTCACATTGTTATTTGGAAAGAAGTTTCTTACTTATCCGGTATGTGGCGCAGCTGCCAAGATGAATGACCGCATAACAACTCTGTTGAATCCTTTAGGTCTTGGCGAGCATATTTATAATGGAAATATAAATATGTTAGAATTGCCGATAGATTATGAAAGTGTTCACAAACAGATGGCTGAACGGTCATGTAAGGGAAAGAATTTCTTGAATAAAAATATTTAGTAATATGAGTAATCCCAAACTATCAATAATAATACCAGTATACAATGTAGAGTATTTCTTAAGAGATACGCTTCATAGTATACTTGAGCAGAAGTTTACCGACTATGAGGTAATATTAGTTGACGATGGCTCTAAAGACAATTCGTTGATGGTCTGCCGTGAAATGGCTGCTAAAGACGAAAGATTTAAAGTATTTCACAAAGACAATAGTGGAGTTAGTAATACACGAAATTTTGGTCTTGAACGTGCCATTGGAGACTATGTCTATTTTATGGATTCTGACGATTTGTTGCATCCTCAATTTCTTGAGGTGATGATGGGTGAGGCATTGAAAACAAATGCAGACTTAGTTTGTTGTGAATATACCACTTTCATCAAAGAGCCATCGTATATAAAAATAGATGACTATCGTGTTGACGACTTGCGAGCAAATGGTTCTGACCCCTTTGAAATGCTAACGCATGCTGCACATGCTACCAGCATGTGCAGCAAGGTTCTAAAGAGAACCTTGCTCCACAGCTTTGGTATCATGTTTCGCCCTGGAATGAGTTTTGGTGAGGATATGTTTGTTGCGTGGAAATGTTGTCTTGTGGCAAAAACCGCTCGTTTTGTTCGCCTTCCTTTATATTATTATAGACAGACGGGGGACAGTGCTGTATCACGCTATCACGACAAGCTATATGAATCTTACCGTGCATCGTTTGATGATATTCGAGCATTTGTTGTGCGAAACAACATTATAGTTAAGGACTTTGAGAATAATTTTGCAAGATACTTCGCTCAGCGTTTAAACTCTTTTGTGCGTATGGAAGTTAAAGCTCCATATGGTATGAGTAAAAAGAAAAAACGTCTTGAAACAATAATAGCTGATCCTGATATGCAGTGCGGATTGAAATTAAATCCAGGCAACAACCCTCTTTACGATATGGCAAGGAAAAATAATATACGTGGTATGTTGATGTATGGATATAAGAACGAGTTTATAGAAAATCTAAAAAACAGAATAAAGAAATTAATAAGATAATATGACATTAAGACTTGATTTTCTTTCTAAATACAGAACTGAGCTAATGGGATTTTCAATCTTTTGGATCTTTTTCTATCATACAGGTGTTAATATTATAGGACTTAACGCTTTATTTTCTGTTGGTTGGATTGGGGTTGATATATTCTTTCTCGTTTCTGGCTTTGGATTGTGCTCATCACTAACAAAAAATCCTGATATAATACAATTCTATAAGCGGCGACTTATTCGTATAATTCCTACATGGTGGCTTATCTTAGTATTTATGCATATAGTAGGATTGATTTCTGGGGGGGTGAACTGTCCGCATTCGTTGTGGGAGTGTTTTGAATGGTATACAGGTGTTGGATGGTGGATTGGAGGAATGTGTTTTGAATGGTATATGCCTACACTTATTATGTTTTATATTTTATCTCCATGCATTAATAAATTAAGAAACAATGTACTTGTATCATGTGTTGGCATAAGTGTAGTAGTTGGAATAATATTACATGCGTTTGGCTTATTAGAGCATATATATATGTCTTATCAACGCTTTCCTGTGTTTCTTATGGGCTTTATCTTATATCGTAAGTATATGGAAAAAGGTATACATATTAATAAGTTATTAGGATTGGTAATTATAATAGTGGGTATTGTTATTTTTGGATACGCCTATATATTCAAGGATACAGATTTAATTCTTAGTTTGGAAATGCGTCGATATTCTCTGCTATTGTTTCTTGTGCCATTGATTTATGTTATTACTTTTTTTGTAACCCCATTGCAATATTTAAAAAATGGTATTTCAATCGGAATGCATGTACAGCATATATTCTATTTCTTGGGGACAATTAGTATGGAAATTTATCTCTTGCATATTAATCATAACTATTCATCTAAAGTTACGGATTTATTAGGTGTGTATATGAATGGATATTTTGTGAATGTATTGTGGTTTTCAATAGTGGTTATAGCTGCATTTCTCACTCATAAAATTGTAAAAGTTACAATGAGTAATTATATTGATAAGTAAATGATAAACATTAAAGATAATAAAGATTGTTGTGGATGCACTGCGTGTTTTTCTGTGTGTGCTCATCATTGTATCACAATGATAGAGGATGCGGAAGGATTCCTGTATCCACAAGTTGATGCAAGCAAATGTGTTCACTGCGGGTTGTGTGAGAAGGTATGTCCAATGCAACATCCTGAGTCAGATAATGAAGTTCGTAATGTTATAGGTGCCAAACATAAGAATGCAGCCATACGCAAATCCAGTTCTTCGGGAGGAGCATTCTCTCTTCTTGCAGAAGAATTCATTTCAAATGGAGGAGTTGTTGTGGGTTGTGCCATGAACAAAAACTTACAGGCAGAACATATTATTTGTACAAATAAAGAAGATATAGTGAGACTACGCTCCAGCAAGTATGTACAAAGTAATATGGATGGGGTGTATCCACAAGTTCGTAAAATGCTACGTGAGGGACGGAAGGTCCTATTTTCGGGTACTCCTTGTCAAGTAGCAGGACTTCGACGCTTTTTAATTAAGCCGTTTGACAATCTCTATTGTATTGATATCCTTTGTCATGGAGTTCCTTCACCTAAGTTATTCCGTGAATATAAGGAAATGATGGAGACTAAATATAAAGCTAAAGCCAATTTTGTGAGTTATCGTAGCAAAAAGAAGGAATGGAAACGCTTGTATATAAATCTTAAGTTTGATAATAACAAGGAATATTTTAAGAGTGCTACATTCGATCCTTACATGCAGCTTTTCTTAGGAAATATGTCACAACGTTCCTCTTGTTTTCACTGCCCGTTTACAACAACTAATCGCCAAGGTGACATCTCGCTTGGAGACTTTTGGGGCATAGGACGTAATCATCCAGAATTGGATGACGACAAGGGTATTTCTATGATTCTCCTTAACACTAATAAGGGAGAAAAAATGTATAATGACATAAAAGATGGTATTGTAGGTTTTGACAGCAACATAACCCAAGCTATTGCTGGAAACAAAGTATTGGTTGAAAACATTCACGGTGAGGAAAAGCGCAACCACTTCTATGCTGATTATGTGTCAGTAGGTTTGTATGGCACATTAAAAAAATATACGATAAAATATCCAATGTGGAAGCAATTATATATTCGCTTCATGCGTTGGGGATTAGATTTGTTGAGAAAATTAACACATAAAGGATTTTAATGGAAAAGAATAAAATTTCAAGAATTGAGAATTTAAACAAATATTCAATTATACTATGTATGTTAGTTGTTTTAATTCATGATCATATACCACATTATTATGACTATGGATCTAACCATTTAAATAATGTTTTACATTATGTGATGATGGACATCATCCCTAAAATTACAAGTATAGCTGTTCCCTCTTTTTTTATCCTTTCAGGTTTTTTGTTTTTCCGAAATTATAAGTTAGGATTAACTTTACAAAAATACAAATCAAGATTTTATAGTCTAGTTATTCCTTATTTGATATGGAATACTATTGGATTGATATTTGAGATGATAACAAGGATGCCAATATTTGCATCTTTAGGACAGGTTAACAGTAACCCTTTCCTGCCCAAATCAATCTTTTATGGAATCTTTCTTCATCAATATACAATTCTTTGGTTCGTTTTTGCATTAATTCTATATGTAACAATAGCACCTTTAATATTTTTATGTATAAAAAAAAGATATATAGGTGTTCTTGTTATATTAATTACAATATATTTAATTCAAAATCAAATATTTGTAATTACTCTTCCTAACGGATGTTACTTTGAAAGTTCATCCTTAGCTTATTATTTAGTTGGTTCATTTATTGGTTTACACTTAAAAGATTTTTATTCTACAAAGGTAAGCTTTAATATATCAATCTTATCTGCAATATGTTTATTGGCTATTATTGGTTTCGAATGTTATTTAAATAATATACTGCAAGAATGGAGTATAATAAAATTACTGGTTAAATCATATTTATTCTGGAATTTCTGCTCTTATTTTTTTCTTTATTTAAGAGAAAGAAAATGGTTCGGTTATACGTTCTTTATATATGTTATTCATTTGAATGTTATAAGGGCTGTATCTGCAATAATTAGGCTTCTTTCAAACCATATATCGCAATATAACGGAATAGAATTTCTACAATATTTATTTACATTTGTTTTTACAATGTTCATTTCTGTTTGGATAGCTAATATGTGGAAGAAAAAATCTGTATATACATATAATATAGTAACTGGTAATAGATAGATAAATTAATTAATATGATTGTACTTTCATTAATAGCATGTTTCTTATTCTGGAGTGCCTTTCAACAGAATGCTGAAAAATATTATAAAATAGGAATTTGGTTGCTGTTCTTGTTAACAGCCTTAAGGTATCCTGCTCTTGGGGGTACAGATAACTTTTCCTATGTTTTTACTTTCCAAAAGGTTCCTTTATTGGATAATTTCTCTGGGTTCGAGTCAGAATTTAGAATAGGATATATTTATATAAATTCTATAGTGAAGACGGTTTTCAATGACTATATATTTTTCCAAATAGTATATACGGCATTATGTATTTTTTTTCTAGATAAAGCAATTTCACTATTAGATCTCAATGGAAAAGAGAAATGTCTATTTTTGTTTGGTTATTTCTGCTTTAAATTTATTTGGTACTTTTGGGGTACTTTACGTCAGAATTTAGCTGATGTAATATTTTGGTATTTAATAATATATTATTACAGCAAACGAAATACTTTTGGTAAAGTAAAAAAAATAATAATAATACTCACAGCAGTCTTTGTTCCTCAATTATTTCATAGTTCTGCAACCCTAAATATGGTATTAGTTCCATTCCTTATCATATTGAGAGAACCTAAAAATATTCAGACTAGAATATGCTGGGTATGTCTATGCTCTATTATTTTATATATATTTAGTGCTGGATTGTTTGAAATACTATTGTCTTATGCTGGTCTGGTTGATGATCGATATGATAAATTATATAGTGGTGAGGAGGCTGGTGATGGTAATATCGTAAATTATTTATTCAGATTATTATTTTTTGTATTATTCACATTGCATTACCAAAAGGAGAATTACAAATATAAAAATTTAGTTCTTAATGCATTTACAATAGTCATATTAGTTGGCTCTGTAAATCATTCTTTAATGTTGCGAGTTTATGAATATTACGCTTTTAGTATGTATATAAGTTTTGCATTTATATTACATTACTTTGCAAAAGACAATAGAACGTTTATTAGTGTTATGTATTTATTGGTAATGTTGATATTGCTAAATAGATTTATTTTTATTACCGATGGTGGATTAATGAAATCATATTATTTCTTTTGGCAAGATCCACCTCTTCTACCTACAGAAAAAATATATGGCAAAATACCATTCTAAATAAGAAAATAAATGAAAATATTACATGTATATCCTCAGTTAATGTGCGGAGGTACAGAAACTGTTTTTTATAGTATTATTAAAGCTTCTGACAAAACAAAATTCCAATATGATATATTGGTGCAACGTTCTGGTCAGCAAGAACATATTTTTCAAACACAGGGGTGCAGAATAATAACAATCCCCTATGAGAATTCAAAACAATATCATAAAGCATTAGCTGCTTTCTTTTCAAAGAACAAATATCAAGCAGTGCATTGTCATATGTTTCCAGAAATGGATATTGTGTTAGAAGAAGCCCGAAAAGCGGGCATTCCACATTGTATTAGTCATTCTCATAATGCTCGTATTGATATTCCAAAGATTCTATGGCCATTGCGCTATTTTAAGCACCATAAGTATGAAAAATTTGCTACAGACCTTTTTGGATGTTCTGAGATAGCTCTTAAATGGCTATTTCCTTGTAGATGGAAAGAAGGGGTTGTAATTTACAATGGTATTGACTTGGATGCTTTTCAATTTAATGCAAATGTACGCAAACAATACAGGGGAAAGCTGAAAGTACAAGATGATACGAAGGTTGTTATAAATGTAGGCAGATGTACAGACCAAAAAAATCAGAACTTCATATTAGATTGTGCCAAGACTCTAATTAATGAAAATATTCTTTTTGTAATTATTGGCGAAGGACCTTTAATGGATAGTTTACAAACAAAGGTAGAGAAAGAGAACATTAGCAATGTTCGTATGCTGGGAAAACAGTTTGATGTACCACAATGGCTATGTGCAGCTGATTTATTTATGTTCCCATCTATTTATGAAGGACTTGGAATAGTTGCAATTGAGGCGCAAGCTAATGGCCTCCCCGTATTATCAACAGATTCTATTCCTTTAGAAGCAGATATGCATATGGGGCTTTTTCATAGAATTCCTTTAGAGAATGTTGAAGAATGGAATACTATGTTATGTGATACCATTTTAAATACTGAAATGAGAAAGAAAAAATCAACAGAAGCATATAACAGTAAGTATAATATTAAGAATGTTGTAGAAGAAGTAGAACAGATATATGCAAAATAATATGTTAGTGACTATTTTAACCCCAACATATAATAGAGCTGGTATGTTGCCAATATTATATGAAAGTATAAAGAAACAATTATGCTTAGATTTTGAGTGGATTATTGTTGACGATGGATCAATAGATAACACATCTGATATAGTAAAACCATGGTTGGATGAAACATTGTTTTCAATACGTTATATTAAACAAAATAACGGTGGTAAACATAGAGCTGTTAATAGAGGGGTAAAAGAAGCAAAGGGTGATTTACTTTTTATTGTTGATAGTGATGATGTGTTACCAATTGATAGTATTGCTATAATAAAGACTGAATATAACAAAATAAAAGGAAACATTAATTATTGTGGTATTTGTGGTTTAAAAGCGTACTTTACTGGAGGTAAGGTCGGAGGAGAAAATAATTATTCTGAATTAGAATGTAACTCACTCGACTTTAGATATAAATACCATATTAAAGGTGATGTTGCAGAAGTTTTTATTACAGATATTATTAAGCAATACCCTTTTCCTGAAATAAGTGGAGAAAAATTTTGTCCAGAGGATGTAGTATGGCAAAGAATTGCAAAAAAATACATCTTTCATAATTTTTATAAGAAAATATATTTATGTGATTATTTCCCAGATGGTTTGACAAAGAAAATCACAAAGATAAGAATGCAGAGTCCAGTTGCTAGTACAATATGTTATAAGGAACTAACTGAATCAGTCGTCCCTCTTATCATAAAAGTAAGAGCTTCTATTAATTATTGGCGATTCTGGTTTTGTCCATCTAAAGAGAGAAAAAAATGCATTAAGCCATATTGGATATGGACATTACCATTAGGTTGGTTAATGCATTTAAACGATAAAATACATAATAATTACTAAACTCTATGAACTTTGCTTATTACTTACACGACGAAAAATCTCAAGAGCAGTTTGAACAAACGCTCTTGTGGTTTAAGAGTAGATATAATCTTGTTTCTATAAACGAATTAAGAGACCATATCTATAATGGCAAGCCTTTGAAAAATGCTTGTATGTTGAGTGTGGATGACGGCTGGCGCTCTACGTATGATGTTATTTATCCTGTGATGAAGAAACATAACGTGCCGTTTACCATTTTTGTTTCGCCTCATGTTATGGAGACAGGTATGAACTTTTGGTATTATACATTACGCTTCTGCAATGAGAATGAAATAAAGGATATTCTAATACGTAGAGGATATTTTGCTGAAGACGTACGAAAATATCCTGCAGAGTTGATTCTAAAGGAAATATTGATTGATGAGGTTTATGATGTCCTTGAAGAGTATTTAAGTACACATCCCGAAGTAAAAATAAAAATTCCAAGAGGATTTATGAATACTGAGGAGGTACTTGAATTGCATCACTCAGGACTTGTAGAAGTTGGTGCACATACAATAATTCATCCTATATTGAAGGCGGAAGATGATATTAGAGCACATAAGGAAATTGTTGAGTCTGTCGATAATTTATCTGATATACTTGACAAGAAAGTTACAAGTTTTGCATATCCTAATGGTATTGAAAATGTAGACTATTCTGTGCGTGACGAACAAATTGCTAAGGAAGCAGGAATAAATATGGCATTTTCTGTTGACCCAGGAATAATAACCTCTAAGACTAACTCGCTGTCTATACCTCGTTGGGGATCTATGGCACGCTTGAAGTTTGGTCGTCTTGGAATGTATTTACCTTCAAGGGCTAACCAAGCTAAGATAAGAGAAAATATCAGATTTTTAAAATTGTAATTTTAATGAGAATATTACATGTAATAACCAATCTTGAGACTGGCGGTGCTGAGAAATTACTTGTAGATTTGCTTCCTTTTTTGGCAAAAGAGAATACTGTAGAGCTTGCTCTATTTGTTGGTAAAAGAACCCCATTCTTTGAAAAGATAGAAGCAGCAGGTATAAAAATACATGTGTTTGCGGATTGTGGTAGTGTCTACAATCCGTCAAACATATGGAAATTATTTAAGCTCTCTAAGGGCTTTGATATTGTACATACGCACAACACAGCACCACAGTTGTATGGCGCTTTAGTAAGTGTGTTCAGAAAAGCAAAGTTCTGCACAACTGAACATACTACAACAAGTCATCATCGTACATGGTGGTTTAAGCCAGTCGAGAAATGGATGTATAGCAGATACAATTCCATTATATGTATCTCTGAAGCTGCAAAGAAGAATGTATTGTTGGTTGCACCTTCATGCTATGACAGAATGTGTGTAGCACCTAACGGCATAGATATTTCTGTATATAAAAACGCACAGCCTGTAAGTAAAGAAGGACTGGTATCGAAAGAAAATGACAAAATCGTCCTAATGGTAGGACGTTATAGTTATCAGAAAGACCAAGCAACAATTATTAAAGCAATGCCCTTGTTGGCTGATGATGTGGAGCTTTGGCTTGCAGGATATGGAGAAACCCATGAAAAACTACAGGACTTGGCAAATACGTTAAACGTCGCAGAAAGAGTACACCTTTTAGGATTGCGTACTGATGTGCCCAATCTTTTAAAGGCATCGGACATTGTGGTTCAATCAAGTCATATTGAAGGTTTCGGACTTGCTGCTGTAGAGGCTATGGCTGCAGGAAAACCTGTAATTGCAAGTAATGTTGATGGCTTGTCAGGTGTGGTTGAAGGAGCTGGATTATTATTTGAACATGAAAATGCACAGCAACTTGCTGATGCAATTTCAAGCGTACTTAAAGACAAGAAACAATATCAGTCGTTGGTAGAGAATGGCTATAAACGCGCAAGTATATATACGATTGAAACAATGGCTGATAGATATCTTAAGGAGTATAATAGAATAATGTAATTATGAATATCCTTCACGTAGTTAACATCTACTTTGTTCTCCCTTATTTTATTGGAGACCAGTTTACGTGTTTCAAGGAACGTGGCTATCGGCTGAATGTAGCATGATATGTAATACAAAAGATTGCAGCAATGGCGTATCGGATGCTACATCTATAAAAATAAATCTACAAGTGCGTTCTTAATTGATGCCAAGCACTATGCAATACGACATCATGACCCATTACTATCGTGATGCTAATATCTGGATCGTGATATAACGCTTTGTTGTGTGTCATGAAATGATTGTATCATGCCTTGATACGAAGCTTTTAGTAACAAAGAACTGAAACAAAGTTTTATTAAAACTTGCTATTACATAAGATTGCAGCAATGACGTATTCGTATCTTAAACAAAAAAACAGTACAAAGTGGGAATTTCTCACAAATAATGTATATTTTTGCATAAGATTGGCTGCACCTCAGCAATTCAAGTACACTTGATTGCATTCGGTTTGCACAATCTTTGCATCAAATAACCTCTAAACATTAAATTTATGCGACACACAGAAGAACGATATATAAGTTTGCTGACCGATTTTGGTTTCAAGCGAATTTTTGGTACAGCCCCCAACAAGGAACTGCTTATTGATTTCCTAAATTCCATGTTTGATGGAGAACAGGTGGTAAAGGATGTTACTTATCTTAACAGCGAGCATGTGGGCGATGTGCATTCCGACCGTAAGGCGATATTCGATGTGTATTGCGAGAACGAGAAAGGCGAGAAGTTTATTGTTGAGATGCAGAATGCCAGTCAACAATATTTTAAAGACCGTTCTCTGTATTATGCTACATTCCCCATTCGTGAACAGGCACAAAAGGGAGCTGAATGGAATTACGAGTTGAAGCACGTATATGTAGTGGCATTGCTCAACTATAACATGTCTGAACCTGCTTTTGCAAAAGATACTATAAACCACGATGTAGGTTTGCTTGACAAACAGACACACCGAGTGTTCAACGATAAACTTACATTCAAGTATGTGGAAATATCTAAGTTCGACAAGAGAATAGAAGAACTTAAGACCAATTATGACAAGTGGCTCTTTGTTCTTCAAAATCTCTCGCGTCTTAACAGTCAACCTAAATATCTACAGACAGCTGTATTTACCCGTTTGTTTAAACAGGCCGAAATAGCAGGCTTTACAAGAACCGAACTTCGTGAATACGAGGATAGCCTTAAGGCTTTTCGCGACTTGAGGAATACATTGGACAATGCAAAACAAGAAGGTCGTGCAGAAGGTCGTGCAGAAGGGGGAAAAGACAAAGCTATAGAGATAGCCAAAAATCTTCTTGAAATGGGAATGCCTATTGATGCTATTATGAAAGCGACTGGCCTTTCTTCTGAAGAAGTAAGAAATATCTAAATTAAACATCCCCGTCCGAGTGGCGGCGTTAGCGCAGAGCGATACTGCGACGGGGAACAACTTTTTATTTTTATTATTTGTATTCTGTTGGTGGAGTAGGGCTTTGTCATTCCACTAACGCATAATTGTATACTTTTTTAAATTGACTTTTAAGGTAGGTATTCCAGTGTGGAGTATCTGCCCTAAGTGGTATTGTAGTTTATGAATATCCTTCACGTAGTTAACATCTACTTTGTTCTCCCTTATTTTATCGGAGACCAGTTTACGTATTTCAAGGAACGTGGCTATCGGATGAATGTGGTCTGTAGCCCAAGTGAGTATTTGGCCGACTATGCCATGAAGCAAGGCTTCGACTATATTGAGACTCCAGTGAACAGGAGTATTTCGATAAAACATGACTTGGCGAGTATTAGGAACATCTGCAAGTTTATACGCAAAAAGAAGATTGACATCGTTGTAGGGCATACGCCTAAGGGTGCGTTGCTTGCGATGATTGCCGGATGGCTGTGCAGGGTGCCTAAGCGAATCTACTTTCGCCATGGTCTGGTATATGAGACGAGTCATGGATTGAAGCGGACGATACTGAAGACAGTCGACAGAATAGCATCGGCTTGCGCTACGCAGATTGTTTGTGTAAGTCCATCGGTGCTTAAGCGGAGTATTGAGGACAGGCTCGCTCCTGCTAAGAAGCAGATGATATTGAGCAAGGGTACTTGTAATGGTATTGATACGCAGGGACACTTTAATCCTGCAAACATTGACAAGACACGACTAAACGAACTGAAAGCGAAGTATAGCATTAAGGATGATGATTTCGTTATAGGCTATTCCGGTCGTATGGTGCGCGACAAGGGTATTATTGAGCTGGTGCGTGCTTTTGACAAGCTGAAGGATGCTGACAACTGCAAACTGTTGTTGGTGGGTATGTTTGAGAAGCGTGATGCTCTGCCCGATGATGTGAAGAACCGTATTGAGAACGATCCTCGTATTATATACACCGGTTTCATAAATGGTGGTATGGAATACTATTATGCTATGATGAATGTTTATGTGCTTGCATCGTATAGAGAAGGTTTTCCGACTGGAGTGCTTGAGGCGCAATCTATGGGAAAACCTGTTATAACAACACGTGTGACGGGTTGTTGTGATTCTATCATTGACGGAAAGACTGGTTTGTTTATAGATAATGATGCCGATGATTTGACTAAGAAGATAGACATGATAAGACGCGACAATGCCATTGATGGCATGGAAGGTCGTAAATGGGTTGTTGAAAACTATGACAGCAGAATTATCTGGAAGGAAATAGAGAAGTTGTATTAACATAACAATATAATAATCAGAATGAAGAATATATTGATAACAGGTGCCAACAGTTTTATTGGTACTTCAGTAGAAGCATGGCTGCTTCGCAATAAGAATGAGTATAAGGTTGATACAGTAGACACTATGAATGATGCCTGGAAGAAGGCTGACTTCACTCAGTATGACGTGGTATTTCATGTAGCTGGTATTGCTCATGTTGACCCAAAGCCAGAGATGGCTCCATTATATTATAAGGTTAACCGTGATTTGACTGTAGAGATTGCAAAGCATGCAAAAGTATCAGGTGTGAAACAGTTTATTTTCATGAGTTCACAAATTGTTTACCATGCAAGCAAGTCGTTGGCGGGAACTGTTATTGGAAAGAATACCAAGCCAAATCCAAATGACTTCTATGGTGACTCGAAGTTACAGGCTGAGAAGGGTCTGAACGAATTGGCTTCGGACGATTTCAAGGTTGTAAATCTCCGTCCTTGTATGATTTACGGAACTAATGGTAAGGGCAACTTCCAACGTTTGGCTCGTTTGGCTTTGAAGACTCCTATTTTCCCTCTGTGGCACAACAAGCGCTCGATGTTGTACATTGACAATCTGTGCGAGTTTGTTAAGCAGGTTATCGACCGACAACTGGCTGGAACTTTCCATCTGCAGAACAAGGAGTATGCTGATACTGTAGAGATTGTGCGCTATTATGCCAAGGCTAACGGTCACGCTCTGTGGTGTACACGTTTGTTCAATCCGTTGGTATGGTTAGGCTCTTTCTTCTTGACTCCTCTGTGTAAGATGTTTGCAAACCAATACTATGAGCAGGACTTGACAACGTACGACTTTGAATATCAGCTTGTGTCGTTTGAGGATTCTTTGAAACGTATCAAACTCTGATGGATAAAACTAAAGAGGCTCTGTATGGACTGATTCGAATGGCATTGATAGGGGAGGTGCCTATGGCGTTTCCTGAATCAGTGGATTGGATCGTTCTCTACGACTATGTCAAGATGCAAGGTGTTGCAGCCATCGCTATGGATGGACTGCAGACCTTGATGAATAAGACGGGCTTTGCTCCTGTTGGGCTTGATGTAAAGACAAAACTGCAATGGTATGCCTTGGCTATGTCTATTGAAAAAAGGCATACCAAGCAGTTGGAGTCAAGCAAAGAGGTTGCGTCTGTTTGGCACGGGGCTGGTATACGAACTTTAGTGTTGAAAGGGTTTGCCTTTGTTCAATATTATCCTAAACCGATGCAACGTCTGGCTTCGGACATGGATTGCTATCTGTGTGGAGGTTATGAGGTGGGCAATAGTGAGATGGAGCGCTTGGGGATAAAGGTGAACCGTGAAGACTATCGTCATTCTACTTTCCTGTATAAGGATGTTTTTGTTGAGAATCATAAGATTTGCACTACAGTAAGAGGAAAGAAGCAGCGTAAGTGTTTTGAGGCATATCTTCGTTCGTTGCTTGAGAATGAACCGACTGTATGTATTGACGATTCTTATTTAGAAAAGCCTTGCGATCGATTCAATGCCCTTTATTTCCTGCAACATTGTCATAGGCATTTCTTGCGTGAAGGTATCACGTTGCGATATATCTGTGACTGGGCAATGATTCTTAAAAGTGCAGATTGTTTTGATTCTGAATTTTGGAATGAATGTGAGAAGAACGACTTAAGATCTTTTGCCGAATCAATGACACGTCTGGCATACGTAGTATGTGGGGTTAAGGCTCCGTGGATAAGTGGTGATGTTTTGTTGCAGATTCAAGACAAAATGCTCCTTGATGATTGCTTCCGCATTGCCGACAATGCCATAAAGTACGGCAACAGTCTGAAGGCTCACGTACAAATGGTTAAAAACATGTTGGGCATGCGCTGGAAATATAAGTATTTCTCGCAACGGTCGATGGAGATAGAACTGATAAGCTCGGTTTGGAGTAATTGGGTGGAGAAAAATCCGAAGATATAGAATTAAGGATATTCTCTATCCTGGGTTTGCCGAGGAAAAGCCCACATCAGGCTTAATCCCCATCCTCACATTCAAGTTCCGCCGTTGGTGGCACAACCGTTGGAAGCATCCCCTTGTTTACAAAGAATGGCTACTACCCATGTTCCTAACATTACTGTGGAGTCATTTAAGGAGGTGGGGGACGATAAAGGATTAAGTAAGAATGAATCAGACTCATTCCCCATTATGACCTTCATAATATTTCCCCTCCAAACATTGTTGTTGTCAGATTTATTGTATATCTTTGCATAAGATAGGCTGCACCTCGGCAAAACATTCAAACAAGCTTGATGTTCTGCTCTCGGTTTGCACTATCTTTGTAGAGGATAGTATATTGAATTAGGAATTAGGAGTGTTGAATTACGAGTTATTCTCGGCTAATGCCTGCGATTTTGAATTGTTCAATGTTGAATTATTACGGCTTAAATCATATTAATCTCGCAAATAATGTATATCTTTGCAATATGTATAAAACATTTAACAGGAGGGCATATTATGAATACAGTAATTTTATCAGACGGAACAAGCTATTATATTCCTAATTCAGATTTAAGCTTTTTCAAGGAATTGGCTTTGAGGATGAAATGGCAGGTTGTTGACAAAAAAAAGCCGACAGCATCAACTGCTACTGCAAGCAAGTCGTGGGTTGATGAATTTGCCGGTAAATGGCAGGACCAGCGCACTACTGCCCAAATAGTTGAAGACATACATAAAGCAAGAACTAATAATTCAGAAATAATATTATGAATGGATATAAAACATTAAGGCTGTGCGATATACAGAAGAACGGTATGAGGACAGTCTCAAGGCCTGTCGCGACATGAGGAATACGCTTGACAATGCTAAAAAAGAAGGTCTTGAAGAGGGTCTTATAAAAGGAGAGAGAAACAAAGCAATGGAAATTGCTACAAAAATGAAGGCAAAAGGCTTTTCTGTAGATGATATTGTTCAGATGACTGGTTTGTCTGCTGCTGAGGTTAAAAAAATAAAGCATTAAATAAGATTTAAGGTGGCGTAACTACTTAACCTATATTTATTCTATACCGGTACACTTTTTTTGTACCACACTTGTTTTAATTAAGCACATTTTTTTCAGATATTCCATAAGTGACTTGGTCAGCGGGGCTTTGCCTTGTTGACTGAGCCGCTGTATATTATATTTTTTTCGTTTGTAAAAAATCAATTCATTTTTATGACAACTTATATTATTATTTTCGTTCTGCTATTGGTGGCAGAACTCGTGTATTTTCGCATTGCGGATAAGTATAACATTATTGATAAGCCAAACCAGAGGTCGTCGCATACGACGATTGTGTTGCGTGGCGGTGGTATTATCTTCCTGATTGGAGCTTGGGTGTGGAGCGCATTCTTCGGGTTTGATTATCCATGGTTCTTGGCAGGACTGACGCTTGTGGCAGGTGTAAGTTTTGTGGATGACATTCGCTCGCTGCCCGACTCGGTGAGGTTGGTGGCGCAGTTTGCAGCAGCTGCCATGGCTTTCTATCAGTTGGATATTCTGCATTGGGAGATGTGGTGGATAGTGTTGGTAGCACTGATTGTGTATGTGGGGGCTACTAATGTGATTAACTTTATGGATGGTATTAATGGCATTACGGCGGGATATGCGCTGGCGGTACTTATACCACTGGGACTCTTGAACACGAATTACCAGAAATTGGCCATGAATTTGACCACGAATTATTCTTCTATTGTAACTTCGGATGGGGTGTTTGTGGATCAGTCGCTGATTGTTGCTACAATTATTGCTGCATTGGTGTTCTGCATCTTCAACTTCCGACCGAAGGGTAAGGCTAAGTGCTTTGCCGGTGACGTCGGGTCAATAGGTATAGCGTTTATTATGTTGTTCCTGTTAGGTAATGTGATTATCAAGACTGAAGATATAACATGGCTGATATTCTTATTAGTATATGGTGTGGATGGTTGTTTGACTATCATACATCGTATCATGCTGCATGAGAATTTGGGTGAGGCACATAGAAAACATGCTTACCAGATTATGGCTAATGAATTGAAGATTGGACATGTTAAGGTGACATTGCTGTATATGGCAATGCAGTTGATTGTATCGTTCGGATTTATATATCTCTGCCCTAATACTGTGCTTTGCCATTGGATGTATTTGATAGGTGCTTTGGCTGTATTAGCTATCGCCTACGTGCTGTTCATGAAGAAATACTATCACTTGCATGAAGAATACCTGGCTGAATTAGGAATTAGGAATTAGGAGTTAGGAGTTAGGAATTAGGAATTTTGAGTTTTGAATTTTGAATTGTTCGCTGCTACGCATGCGATTAGGAATTGCTCAATTTTGAATTACATTATGATTTAATATTAATTGGTTATGGAAATAAATAAAGAATTACTTGATAATCTTTTTGCTCAGGCTGAAGAGAATCCTCGTTTGCGTCAGAACTTTGACTTGCGCACATCGTCGGCTGATACAAGCCAGCGTATGCTGAACGCTCTGTTGCCAGGAACTGTTGTGCCTATCCATCGTCATGAAGACACGACAGAAACCGTTATCTGTCTGTGTGGCAAGTTGGACGAAGTGATATATGAGGAGGTTGCGGCATACGAGAATGCCGTATCTGACGCTATGCCTATGGGTATGGACGCACAGGATGTGTCGCGTAAAGTGGAATACCGTGAGGTTCAACGCATTCACCTTTGTCCTGCACAAGCCGAATACGGCTGCCAGATACCGAAAGGCGCATGGCATACAATCGAAGTGATTGAGCCAAGCGTGATATTCGAGGCAAAGGACGGAGCGTATAAAGGGTGATTATTGAATGTTGAATTGTAGCTGTGTGAATAAAAAAAGAGTGAAAAACAGCGAATAATCCGCAATTAATAGCCGATTATTCGCTGTTTTTGTTCCATTTACAAACAAAATCCGTACATTTGTAGACGACTAAAAATTTTGAATTATATTTTTAACAAAAATCTAGAACAACAATGGAACAGACAATCGTAAAGCCAGCCGATGGAAAGCTCGGCATCATGGTAGTAGGTTGTGGCGCTGTTGCCACCACATTCATGACAGGTGTTTTCATGGCTCGCAAGGGACTTGCCAAGCCTGTAGGTTCAATGACACAGTACGACAAGATTCGCATCGGCCGCGGTGCCGACAAGAAATATTTGCACTATAAGGACATCGTGCCCCTTGCCGACCTTGGTGACATCGTGTTCGGTACATGGGACGTCTATCCGCAGAATGCCTATCAGGCTGCTATGTATGCCGAGGTGCTGAAGGAGAAGGACATCAATCCCGTGCGCGAGGAGCTGGAGAAAGTAGTGCCTATGAAGGCTGCCTTCGACAAGAACTACGCCAAGCGTCTCGACGGCGACAACGTGAAGGACTGCAAGACACGCTGGGAGATGGTTGAGGCTCTGCGTCAGGACATCCGCGACTTTAAGGCCAAGAACGATTGTTCGCGCATCGTTGTTATCTGGGCTGCTTCTACCGAAATCTACGTACCGGTAGATATGGAAATCCATGGCACACTTGCCGCTCTTGAGGCTGCAATGAAGGCCGACGACCGCCAGCACATCGCCCCCTCAATGTGCTATGCCTACGCTGCCTTGACAGAGGGTGCCCCATTCATCATGGGCGCTCCTAACACCACTGTCGACATCCCTGCCATGTGGGAACTCGCCGAGCAGACCAAGATGCCTATCGCTGGCAAGGACTTCAAGACCGGACAGACACTCGTCAAGAGCGGTTTTGCACCCATCATCGGCACACGCTGCCTTGGACTCAACGGATGGTTCTCAACCAACATTCTCGGTAATCGCGACGGACTCGTGCTCGACGAGCCTGCCAACTTCCACACCAAGGAGGTGAGCAAGCTCTCTACTCTGGAGACTATCCTGAAGCCCGAAGACCAGCCCGACCTCTACGGCCACGGCAACGACGAGGACACACAGTACTATCACAAGGTGCGCATCAACTACTATCCGCCTCGCAACGACAACAAGGAGGGATGGGACAACATCGACATCTTCGGATGGATGGGCTATCCTATGCAGATCAAGATCAACTTCCTCTGCCGCGACTCTATCCTTGCCGCTCCATTGTTGCTCGACCTCTGTCTGCTGAGCGACCTCGCAGCACGTGCCGGACGCTACGGCACACAGCGCTTCCTCAGCTTCTTCCTCAAAGCCCCGATGCACGACTACACCAAGGGCGAGGAACCCGTCAACCACCTCTACCAGCAGTATACCATGCTGAAGAATGCCATCCGCGAAATGGGCGGCTACGAGGCTGACGAAGAGATTGACTAAAAGATAAGAGTCTTAATATAAACAAGGCGCCCTGCAAAGGCTGAAAGCATTAATAATTGTCAATGCTTTTGCCTTTGCAGGGCGCTTGCCGTTTCTTGCTGAGGGTGTGCATTCTATGTTTCTACTATTCGTTATTCCAACAAACGGGCAATCTCCGCGATGCCTATTCCCGTCATCTGCGAAATCTGCTCGTTGCTCAGTCCGCTTGCCGACAGAGCTTTAGCCATATTCT
>ERZ859937.274-NODE-274-length-23641-cov-1.710718_pt1 | contig 23641 bp, 22 predicted proteins | sample MGYA00509985_ERZ859937 | MGnify/ENA primary metagenome ERZ859937 (study PRJEB30046, sample SAMN00715169) | human gut metagenome | study: EMG produced TPA metagenomics assembly of the A metagenome-wide association study of gut microbiota in type 2... | reverse complement strand
AGATGGAGGGCGTTTCAGATATCGCCGGAATCGATGCAGCTATGAAGCTTGGTGCTAACCATCCAATGGGACCATTAGAGCTTGGAGATTTCATCGGACTTGATATCTGCCTTGCAATCATGGACGTTCTTTACAATGAGACAGGTGACAGCAAGTATCGTGCATGCCCACTCCTTCGCAAGATGGTAAGAGGCGGAAACCTTGGATGCAAGAGCGGCAAGGGATTCTACGTTTACAACGCAGACCGCACAAAGACACCTGTAGACGCAATGTAAAAGAGATTAAAACAAAATATAAATTTCAAGGAGAATAAATCATGGATTTCACTTTAGATCAGAAACATGAGATGGCTCGCGACCTTTTCAAACAGTTCGCAGAGACAGAAGTTAAACCTCTTGCACAGGAGACTGACGAGACAGAGGTATTCCCAGCAGAGACAGTTGCTAAGATGGGAAAATATGGATTCATGGGCATTCCTGTACCAAAGGAGTACGGCGGACAGGGCTGTGATCCACTTACATACGTTATGTGTGTAGAAGAATTATCAAAGGTTTGTGGTACAACAGGCGTTATTGTATCTGCTCATACATCACTTTGTATCGATCCTATTATGACATTCGGTACAGAGGAGCAGAAGAAAAAATATGTTCCTGACCTTGCTTCAGGCAAGAAGATCGGTGCTTTCGGTCTTACTGAGCCGGGCGCTGGTACAGATGCACAGGGATGTCAGACAAAGGCCGTTTTAGACGGAGACGAGTGGGTTCTTAACGGATCTAAGTGCTTCATCACAAACGGTAAGGTTGCTGATGTTTACATCATCATCGCTATTACAAGCATCACAGAGGACAAGCGTGGACGCAAGAAGAAGAACTTCTCTGCATTCATCGTAGACAAGGGAACACCTGGATTCTCATTCGGAACAAAAGAGAAGAAGATGGGTATCCGCGGATCATCTACATACGAGCTTATCTTCGAGGATGCACGTATTCCAAAGGATGCATTACTTGGAAAAGAGGGAAGAGGTTTCCCAATCGCTATGCATACACTTGATGGTGGACGTATCGGAATCGCTGCTCAGGCACTTGGTATTGCAGAGGGCGCATTAGAGAGAACTATCGAGTACACAAAGGAAAGAAAGCAGTTCGGCCGTTCAATCGCACAGCAGCAGAATACACAGTTCAAGCTTGCAGATATGGCTACACGTATCGATGCAGCTAAGTATCTTGTATACGCAGCAGCTATGAAGAAGGCAGAGTTTGCTAAGAACCCTAAGGTTTCTTACTCAGTAGATGCAGCAAAGGCTAAATTATTCGCAGCAGAGACAGCTATGGCTGTTACAACAGAAGTTGTCCAGTTATTCGGTGGATACGGATATATCCGTGAGTACGATGTAGAGCGTATGATGCGTGATGCTAAGATTACAGAGATCTACGAGGGAACTTCAGAGGTTCAGCGTATGGTTATTTCAGGCTCATTACTCAGATAGTTAAGAGAGCTATCATAACTGTAGAGCTACTTAGAATAAATAAAGGAGAACAAATACATGAATATCGTAGTATGTATTAAACAGGTTCCTGATACAAAGGGTGGAGTAAAATTCAATCCTGACGGAACACTTGATAGAGCTTCAATGCTTGCAATCATGAATCCAGATGACAAGGCTGGTCTTGAGGCAGCACTTAGAATCAAAGACGAGACAGGCGCAAAGGTTACAGTTCTTACAATGGGACTTCCAAAGGCTGATGCAATCCTTCGTGAGGCAATGGCTATGGGCGCTGATGATGCAGTTTTAGTAACAGACAGAGTACTTGGTGGAGCTGATACATGGGCAACATCTACTACAATTGCAGGTGCATTAAGAAATCTCGATTATGATTTAATCATCACAGGCCGTCAGGCTATCGATGGAGATACAGCACAGGTTGGACCACAGATCGCAGTTCATCTTGGACTTCCTGTAATCTCATACGCAGAGGATATCAAGGTTGAGGGAGATTCTGTAGTCGTTAAGCGTCAGTACGAGGACAGATATCACGTAGTTAAGGCTAAGATGCCTTGTCTTATCACAGCTCTTTCAGAGTTAAATGAGCCTAGATATATGACACCGGGCGGAATCTTCGATGCATTTGACAAAGAGGTAACTGTCTGGGGCAGAGCTGACCTTAAGGATGTTGACGATTCAGATCTTGGACTTAAGGGATCACCTACAAAGATTGCTAAGGCATCTGACAAGGTACCTAAGGGAGCTGGAGAAAAGGTTAACCTTGATCCAACAGAGTCAGTAAACTATCTCATGGAGAAATTCAAAGAGAAACATATCATCTAGTATGGAGGAACCAAAAATGGGTTTAGAAGAATATAAGGGCGTATATATCTACGCACAGCAGGTAGACAATAAGCTTAGCGACATCGCCTTTGAGTTAGTCGGTAAAGCTAAAGAGTTAGCAGCAGATTTAAATACAGAGGTTACTGCAGTACTTCTTGGATCTAACGTAAAGGCTCTTGCAACAGAGCTCGGTGAGTACGGCGCAGACAAGGTAATCGTTGTAGACAATCCTGCACTTGAGACATACAGAACAGAGCCATACGCACAGGCTCTTGTATCAGTAATCAACGAGTACAAGCCGGAGATCATGTTAGTTGGTGCAACAGCTATCGGACGTGACCTCGGACCAACAGTTTCAGCAAGAGTTAAGACAGGTCTTACAGCTGACTGTACAAAGCTTGAGATTGGTGATTTCCCAATCAACGCTATGCCTGGACAGGAGCAGAAGCACAACCAGCTTCTCATGACACGTCCTGCTTTCGGTGGAAACACAATCGCAACAATCGCTTGTCCTGACAACCGTCCACAGATGGCAACAGTTCGTCCTGGTGTTATGCAGAAGCTTCCTAAAGAGGCTGGCAGAGCAGCAGAGGTTATCGAGTTCAATCCTGCACTCGAGGAGAACAACCGTTATGTTGAGATCATGGATATCGTTAAGGCAGTTGGCAACGTAGAGAACATCATGGACGCTAAGGTACTTGTATCAGGTGGACGTGGAGTTGGAAGCGCTGAGAACTTCGAGATGCTTCGTGACCTTGCTTCATGCTTCAAGGGTGGTATGGTATCATGCTCTCGTGCAGCAGTAGAGAACGGCTGGTTAGCACAGGATTATCAGGTAGGACAGACAGGAAAGACTGTACGTCCACAGATTTACTTCGCAATCGGTATCTCAGGAGCCATCCAGCACGTAGCAGGTATGGAGGAGTCTGATCTCATCATCGCCATCAACAAGGACGAGGATGCTCCAATCTTCGACGTAGCTGATTACGGCTTAGTAGGAGATTTAAAGAAGATCGTTCCTCAGCTTACAGCAGCTCTTAAAGAGGCAAATGCTGACGCATAATCGCATAATAATGCAATAAAATTACATTACTAATACATTTAAACACAGTACTGTTTATCACAGTGCTGTGTTTTTTTGCGCATTTTTATGATAAAGATAAGCGTAATTTTTACATTCCCCGAAATTTGTCATTTTGAAACACGACAAACTTAAAAATCAATTAATTGAAAAAAAGCTTGAACCCTAATATAATAAAGTTAACAAGAAAAACAAATGCATTTGATTTTACGTTACTATTAATTAACCAACAAAATACTTTCAGAACGGGGGAATATCATGAAAGCAAAAATTCAAACCTTCGGACGTTTCCTAAGCGGCATGGTAATGCCAAACATTGGAGCGTTCATAGCATGGGGCCTTTTAACAGCCCTGTTTATAGAAAAGGGCTGGTTCCCAAATGAACAGCTTAGTAGTATAGGAAGTCCAATGCTTACATATGTACTTCCAATCCTGATTGCATATCAGGGTGGAAAAATGGTTGGAGGCGACAGAGGCGCCCTGATGGGAGCAATTGCCACAATCGGTGTTATCTGTGGAACAGAGTACACAATGTTTATGGGAGCCATGATTATGGGACCTCTCGCAGGACTTGTTATCAAGAAGTTCGACAAAGCAGTAGACGGACACATTCCGGCAGGCTTTGAGATGATTGTAAACAACTTCTCAGTAGGAATACTTGGACTGATAATGGCAGTCATCGGATACTATCTGATTGGACCATTCATGGGAGTTATACTTGGAGCATTAAGCGCAGGAGTAAACGTACTCGTAACACACGGTATACTTCCACTCGTAACAGTATTTGTAGAGCCTGCAAAGATTCTTTTCTTAAACAATGCAATCAACCACGGAATCTTCTCTCCACTTGGAGCAGAGCAGATTGCCGAGACAGGAAAATCAGTATTTTACATGATTGAGGCAAACCCTGGAGCAGGTGCAGGAATCTTACTTGCATACATGTTCTTCTCAAAGGATAAGAAGACAAAGGGTTCGGCACCGGGAGCACTTATCATTCACCTCTTTGGTGGAATACATGAGATTTATTTCCCATATGTGCTCATGAATCCGCTTTTACTGCTTGCAGCAATCGGTGGATCGCTTGCAGCAATGACATACTACACTATATTTGATCTTGGACTTTCGGGCCCTGCATCACCGGGAAGCATCATCGCATTCTTACTTATGGCACCAAAGGGATCAACACTTGCAGTACTCCTTGGAGTAGTAATAGCGGCAGTGGTTTCATTTGTAATAGCAATACCAATCATCAGGCTGGCAGGAAACAAGCATGAGGGAAGTCTAGAGGATGCATCAGCAAAGATGAAGGATATGAAGGCAGCCTCTAAGGGCGAGGCAGTCAGCACATCTGCAGATGCCATAGAGCAGCAGACAGCAGCTATCCCTGCTGAGGAAATCAAGCATATCGTGTTTGCATGTGATGCGGGAATGGGCTCAAGTGCGATGGGCGCCAGTGTGTTAAAGAAAAAGTTACAAAAGGCCGGACTTGATATAGAAGTAACTCATGCATCGGTATCAAGCATTCCACCTGAGGCACAGATAGTTGTTACACATCAGGATTTAAAGGAAAGAGCCATGAAGAGTGCGCCACAGGCCAGACTTGTGACAATTACCAACTTCATGACAGCACCTGAATATGATGAGCTGGTGGAGAGTCTTAAAACAAATAAAGAGTAATACAAAGTAAAAAGTATGCTGCAGGGATGCAATTAATAGAAATTTACAGTAAATCCTTCAGCATACAAAGGGGGAAGGGTTCATGGAATTAACACCTAGAATCAAACAGATATTACAATTTGTTCTTGAGAAAAATGAACCTGTTTTGGAGCAGGACATAGCACAGCATATAGGGGTAAGCAAGAGGACTGTCCAAAGAGAGTTTGATTATATAGCGGCAGGACTGGTGGATTACGACCTGAGTCTGTGCAAGAAGAAAAATATCGGTGTATGGATTGATGGTGATGCCGTGAACCTGAACCGCCTTAGAAAAGAAGTAACAGAAACTCAGAATAATAATTTTTCTGATAAAAATACAAGAAGAAAATATCTTATATATGAGCTTTTACGTGAAAAGATTCCTAAAAAGCTATTTTATTTCAGCAACCTTTTCGGAGTGAGCGAGGCAACAATAAGCCATGACCTTGATGTTGTGGAAAAAAAGCTTGCCGGCTACAGGCTTTCTCTTATCAGAAAACCGGGCTTCGGTGTTATAGTTGATGGCAAAGAAAAGGATATACGAACAGCACTTCATTATTTTATTAATGATAATATGGATAATGAATCCATGAGAAGCATGTTTTTTGAAAACAGGGAAGCACTGCTGAGGGCAATGAAAAATTACAACAGTGTAAAGGTGTATGGACTATTAAACAGCTCGTTGGTTGACAGGGTGATACAGGTATTTGAAGACATAGATGAAAACCGTTTCAACCATATGGCTGAGGATTCCTATATTGGTCTCTTGATTCACACGGCAATAGCTGTTGACAGGATCATGAAGGGAAATGTCATAGAAGATACCGATTTGCCGGTAAATGTGCAGTTTGATGATGATTACCCGGCGGCAGCGCATCTCATAGAAGCACTGGAAAGTGAATTTGATATCAAGCTGCCAAAGAGTGAATTTTCAAATATTCTGCTTTATATAAAGGGCTCCAAACAGAACCGGTATAATATGGAGGATGATGAGGAACTTGGAGCAGAAAAGCTGCTCGATATCATTGACAAGCTGATAGGTGTGTTTGATGCGACAGATGCATGTGAAATGAGGCAGGATGATGAGCTGATATATGGTTTGATGATGGATTTACAGCCGGCAATAATCAGGATCGAAAATGAACTGTATGTATACAATCCTCTCGAGGCGCAGATAAAGAGTGAGTATCCTGAGGTGTTTGCACAGTGCAGACAGGCAGCATATGTTATAGAAAAGGCAACAGGCCATAAGGTTCCTGACAGTGAGGTGGGATATCTTGCAATCCATTTTGGAGCAGCCATGGAGAGAATCCACGAGAGAAAACGCAGGAGGCGGCCGGTTGAAATCGGAATCGTGTGTGCAGGAGGCTTAGGAGTCGCAAGACTCATGAGTACCAAAATCAGAGGCTTTTTAAGAGAGGATGTCACAATAAAGACCTACTGGAGTGACGAAATCACACCATATGTGGCATCGAAAACCGATTTCTTTGTATCAGGACTTGTACTTGACAATCCTGACATAGATATAGTAAAGGTGTCACCGTTAATAAATGCTAATGACATCATGGCGATACGCTTAAAGGTTGATGAATATTCCAGAATGCCAAGTAAGCAGGAGGATATCGACTTTAACGAACAGCTGTCACAGATAAATGAAATAGTTTCAAAGATTAAACGGCTGACAAAAAATTACAGTAATTACAGAGCTGACAGTGCAAGCACCATGGAGCAGCTGGTTGAGAGCATGTCGTATGTAATAACCGACAGCATGGCGGCTGCAGATACATTGAAAAATGACATGATGAAGAGAGAGCGTGTAATGACGCAGGTATTTCCGGAGCTTGATTTTGCACTGTTTCATTGTAAGACAAAAGCAGTAAACAGCATTGTTTTTAAAACGATGACACCTGAAGATGGTGCATGCTTTACAGATGAAAGCATGAAAAATATAAAGGCAGCAGTTTTCCTTGCTGCACCCATGGATAAGGGAGAAACAGATACAGAAATTATGGGAAGGATAAGCAGCGCTTTTGTGGAAGAGGAAGGACTTTTACCTTCTATATTTGAAGAAAATGTGGAGGAAACGAGAAGAATAATCAAAAAAGCATTGAAGACATATTTTAACGAGTACATATCAAAAATGCAGTAGATAGCAAAAAGGAGGATTTTACAATGAGTGATGTATTAAGAACAGAAAACATTGTCACAGGCGTGAGAGGCTTAAACAAGGAGCAGGTAATTGAAAAGCTCGGTCAGATGCTCTATGACACAGGATGCATCGAGAAGGAATATATTCAGGGAATGCTCGACAAGGAGAAGGTATTCAATACATTTATGGGCAATGGGGTTGCAATTCCACACGGAATCGAGGCAACAAAGAAATTTGTAAATAAAGCCGGAATCGCGATAGTAACGCTTCCTGACGGAGTTGACTGGGGCAACGGAAACATGGTCCGTATAGCAATCGGAATTGCAGGAAAAGAAAATGAGCATATCGAGATCTTAAGCAGTATAGCAATACTTTTGTCAGAAGCAGAGAATGTTGACAAGGCAGTGAACGGAACGGCAGACGAGATTTATCAGTTGTTTATTGAAGCTGATATGTAATGTAACAAAAAATATTCAAAAAGTGCATTATTAAGCTAAGAACAGGGCAACAAATAACATAGTTATATCAACATATCATAGTAACATATCGAAATAGGAGGAAATCAATATGAAATCAAAAGCAGTCAGAATGTACGGAGAAATGGACTTAAGACTTGAGGAGTTTGAGCTCCCGGAAATCAAGGAGATGAAATACTTGTAAAGGTAATGAGCGATAGCATCTGCATGTCAACATATAAGCTTGCAAAGCAGGGCAAGAAGCATAAGAGAGCACCACAGGATATGGATATCCATCCGGTAATCGTAGGACACGAGTGTTCAGGAGATATAGTACAGGTAGGAAAGAAATGGCAGGATCAGTTCAAGCCGGGCGAGAAATTTGCATTACAGCCTGCACTCAACTACCAGGGCAAGCTTGACTCACCTGGATACTCATACAGATACTGCGGTGGAGCAGCAACCTACTGCATCATGCCTCATGAGGTAATGGAGCTTGGATGCCTCCTAAAATATGACGGAGACAGCTATTTTAAGGCATCTCTCGGAGAACCAATGAGCTGTATCATCGGTGGATACCATGCAAATTATCACACAAACAAGCACAATTATGACCATGCAATGGGCACAAAGGTTGGCGGAAGCATCCTTATCATGGGTGGCTGCGGACCAATGGGACTTGGAGCGGTAAGCTATGGACTTACATTTGAGAACAAGCCAAAGAGAATCGTAGTAACAGACGTAGATGATGCAAAAATCGAGAGAGCAAAGCAGTGCATCACCGTTGAAGAGGCAGCAGAGAAGGGCATAGAGCTTATTTACTTCAACACAGCAAAGGCAAAGGATGCAGAGGCAGAGCTTATGGCAATAACAGACGGAAAGGGCTATGATGACATATTCGTATATGTACCAATCAAGCCTGTTGCAGAGATGGGAGACAGACTTCTCGCATTTGACGGCTGCATGAACTTCTTTGCAGGACCTACAGACAACCAGTTCAAGGCAGAGATTAATCTGTACAACTGCCACTACACAAGCACACACATCATGGGAACAACAGGTGGAAACACAGATGACCTCGTAGAGGCAATTGATCTTGCATCAAAGGGCGCAATCAATCCGGCTGTAATGATTACACACGTAGGTGGAATCAACGCAGTAGCAGATGCAACCTGCCACCTTCCTGAAATCCCTGGTGGCAAGAAGCTTACATACATGCAGTTTGATATGCCACTCACAGCAATCGATGACTTCGAGGAGCTTGGAAAAACAGATCCGCTTTTCGCAAAGCTCGATGCATCTGTAAAGGCACATCGTGGTCTGTGGAATGAAGAGGCAGAAAAAATTCTCTTCGAGCACTTTGGTGTAAAATAAAACGGTACCATTCAATTAAATCTGGTATTTTGGTGCGCAAATCAACCCCATTTTGACAAAGCGTGTTAAAATATATACATCATTCAGGCGCATGCACTCAACCTTGCATGCGCCATTTTTTGAAGTCAGAAAGAACTAAATTGACAATTGTAACTAAAAATAGTTGAATAGCTTAAGGCTTATCAGATCAAACAGCTAATAGAATATCTTGAGCAGGAGGGTTTTGTAATACTACGATATCTAGTCGCATATTATAAATTTACCACAACATTTATGAAAAATTCGGCTAATTTTACAATTGAGGCATTTATCCCAATGTGATAGAATAAAAACGTTCAATCAATGTGGAGGAATTGGATTTCGAAAAGTTAAAAACTTTAGCGCCATGTACCGGCAGGAACGGAAAATGATGCCGGTTAACGAGGTTTCAGGTTATCGAAAATTCGGCGGATGCCTGGACGCATATATGGATGCGTATCTCAAGCCAAATATGATGGAGACATCAAAACAAAGCGAGAGAACCATAAAATCAAGTAGCTATTCCGTACAGAACAGTTACATATTTGTACATTTAAAACTATATATCGAAAAGGAGATCTAACACTATGTGTGGAATTATAGGATTTACAGGCCGTTTAGAGGCACAGAAGATTTTGACGGAAGGACTCGCAGCGTTAGAGTATCGTGGATACGACAGTGCAGGTATTGCTTATTTCAAGGATACAGGCAAGATTTCTATTCGCAAAACCGTCGGAAAGGTTAAGGATCTTCTCGCTATCTGCGATGATGAGAACAATTCAACCTGTGGAATCGGACATACAAGATGGGCAACACACGGCGGAGTTACCAATGCCAATGCTCATCCTCACAAGGTTGGAAATGTCGCACTCATCCACAATGGTATCATTGAGAACTACCACGAGATCGTAAACAAGTTTGATCTTGCAGACTCTCTTATATCTGAGACAGATACAGAGGTAGCAGCTGCTCTTATCAACAAGCTCTATGATGGAGATCCAAAGGCTACTATTAAGAAGGCAGTAGCAGAGCTTCAGGGTTCATTTGCGTTCTGTATCATGTTCAAGGATCAGCCGGGAAAGATTTTTGCTGTCAGAAATGTAAGCCCGATGGTTGCAACATATTGCGATGACGGAGCATTTATTGCATCAGATCTTACAGCGTTTATCAAATATTCAAAGCGCTATTTTATACTTCCGGAGTACACTATCATGACAATGACTGCTGATGGAATCGAAATGGAGGATTTAGAGGGTAAGAAAGTTGAGCCGGATTATCTTGAGGTAAACTGGGATGTAACGCAGCTCAGAAGGATGGATATCCGCATTTCATGATCAAGGAAATTCATGAGCAACCGACAGCTATCACAAGGACTATCACTCCAAGAATCAAGGATTCACTTCCTTGCTTTGAGGATGATAATATTCCTGATTCGTTCTTCGAGGATATAAGCGATATAACAGTTGTAGCCTGTGGTACAGCTATGTATGCAGGAATGGTCGGAAAAGCTCTTTTAAAGAACAAGTTTGGTATTCCTGTTTCTGTTGAGATTGCATCAGAGTTCAGATATGAGCAGCCTGTTCTCACAGACAGGTCAATGGTTATTTTTGTGTCACAGTCAGGTGAGACAATCGATACCTTAGAGGCACTTCGTCTGGCTAATAAATATACTAAAAAGACGCTTTCTATCGTAAATGTAAAGGGTTCAACAATAGCCCGTGAGAGTAACTATGTACTTTATACACACGCAGGTCCTGAGATTGCCGTGGCAAGTACCAAGGCATACACAGTTCAGGTGGCAAGCTTTTACCTGATTGGATGCAAGCTTGGTCTTGTATCCGGCCGTATGACCAAGGAAGAGGCAAAGACATTTATTGAGAATCTGCAGGAGGTTCCAAATCTCATTGAGTCAGTTATCACACAGGCACCTGAGATTGAACAGCTTACGAAGAGAATGACAAATGCTACAAATGCGTTTTACATAGGCCGAGGACTTGATTATGCATTAAGCATGGAGGGCGCACTCAAGCTCAAAGAGATTTCTTATATTCATGCTGAGGCTTATGCAGCAGGAGAGTTAAAGCACGGTACAATCGCGCTCATCAGCGAGGGTGTTCCAGTTATCGCAGTTGCTACACAGAGCCATGTATACAGCAAGGTCATCTCAAATATCCGCGAGGTAAAGGCGAGAGGCGCATACGTTATCCTTCTTAGCAAGGACAAGGATATTACAGATAAGTCAATCTGTGATGTGCATATCTCACTCCCACAGGCACCGGATGAGTTTGTGATTTTCGAGTCAGTTATAATCTGTCAGCTTATCGCTTACTACACATCAACAGGAAAGGGCTTAAACCCTGACCAGCCACGTAACCTTGCAAAATCAGTTACCGTAGAATAAATAATTTCCCCGGACATTTATACGATGTCCGGGGATTTTTTTCACGCTTGTGTGATACAATGCAGCATATGTAAGACATCGATGTATATGTCAGTGATTTGCAATGCAACAACACATTTTGTTAAAAATATAACAAATTTGTATTTACACATCACGCATCCGGTGGTATGATACATAAATGCGGGTTACTCATACGAGAATCCAGCAGCCATACAATTTTCATGTGCGCTTTTATGCCGTGTGACAGAATCACAGCATAACAGAATTAGGACGAGACCCATATGGGCTTTTACCAAAAGGAGGAAAAACAATGCGCAATTCAAAAACAAACGAACTTGTACTGACAGGTTTATTCACAGCCATTATCATTATCATGGCATTCACACCACTCGGATATATTCCGCTCGTAGTTATCAACGCTACGATTATTCACATTCCGGTAATCCTTGGTTCACTTTTCTGCGGACCTAAAAAGGGAGCATTCCTTGGATTTGTATTCGGATTTACCAGTTGTTTAAAGGCAACTATAGTCGGAGGAACTCTTTCATCCTTTGTATTTTCGCCGGTGCTTGCCGCATCCCTGGTCGGAACCTCAGGTATATTTAAGAGCTTATTCATAGCATTTGTTCCAAGAATTTTAGTAGGTGTTATACCTTATTTTGTATATATAGGCATCAAAAAGGTGCTTGCGTCAGAGAAGAAAAATCTCTGGGGCACAGTTTTAAATGTGCTCATGTCAGTATTCCTTGCATTCGGAGTATATGCATTCCTCGGCAAGATGTCAGAGTCACTTTCACAGGCAGCCGCTTTAGGAATCGGCATAGCAGTCGGAGCTGTAGTATTTATAGTAGTTGAGGCTGTATTTATCAGAAAGAGCACACAGGTTATTCCGTTTGTATATGCAGGTGTAGCCGGTGCCATGACAATACATTGCTTGTAATGGGCTCAATCTTCGTGCTTTACAAGGATGCTTATGCAGATGCAATCGGTGTGGCAGGAAACGCGGTGCTGGGCGTTATCACCGGAGTCATCAGCTTTAACGGAGTCATTGAGGCAATAGTTGCCGCAATCATCGTATACCTTGTTGGATTGGTTTTAAATACTATCAAACCAATTGCAGCAAAATAAATTCAGATAGATTTAAAATAAATGTGAAATTGTATGTACGGCGGACTGATAAGGTCCGCCTGTTTTATAAGCAGTTGGACTAGGAATGGTAAAAAGCATTTGAGTTAAAAGAAAGGCATGATACAAGGTGAAACATATGCATGAAATAGACATAATGGATATCGGCGGCTTCAAAATAGGCCAAGCCGAGGACACTAAGGGCTTGACCGGCTGTACGGTATTTCTTTTTGATAAACAGTCACCGGCGGGAGTTGACATAAGGGGAGGCGGACCGGCTTCGCGGGAGACACCACTTTTAAATCCTGTGGCAGACGCAAAGGGTATCCATGCTCTTGTACTGTCAGGCGGCTCTGCCTTTGGTCTGGATGCAGCGGGAGGCGTGATGAAGTATCTCGAGGAGCGCGATATAGGCTTTGATGTGGGAGTCACAAAGGTGCCTCTTGTGGTGCAGTCGTGTATTTTTGACCTGGTAATAGGTGATAAAAATGCAAGGCCTGATGGCAAAATGGCATACAAGGCTTGTGAGAACGCTTCCTATGATACCTTTTTACAGGGAAATTATGGAGCCGGAATGGGCGCAACAGTCGGTAAATATATGGGGCGTGAGCGCAGCATGAAGAGCGGAATAGGAGCCTATGCAGTACAGCTTGGAGAACTGAAGGTTGGAGCAGTGGTGACACTGAACGCACTTGGTGATATATATGACATAGATACAGATAAGAAAATTGCCGGAGCACTGGATGAAAATGGGCTGCTTTTTGATGACGAGACAGCGTATTTTGAGGCAGCGGCGAAGATTCAGAATATGTTTACAGGAAACACCACAATTGGTACAATAATAACAAATGCAAAGCTTGACAAGACCGCACTAGGCAAGGTGGCATCCATGGCTCACAATGGCTATGGCAGAGCAATCAGACCCGTGCACACGATGGCAGACGGAGATTCAATCTATGCTGTATCAGTGGGCAGTGTGCCTGCTGATATCAATCTGGTGGGGCCAATGAGTGCCTATGTCATGGCAAAGGCCATTGCCAATGCAGCTAGAAGTGCGAAGTCTGTGGATGGCTACAAAGCATTTTGCGATGTAAACAAAAAATGACTGCAGAATAATAGTTTTATACAGAGGTGAAAATCATGTTAAAAGGAAAAACAGTAGTTTTGGGAGTGACAGGAAGCATAGCGGCATACAAGATAGCAAACCTTGCGAGTATGCTTGTAAAACAGCACGCCGATGTCAACGTCATAATGACACACAATGCAACAAATTTTATAAATCCAATCACATTTGAAACTCTCACAGGCAACAAGTGCCTCGTGGACACATTTGACAGAAACTTTGAATTCAATGTAGAGCATGTGGCGCTCGCAAAGAGAGCAGACATCTTTATGGTGGCACCTGCATCAGCCAATGTGATAGGCAAGATGGCAAATGGAATCGCAGACGATATGCTTACCACCACAATACTTGCAGCCAAATGTCCTAAGCTTGTTTCTCCTGCCATGAACACCAATATGTACGATAACAGGATTGTGCAGGACAATATCAAAAAGCTCGAACACTACGGCTTTGAGATGATAAAGCCGGCTGAAGGATATCTTGCATGCGGAGACACCGGTGCAGGAAAAATGCCGGAGCCACAGACACTTTTCAACTACATAATGAGGACAATAGCCTGTGAAAAGGATCTGGCGGGCAAAAACGTACTCATCACAGCCGGAGCGACGCAGGAAAAAATAGACCCGGTACGTTTTATCACCAATCACTCAACAGGCAAGATGGGGCGTGCCATAGCAGAAAACTGTATGCTCCGCGGTGCGCATGTTACACTGGTCAACGCTTCAGTATCGGTTGAGCCACCTATGTTTGTAGATGTGGTAAATGTGACATCGGCCGCAGACATGGCAGACGTGGTAAAATCAAAGGCTGCTGAACAGGATATTATCATCATGACCGCAGCAGTAGCGGATTTTTGTCCATCACATCCGGCTGATGAGAAAATAAAGAAAAATGACAGCTCATATGAGTCTGTAATTGAGCTTGAGCGCACAGAGGACATCCTTTCATACCTCGGAGCACACAAGGCTAAGGGACAGCTCATATGCGGTTTTTCTATGGAAACCCAGAATATGCTTGAAAACTCGAAAGCAAAGCTTGCAAAGAAAAATGCAGATATGATAGTGGCAAACAACCTAAAGGTAGCAGGCGCAGGCTTTGGAACAGACACCAATGTGGTCACACTCATCACGGCTGACGACTGCACAGAGCTTGAAATCATGGACAAGAGCTGCGTTGCAGCAAGGATTATGGACCGACTGCTGCAGATGTAGAGCTTCGATTTTAGGTTGAGAGTGGGTGCGTGGAGCGGGTGGGATGCGGATTATATATCCCACATGTTCGGAAATTTCGATAAAAGTTGAGTAAGTGCATGGAGCAGTAAGATAAATAGAAGAAGTATATTAGTGCATGGAACGCCCGGAGCACAGATTGTATGTCGCTACGTTCGATTTACGACGTGTCGTGTGGGAGTTATATGCCGCCTCAAGCAAAAGTGGCGCGGAAAATACTCGTTCAAGCAGCACAGCCTTTAGTATACCAATAAAGTAAAAAGCGCGTTTGATTTTTCGCGCCTGATAAACTCTGGTTGAGGCGGCATTTACTCCCACTAGACTAAGGAATTATGAGAGCATATACCACCGGTGTGCAGCGCAGGGCAAGCGGACATCCGGCGAATAAATATATAAATACACAGGGGGTGTACTATGAATCTTAGTCAATTGCAGTACTTCAAGGTACTGGCGCAGGAAGAACATTATACGAGGGCGGCACAGATGCTGTCGATTACGCAGCCGTCTTTAAGCCATGCAATCTCACAGCTTGAGCAGGAGCTTGGCACGCGTTTGTTTGAGAAAAAGGGAAGAAATGTCGTGCTGACCAGATATGGGAAGATGTTTCTGCCGTATGTTGAGGAATCATTAAAGGTGCTTAATGAGGGTGTGCAGCGCATTCAGGAGGTCAATGGCAGCAGGCATGGAATTATACATCTGGCATATATATATACGATGGGAAGTGAGTTCGTGCCAAAGCTGGTGCGTAAATTTCTCGATGCATACCCGGATTATGATATAGAATTTCATTTTACGGTTGGAACAACCGGTGAGATTATAGATGGACTAAAGGATGATAAATATGACATAGTTTTTTCTTCTTATAAGGATGGGGAACAGGATATAGATTTTAAGAAGATTGCGAATCAGAAGCTTGTGCTTGCAGTACCCATGGACCATCCGCTTTCCATAAAGGACAGTGTGGATTTGCGTGACACAATAGAGTATCCGCAGATTTATTTTGAGAAGGGCAGCGGTCTGCGTCCGGTCATTGACCAGATGTTTGAGGAGATAGGACAGTTTCCGAAGGTAGCCTTCGAGATGGAGGAGGATTCGAGTATGGCGGGGCTCGTGGCGCAGGGCTTTGGAATAGCTGTGATGCTGATATTCCAATACTTCGGTCACTTTCTGTAAAGACGCTTGATATATACAATCCTCCTTATGAGAGAGCGGTGTATCTGGCAACGCTTAAGCAGAGATATTTATCACCGGTTGCGAAGGCATTTATCAGATTTGTGATCGAGGAAACTGCCTAGCTGCAGCTTTCCCGCACAAACTCTATGAAGCGCTTGATAGCCGGAAGCTGGTATTTGCCTGTCATGTAGCCCATGTATACAGTGTGTGAGAATGACTCATGCGATACGAGGTGGCGTATGCAGATGTCATCGCGGTGAATTGCATCGACATCTGCGACAAGCGCAATGCCAAAGCCCTGCGCCACGAGGGAGGCGATGCCGTTCTCATCGGGTGACTCACATATGAAGTTTGGCGATACATCATGCTTCTTGAAAAAGCTTCTGGTGTACTTGCCAAGGCCTGAGTGTCTGGCATAGCCGAGCACAGGATAGTCTGCGAAATCAGTGGCTTCCATGGTATCCTTAAGTGTCAGTGGGTGGCCGGGAGGCAGTATGGCAACTATTTCCTGCCTTATAATAGGAACAAAATCAATACCATTTTCATCTGGCGAGTATGAACCGAAAATTATGTCATACCTGCCTTTTTTTAATCCCTCAATATTCAAGAGGTGATGTCCTGAAAGAAATTGAACGTGATATTTTTATTTTCCTTTTCGGTGAGGAAAGAGCGCACGATAGTTGGGATAAACACCTTTGCAAGAGGTGATACGTAGGCGATATCGATGTGTCCGCCGTCGGTTGCAATCTGGTGCATTTTGTTCTCGGCTCTCTTTACATCGTCCAGAATAGTAGACACGTGTTCTAAAAAAATCTCCCCGGCCTTGGTCAGTATTACATTCCTGCCTCTCTTTTCAAACAAAGTGACGCCAAGTTCGTCCTCTAAAGCAGCTATCGAACGGCTGAGGCTTGGCTCTGTGATATTCATTTTTTCGGCAGCCTGATTGAAGTGTTCCAGAACTGCCGCTTGGTAAAAATAACTTAATTGATTGAGCGTCATGCATAAATCTCCATAAAATAATAGATATAGTCTATGAATTACAAATATTATAGCCTAAATTTGTGCATATTATAACATGATTAGTACAGTAATGCTATTAAAAAATAACAAAATAAGCATTGGAAGTACCAAAAATAATGCGTTATAATATCATTATCAAAGGTTGTTAAGTTTTTAACGAAGTGGGCATCGTTGAAAACATAGCCAAGTAAAATACGAATAATCAATATTATTACATTGAAAAATGAAGGAGATTTAATCATGGCAGAGAGAATCACAGGACACACAGAACTCATCGGACTTATGGCTTACCCAATCAGACATTCAAGCTCACCGGCAATGCACAATGAGGCATTTGCATATCTTGGACTTGACTACGCTTATCTGGCATTTGAGGTTGACAACAACACTCTTGAGGATGCGGTTAAGGGAATCAGAGCATTAAAGCTTGTAGGCTCTAATGTATCAATGCCAAACAAGACAGTTGTAGGACAGTACTTAGACAAGCTTTCACCGGCAGCAGAGCTTTGCGGAGCTGTAAATACAATAGTAAACGAGAACGGAGTACTTACAGGACACATCACAGACGGTATCGGCTTCATGCAGGCACTCAAGGATAACGACATCGATGTTATCGGAAAGAAGATGACAATCGCAGGAGCAGGCGGAGCTGCTACAGCTATCGAGATTCAGGCAGCACTTGACGGTGTCAAGGAAATCTCAATCTTCAACATCCATGACAAGTTCTGGGCAAACGCTGAGGAGACAGTTAGAAAGATCAACGAGAAGACAGACTGCAAGGCAACTCTTTACGACCTTGATGACAAGGAGAAGTTAAGAGAAGAGATGGCTGATTCCTACATCTTCGTAAACGGAACAGGTGTTGGCATGAAGCCACTCGAGGGAATGTCTGTAGTACCTGACAAATCATTCTTCCGTCCTGAGCTTATCGTAATTGACGTACCTTACTCTCCACTTGAGACAAAGATGCGTTCTATGGCAAAAGAGGTGGGCTGCAAGACAATGAACGGTCTTGGAATGATGCTTTTCCAGGGAGCAGCAGCCTTCAAGCTCTGGACAGGAAAAGATATGCCAATCGAGCATATGAAGGAAGTATTAAACATCAGATATGATGATTAATCAGACACAGAAATTAAATCACATTGAATTATTTTGACAGAAATTAAGGAGAACACTGATGAATAAAAAATATTTACCTAGCGCATTAATCCTTTACTTAAACTACTTTATACACGGAGTGGGCTGCTCTATCCTCGGACAGGCAGTCATCAAGGAGGCTCTCGCTGCTTCATGGGGAGTGCAGGTTATGGCTATCACAGCTATTTCAGCAGCCCTGGGACTTGGACGTCTTATCGCACTTCCGTTTGCAGGACCTTTATCAGATAAGCTCGGACGCCGTATCTCAACAGCAATCGGAAGCGGCTCTTATGCTATCTACCTGATCGGACTTGCCCTTGCATTCAATGCAGGAACACATGGTGGATACCAGATTGCTTATATCTGTGCTATCATTGGCGGTATCGCAAACTCATTCCTTGATACAGGAATTTACCCTGCAGTATCAGAAATCATCTACAAAGCACCGGGTGTTGCAACAATGGGAATCAAATTTTTCATTGCTATCGCACAGATGCTTTTACCATTCGTACTTGGCATGACAGTTGCTACAACAGCAGCAGGACTTACATCATATAATACACTTTTCTTCGGATGCGGAATCATTTACATTGTACTTTTAGTATTAGTAATGATCTTCCCGCTTCCTGATACCGATGCAAAGGCAGAGGGAAAGAAAGAAGGACTTATCGCAAGCTTAAAGCACACACATTTTTCTGTTGAGTCAATCGCAATGATTATCATTGGATTTACATGTACAGGAACCTTCCAGTTATGGCTCAACTGTGCACAGAACTTTGCAAAAGAGAACGTAGGCTGGGCTGATCCGTCAGTTATGCAGTCATACTACTCAGCAGGAACCATGATAGCTCTTATCGTAACTGCACTTTTAACAAGAAAAATCAAGGACGTCAGATTTATCCTTGTTTACCCTGTAATCTGCCTTGCAACAATGGTAGTAGTGTTAGTCGGACAGACAAAGCCACTCATGATCGCAGGTGCATTCATCATCGGATGGGCAGGAGCAGGCGGACTTTTACAGATCGCAACATCTGTATGCAACATGCTCTTCCCTAAGATCAAGGGAACAGTAACAGCGCTCGTAATGATCGCTTCATCACTTTGTAACTACACAATCCTTACAGCAGCATCAAAGATGCAGCCATCGCAGGTTATGGTAATGAACATCGTGCTCACAGCAATCGGCGTGGTACTTGGATTATTCGTAAACCTGCGCTATACTAAGATGGTAGAGCTGTCTAAAGAGGATTAATACGTAACTCAAACTTCCCATACTATGGGAGCCGGCCTAGCATACAGTGTATTCCTCAGAAAAAATATGAAGTTAACCACGCGGCAAATATAGTTTTATGTATGGAATGTTTTGGTACATTAAATTATACTGGGGAGTGTAATTATCATACAGTTAAGGTAAGAAAGGAAAAAATCATGAACACCATTAAGGTTAGAGATATTGAAATCGGTGCGGGCGCACCTAAAATCATCGTTCCTATCGTAGGCGTTACAAAAGACGACATCATCGCAGAGGCAAAGACATTTGACTCTATCCCTGTTGATATGGTTGAGTGGCGTGTTGACTGGTTCGAGAATGTATTCGAGTTTGACAAGGTTGAGGAGGTATTAAAGGAGCTTCGTGATGCTCTCGGAAATATTCCAATCCTTATGACATTCCGTACTTCAAAAGAGGGCGGAGAGAAAGCTATCGAGGCAGAGGCTTATGCAGAGCTTAATATCAAAGCTGCCCAGACAGGATACGTTGATTTTGTAGATGTAGAGATTTTTACAGGCGATGAGATTGTAAAGAAAATCATCGACGGCGTACATGCTGCAGGTGCAAGAGTTATCGCTTCAAACCATGACTTCTTCAAGACTCCTGCACAGTCTGATATTGTTTACAGACTTCGCAAGATGCAGGATATGGGAGCTGATATCCCTAAGATTGCAGTTATGCCACAGAATAAGCGAGACGTACTCACACTTCTTTCAGCTACAGAGGAAATGGTTACAGATTACGCTGACAGACCAATCATCACAATGTCAATGGCAGGCACAGGTGTTATAAGCCGTCTCTGCGGTGAGGTATTCGGATCTTCAATGACATTCGGTGCCGCAAAGAAAGCTTCTGCACCCGGACAGATGGGAGTAGAGGATCTGTCTACGGTACTTGGATTACTTCATAAGAGCATGTAAGAAAAGCTTGTATAAAACCATGCGATAAAATAAAATGGCGCCTCGGCATCTGTAAACTATGTGCTGTGACGCCATTTTTGAAGATGATAACAAATAGTAATATATAAAATTGTGAATATTTACGTGAAAAAACAGTAATAATTCAGTAAAAATAATACGTATAATTATTCACGGAAAGGGGATATTTCATGAAGAAAATACTGCACTATCTGGATGAATATCTTGAAGAATTTTTAATGGTCATTTTCCTGATTGCGATGACTCTTATCATGGGTATTCAGGTGTTTTCCAGATATATTCTTGGCATGTCGCTTTCATGGTCTGAGGAAATCACAAGATACCTGTTTATCTGGTCGGCATTTTTGAGTGTCAGCCTTTGCACACGTAAATGCATATCCATAAAGATAGACCAGTTTATACAGATTTTTCCACGAAGAGGAAAATCGCTCTGGAAGGTACTTAATCTGACAGTTGAGTTTGTGTTTTTCGTATATTTGATACCTTTTTCGTTCATATATTTAAAGAACACTATCGAAAGCGGTCAGGTAAGTCCTGCCTGCGGTATCCCTATGTACTATGTGCAGGCTGCACCGTTTGTATGCTTCATAATCACGGCCTTCCGCATTGCGCAGAGATGGTTTGGCGAGTGGAAGATTGTTCTGGGAAAAGAAAACAAGCTTCTTGAGGAGGGCAGTATTGCCTCGGTTATAGAGGAAGCCGTTGTCGAGGACACTTACCGCGAGAAAGAGCTTGTGGAGGATATTGAAGCAATTCATAGTAAAGCTGAAAAGAGAAAGGAGAAATAGATGTCAGCAGCAGTAGTTTTTATATTATTTGTGATATGTCTGGTCATTGCTATTCCGGTATCTATTTCCCTTGGAATAGTGGCAGTGCTGCCGGGCGCGTTTGACTCATCTTTTACAGCCAGTGCCAGCTATGTTATCCGCTCTATGCTCGGTGGTATAGACAGCTTCCCGCTTTTAGCGGTGCCTATGTTTGTGCTTGCCGGAATCGTCATGGACACGGCAAAATCTCACAAAAATTGTTTGATGTTTTTGTGTATTTTATAGGAAAAAGAACCGCAGGAATCCCATGTGCGGTTATCATCACATGTTTGTTCTATGGAGCGATTTCCGGCTCTGCGCCTGCAACTGTTGCGGCTGTCGGAAGTATGACCATTCCGCTTCTTATGGAGCTGGGCTACAAAAAGGATTTTTCAACGGCAATTGTTGCGGTTGCGGGAGGACTCGGAGTCATCATACCGCCAAGCATACCTTTTATCATGTATGCGATGGCAACCGGTGAGTCGGTCAGTGATCTCTTTCTTGCAGGAATTATTCCGGGACTTTTGATAGGAGCGCTTCTTATGTTTTATGCATATTATCACTGCAAGCGCTATGGAGAGGACAAGGAAAAGATAAATGCAAAGGTCTCAGAGCTTAGAAGCAAGGGGCTTTTTAGCATATTGAAGGACAGTATATGGGCACTTTTAAGTCCGGTTATAGTACTTGGATGCATTTACGCCGGTATAGCTTCGCCTACAGAGGCTGCGGTGATTTCAGTATTTTATGCGCTTTTTGTAAGTCTTTTTATTTACAAATCCATAAAGGTAAAAGAGATATGGGGCATCATGGTGGAGGCGATGAAGACATACGCACCTATATTGTTTATACTTGCCGCATCGACCGCGTTTTACGCGTGCTCACACTCATGCAGGTGCCACAGACAGTCAGCGCATGGATACTCGCACATTTTACAAATGAGATAGTGCTTCTTATAGTGATAAATGTGTTCCTGCTCATTGTTGGAATGGTTATGGATACCACACCGGCTATCCTTTTTTAAGCCCAATCCTGCTTCCTATCGTGCAGAGCATTGGAATGAACCCGATCCACTTTGGTGTGGTCATGATCGTAAACCTTGCAATCGGATTTGTCACACCGCCTATAGGAGTAAACCTGTTTGTGGCAAGCTCACTGACGGATGTTCCGGTCATGCGGATAGCAAAGAAGGCGGCACCTATGATAGGATATTTCCTGCTGGCACTTCTGCTGCTTACATTTATTCCGGCAATCAGTCTGTGCTTATTATAGAGAAATAGTAACTATTCGGTACAGAAATATGTAATAACAGGTATAAGCAGATTTAATGATGATTGTAGGACATTTAGGCACACAGTTGTAATTGGAGAAAAATATGAGTAGATTTGGCTTGTTTTTATGTAAAAAAGCTGGTAAATATAATAAAACGCGTAAATCGTATAGCAAATATAGATTGTGGCGAAGAGCAGCAGCCGTCATGATGATACTTTCGCTTACAACAGGACTTGCCGCGTGCGGCTTAGCTGGTGAAGGCACGCAGGCTGCAGCTAAGGATGCCGGGGGACAGCGCTACGCATGGCCTCTTGGCAGCTCAAGTCCTGAGGACACCGTGACACAGATATATGCAGAGAAATTTGCCGATGAAGTGGACAGATTAAGCGATGGAAAAATGAAAATCAGTGTGTATCCAAACAGTGTACTGGGCGGAGACAGAGAGCTTCTTGAGTCATGCAAGGATGGAGATATACCTTTTGTAGTGCAGAACACTGCGCCGCAGGTCACTTTCATGAAGGATACTGCAGTATTTGATATGCCGGCACTCTTTGACAGCATTGATGAGGTGCGTGAGCATGTGGACAATCCAAAGTTTATGAAGCTCATGCAGCAGGTCTACAATGACGGCGGCTACGAGCTTTTGGGATATGCAGACCAGGGCTTCCGTGTCATGACAACAAACAAAAAGATAGAAAGCCTTGCTGATTTTAAGGGTCAGAAAATCCGTACCATGGAAAACTCTTACCATATGGCATACTGGAAGGCGCTCGGAGCAAGCCCGACACCTATGACTTTCTCGGAGGTGTATATCGGCTTACAGCAGGGCACCATAGATGCGCAGGAAAATCCATACGAGGTAATCGTATCTAATAAGCTCTACGAGCAGCAGGATTATGTAGTGGAGACAAATCATCTGCCACATCTGATATCGCTTATAGTAAGCGAGGAGTTCATGAAAGGACTGACAGATGAGCAGCAGCAGATTATCCGTGAGGCAGCCGAGACAGCGAAACAGTACGCCAGAGAGCAGTCTGACGAGCGGATTGCAT
>ERZ859937.272-NODE-272-length-23722-cov-2.000465_pt1 | contig 23722 bp, 22 predicted proteins | sample MGYA00509985_ERZ859937 | MGnify/ENA primary metagenome ERZ859937 (study PRJEB30046, sample SAMN00715169) | human gut metagenome | study: EMG produced TPA metagenomics assembly of the A metagenome-wide association study of gut microbiota in type 2... | reverse complement strand
TTTTTTATATAAATTCCTATTTTTTTTGCCAAAAATGTATTAGTTCTCAAAACTTTGCTTATTTTTGCACAGAAAATGTATATCTCTTGGTAAGAGATATACAAATAAGCATATATAAAAGAAGGAAACAATCAATTGTTAATCAATTGATTACTATCACAAAAAAGAGATTCTCTCCTTAAAAAAGATTCACCGAAATAATTTGAACAAACTCTTTGAACGGAAATCGGTCAACAAGTTTCAGGCATCAAGCCAACTTAATCACTTTACGAAGTCAATTTCTCCAGAAAAGAACTTAAAGAAACATTATTTCCTGAGCCGATAAACCGGTAACCTAGGCAATTTACATCAAATGCAATACCGCCCTGTTTCATTTTTAGCATTCTTCCTTACGACCTGTTTCAAATCCTTCCTAAAGACCTTTTTCGAGTCCCTCTTTAGGGTCCTCCTCACGTCCTTTCTTCAATTGAGTAGACATTACGCTATACCAATCACGGAAGCTCTTCAAATTTTCCCAATGTTCACCAAACTCCCTAGAGGTGAATTTCGCAATCTCGGCAGCCTCGAAAAAACGGTCGAATACACGGCTCTGCAACGCACACAGACGCTCAAGAAGGGAAGATAGATTACGCAGAACGAACAGGCATTTGTCAAACATGCCCTCCACCTTATCTTCCTTCTTGTTGAACTTCAGGATTTCAAGAAAAAAGAACTTAAAGATAAGAAAAAAAATACTTAAGAGAAAAAGGATTTAGCATAAGTATAAACACAAATAAAGTTGCTTTGAACCATACATCAAAGCAACTTTCATAAAAGCCGGAACGAATGAAAACATTCCTTATTTTTTCTCTTCTTCGACAGAAGACAGTGGCGTACTGTTCTCTTTATAAGCAGCAAATCCTTTCACCTTTGTCCGTTCCTTATTAACACTTTCCGAAGCGGCACTACCCAGTTGCTGCAAATTTTGCTTGATAGCATCGTGAGTAACAAAGAAATGATCGAGCATAGCTTTCAGATATTCGTCCAACTGGCCTTCTTTGGGAGTAAAGACCGTATGGCACTTGGAATGAAGCCCCACGTTTTTCTCATCCTCATCCGCGTAAAGACAGTGGTCACCAACGAATCCACATTGACCAGATTGACAATCTCTTTTAAGTAAGGTAAAGCCGGATTATCCACACTGATAGACGCCCACCACGGATTCCATATCATGATGAACCGGGCCTCATCCTCCACCGCAATATAAAAATCATCACCTTGATATTTAAAGACAATATGTCCTTCCTCATTGGTTTCCGGCTGACAGCCTATCTTTTTGAGCACAGCTATAACCAGCTCTTCCGTACCGATATCCTCCAGATCTTCCTTTGTCATACGGTCCAAACGGTCTCTACGCTTTTTACGCTCGTGACGGATGCGAAGAACTAAAAATGCAAGCGGCCACAATGCCAATGCAATAACAGCGATTAGAATGGTGAGGTCGGTCATATCTGTTTGCGATTTAAGGGTTCAACATCAAAATACAGATAGTTGCTACACTATGCTAAACAAATATAGCAATTATAATCTTAAAAACATCTATTTCCATCGATTTATTTCAAGTGTTTCTTTATCCAAAGCAAATGCCCGTATTCTGTGTCTTCAGAAGTCCAGTGCTCGTTGACTGGAGTAATCAACGCCTCTTTCGGACAGTTCAGTACATTATAGACAATGTAACTGGTAGTAGGAGGACAAGTATTGTCATTGAATCCCCATGTCATATAAACAGGAACAGTAATCTGTTTGGCAAAATTCACCACATCATAATATGCAAGGGTCTTCATCTTGGCAGGTGTATCCATATCTACCGTATTCTTAAAAAGATGAGGATATCCCCCGGCACGGCCGGCTTTGTAACCTGCCATATCACTTAAAGCGGGATGGTTTGCCACACATGCCGTAACACGCTTGTCAAGTCCTGCCGTAATCAAAGCCAAAGCTCCCCCTTGGCTCCCCCCCTGCACAATAACATTTTTACCATCCCATTCAGGTAATGAAGTCAGCAAATCAATACTGCGGACACAAGCCAGATAAACCCGTTTCATATAATAATTCTCGCGACTATCCAGGCCGTTTACCAAGTAGCCGTTTTCCCGGCTGCTGAAAGCGCGGCTTATTGGCCGAAAGTGTCCTCATCCAGCTCCGGATTCAAGCCGTGGATTTCTATCTCAAAGCGGATACAGCCTTCTTCCGCATAATATTTATGCCGCATAGGCCCTTTGATCGTCTTGATGCCAGCCCCTGGAGGACACAGTACTACCGGATACTTTCCTTCCGCTTTAGGATAGAACAAATAACCATAAATACACTGGTTCTGCTTATTCAGCTGAAGCCTGATCAAGTAACAGTCCATTTTGTCCGTAGAATATTTCTTTACATACTCTTTGGTATAAGTCAGAGGGAACTGAGCCGCTTCCGCCTTAGTCTTATTCCAGAATTCATTAAAATCAGAAGGCAACTGGGTATAAGGTTGAAGCTTCTCAGGAGAGAAACCGACTTTGATATGGTGGGAATAAGTTTTACCTCCTACTTTAGCCGTCAGACGACAATCACGGAAACCTGGCTCTTTCATTGTCCCCATAGAAATAACCGCTTTTCCATTCTTCAGTTTTACAGTTCCCTTGGTATCCGAAGGCATCATGTCGCCTCCCAGCTCATATAAAACCTCCACACCATCTTGCGGAACACCATATTTATAGAACTGAACCTCAATCTTCGCTTTCTCGCCTGTCCTGTACAACCAGTCGGCATGATCGGGTACAGTTACCCAAAGCACATCACTCCGATAAGGATAATTTTCGGCCGCTACTGAAAGAACGAACAAGACAGCCCCAATAAGCATGCTTAAAAATCTGTTTTTCATTGTAATTCTATTTAATAGTTCTAAAAATCAGTATTAAATCTACGTAACTCCGCACGCAAGGCACGAGCTCTCCCTCCTGTCATACTATCCAGCAACTCCCAAAAACGAGGGCCGTGATTCATTTCCTTGGTATGAGACAATTCGTGTAACAGTACATAATCCATCAAATGGGGAGGCAACAACATCAAATAACAGGAAAGATTGATACTGCCTGTTCCCGAACAACTTCCCCATCTTCCCTTGCTGCCGGTAATCTTCACACGTTTAAATGGCAAATGATACTGTTCGGACAAAGCGGATAAAAGAGGTGGCAGATATTCTTGCGCATTTTTCTTCATGGCACGGATGATGGCATTACGTACCAGCCTTTGTACTTCAGGTAAAGAAAAATCCACATTCCGCGGACAGATAATCTTGACTCCCTCCTCGGTAAAACGTACGGAAAAGCAAGTAAAGTTACCTTGCTCCAGCCATAAACGGAAACAGGGAGTATGAATACGAAAATTTAAATCAATCGGTTTCTTACTCACTTTCCTCCAGTCCTCCAACAGACGTTGCTTGTATTGCTCCACCACCTCCAGCACTTTGCTGCTTAAACTATAAGGAGGAACAGTAACATGCAGTCCGTCGGGCTTTACCCGCATAGTAACATTACGCGCCAGCTTGTGTGTACGCACTATAATACGGTCAAAATCTTTATCCGGAAGTACTCTTTTAGTTGCCATACGGATACAAAGATACAGCTTTCCAATAAAAAAAGGCAGAGATTTGCAACTTTCCAGGAATCTTCACCGTCTAATTAACAGAAACCAATTAAATATATATATTACCATGAGAACAAAAACTATTTATTTTTTCAGTCTTTTTCTGGCAATCACAATGATGACAGGCTGTTTCCACATATCATCAGGTCCGAAACCCAGCAAGAGTAAAATGACCAAAAAATATAGCGTAACTCCTTTCAATAAGATAGAGAACAAAGCACCTGCCAACATTGTCTTTACTCAAGGGAATGTGACCAAAGTAGAAGCCGACGGTCCGGATAATTACATCCCCCAACTCATTGTCATGGTCAAAGACAGTACGCTGAGTATCAGTATGGATAAAGACAAATTCAAAAACTTCAAGAGTTCAAAAATCAATATCTCAATTACCAGTCCGGTCTTATGTAGTATCAAGCAAAGAGGTGTAGGAAGTATTTATCTGAAAGACAGCGTGAAAGTAACAGATCTTTCTATCAGTGCTGAAGGTGTGGGGAGTATTGAAGCAAATGCATTAATGGCACGTTCCATCAAAGTATCCCAAGAAGGAGTAGGCAGTATCAATTTAAAGGGGCAGGCCGGTCATGCGACATATTATTTGGAAGGAGTAGGTAGCCTGAAAGCAAAAGACATGATTGTTTCTGATGTTGTAGTTGAACAAAACGGTGTGGGAAGTGTTTCTTGTTATGCATCCGGGACGATAAATATCAGTGCCCAGGGAGTAGGAAGTGTAAACTACTACGGTGACCCTCAGGTTACCGGACTAAAAAAATCCGGAATTGGAAGCGTTAAGAGCAAATAACTCATTTCATAACTCTCTCTTTACATTAAATTATCTACCAAGCAAAAAAGGATTACTGCTCACGCGGTAATCCTTTTTAAAATTATTTAGTTAGTTAATTTAAAATTTGAGAGAATTGAAACTTCACAGCCTCGAATTAAAAAGTTGTTTTAATAAGCACTAACTATCATATTTATATAAAAGCAAATGAAAATGTTCTAGTTTGTTTTCCCTGTACCGGTATCATCAACGGTAATCTTTGCCACCGTATCTGTAGGCAATACAGGTTCGTATGCCACTTGGGGATCGGTAGTAGAATCCTGATACCATCGTGTACCGATACCGTATCACTATCACCACCTTCCATAGTGTGTTGCATCACTGTACCCATAAGAAACAACACGGCAATCATTGCAGCCGCTTTAAACAGAGGCATAAAGCGCGTACGCATAGTCAGACGTTGTGCTTTTACCACCGGTCTTTCTATCCGGGTCAGAATTCTGGTATCAAAATCATCTCCCAAACCTTTCTCCTTCTCCACATCCTGATAAGCAAACAACTGCTTGTACCGGAGTAAATGAGCAGGCACTTCCTTCTGACGAAAGAATGAACGTAATATTTGCTCTTCCTCCAATGAAGTTTCGCAATTCCAATAACGTTCCAAAAGCTGTTCAATATATTTATAATCCATAATCCTCTATTTCAGTGTATCTTTGTTTTATTTTCTGCCGGGCACGGAAAAGGGTTACTTTCACCTGTTCTTCCGTAATCTGCAAAATATCTGCAATCTCTTTATAACTCTTTCCTTCAACATCCCTCAACTGCATAATTGTACGCTGCCTTTCGGGAAGCTCATTGACCAGACGGTGAACCAACTGTATTTGTTCGTTCTGCGCCAACCGATCATAAGGCGTCAATGTATCAGGCATCTCCCGCACTTCAGAGGTCAGTTCCAAATTTTGCGTTTCCATCTTCTGACTGCGGTCAATAGCCAAGTTACGAGCAATGGTCAGGCAATATGCCTCAATGGATTCAAACTGCGGCCATTCATCCCGCTTGTTCCATACTCTGATCATCGTATCCTGCACCACATCCTCCGCTTCAGCACTATTCAGCGTAATACGAAGCGCCAACCTGTAGAGTTTGTCTTTCAGGGGCAGAATATCGTTTCGGAAACTGATCTCTCGCATTGCTCTGTAATAATGACGGGTGAGTTACACTAAAGTTACACTCACCCGCCTGTTTTTTTGAATTATTTTTTAATTACGGTTCCACTTCCTTCACTAATGGCTGATGCTAAGGTTATTACCACCTGACTGACGCCTGCATCAATAGCAGAAAAAGAATTTTCCAGCTTAGGAATCATCCCTCCTTGAATGATACCTTGCGCTACAAATTCTTTAAACTCCTCAGGAGTAATGACAGGAATTACACTGTCATCATCATTCTCGTCACGCAATACACCCTTTTTCTCAAAACAATAAACCAATGTCACATCAAACAAGGAGGCCAATGCTTTAGCGGTTTCTCCGGCAATGGTATCAGCATTGGTATTCAGCATGCTTCCTTTGCCGTCATGGGTCAATGGAGCCATAACAGGCACAATGCCCTGACGGATCAATGCCGCCAAAAAATTGGCATTTACTTTCTCTACATCACCAACAAAGCCATAGTCCACGTCTTTTACCGGACGCTTTACTGAACAGATCACATTCATATCAGCTCCGGTCAGTCCAATGGCATTCACACCTTTTGCCTGAAGACCGGCTACGATACTCTTATTCACCAGTCCGCCATATACCATGGTTACCACTTTCAGCGTTTCTGCATCCGTAATGCGGCGACCATTCACCATCTTGCTTTCAATCCCTAGTTGTGCCGCCAGTCTGGTAGCAGAGCGCCCGCCACCGTGTACCAACAACTTATAACCTCCTATAGCAGAAAAATCAGACAATAACTGATTAAGTGTAGACTCTTCCTCTACAATTTTTCCACCTACTTTTATGATAGTCAGTTTCTCTTTCATGTTATTATTCCAAATAAGTATATCCGTACAACCCGGAACGATAATTAGAGAGGAATTCTTTTCCTTCCTCTACAGAAATTCGTCCTTCTTTTACTGATTTGGTCACCCATGTTTCCAGTGTACGCACCAGTTTCTTCGGATTATACTGTACATAATCCAAAACCTCGGCCACCGTTTCACCATCAATTACCTGATCAATGGAATATCCTTTGTCATCCACCGTGACATGCACCGCATTGGTATCTCCAAACAAATTGTGCATATCACCCAAAATCTCCTGATAAGCACCAACCAGAAACACACCTATATAATAAGCGTCTTTTCCTTTCAACGAATGTACCGGCAGGTCATGCGATACATAACGGGTAGAGATAAAATTGGCAATCTTTCCATCCGAATCACAAGTAATATCCTGCAAGGTAGCATTTCTGTCGGGCTTCTCGTCCAGACGCTGGATAGGCATGATAGGGAATATCTGATCTATCGCCCACGAGTCCGGCAACGACTGGAACAACGAGAAATTACAGAAATATTTATCAGCCAGCAGTTTGTCCAGTTTGCGGAATTCATCGGGCGCATGTTTCAACCCCGAAGCAATCTGATTGATCTCACGGGTCACCGACCAGTAGAGACGCTCTATCTGGGCACGGGTCTTCAAATCCACAATACCGTGGCTGAATAAATCAAGTGCTTCCTCACGTATCTGCTGTGCATCGTGCCACGCCTCCACCATACGGCTCTGATTCAGATTATCCCATATCTCATAAAGTTCATGTACCAATTCATGGTCATTTTCACCTACTTCGAAATCCTCATCCATTTCGGGCAAAGTCGCCGTTTCCAGCACCTCGAAAATCAGCACGGAGTGATGGGCAGTCAGTGAACGTCCGCTTTCAGTAATAATATTCGGATGAGGAATTCCATTCTTGTCACTGGCATCTACCAGCGTAGAGATAGAGTCATTCACATACTCCTGAATAGAGTAATTCACACTACTTTCACTATTGGCAGAACGAGTTCCGTCATAATCCACCCCCAAACCACCACCGATATCCACAAATTCCACATTAAATCCCATCACATGCAACTGCACATAGAATTGCGATGCCTCACGCAGAGCGGTCTTGATACGACGTATTTTAGTAACCTGACTGCCGATATGAAAATGAATCAGTTTCAAACAGTCCTTCATGTCTTTCTTTTCCAAGAAGTCAAGCGCTTCCAGCAATTCACTGGATGTCAAGCCAAACTTACTGGCGTCTCCTCCGCTATCTTCCCATTTACCACTTCCCGAAGAAGCCAGTTTGATGCGGATACCTATGTTAGGCCGCACATTCAGCTGCTTTGCCATTTTGGCTATCAGGCGTAATTCATTCATTTTCTCCACCACCAAGAAAATGCGTTTCCCCATCTTCTGTGCCAGCAGAGCCAGCTCGATATAACTTTCGTCCTTATATCCGTTACAGATAATCAATGAATCCGAATCTGTATTCACAGCTATCACCGCATGAAGTTCGGGTTTGGAACCGGCTTCCAGTCCCAAATTGAATTTCTTACCATGACTAATGATTTCTTCTACTACAGGACGCATCTGGTTTACCTTGATAGGATAAATGATAAAATTCTGGGCCTTATACCCATACTCATCAGATGCCTGCTTAAAGCAGTTCGCGATTTTTTCAATACGATTATCCAGAATATCCGGAAAACGGACCAGCATAGGAGCTGCCACATCCCGCAATTGCAACTCATCGACCAACTCTTTCAAGTCGACCTCAACGCCGTCCTTACGAGGAGTTACCACTACATGACCTTTGTCATTGATACCAAAGTACGAAGTTCCCCACCCGGTTATGTTGTAGAGTTCTTCCGAATCTTCAATACGCCATTTTCTCATTTCTTCTTCTGTACAAAGAGTGTGTATTTACTATATATAATTATTTATTCAATTGCTTTCTCAAGCTGTCAACAGAGGCTTGAATTTGTTTTTTATCCTCCAGCTCATCAGCTTTAAACAGATGTTTTGCCTTGGAATAAAACGGATGTCTTTTCTGTAACGCCTCACAGATAAAATCCATCAGTTCCTCATCACTTTTATTTGCTAACAATGGACGTTGCTGCTTGGCCACTCTCAGACGGCGAAACAACACAGCAGGTTCCACATCCAGAAATACCGTATCACCACAGTCATTCATATACTCCATGTTATCAAAAAAACAAGGTGTTCCTCCACCGGCCGAAACAACCACATCTTCAAATTCGGCCACCTCATGCAACATTTTCCGTTCCAGTTCCCGGAATCCGTCTTCTCCACGCTCCAAGAACAACTGTTGAACGGTTTTATGGAAACGTTCCTCGATATACCAGTCCAAATCAATGAAATTCAGACTCATTTCACGGGCAAACGCTTTACCTAGAGTCGTTTTGCCCGCACCCATATATCCTATTAGAAATATACGTGTCATTTTTTTGCTTTTGCAGTGCCCTTTACCTTGGGAACCGCCTTACTTTTAGCGGATTCTTCGGTTTTTTCGGACTCCTCTTCCATATTTACGGTTCCCCTGTTTCTTGAAGCCGCTTTCGTTTTACGGGTTTCCGCCTTGCTTTTCTGCAATTCAATCACCTTAAAACAAGCCTCCAGACTTAAATCCGCCGGTTCTACATTCTCAGGGATCTTATAATTCTTTTTCTGATAGCTGATGTATGGGCCGTAACGTCCGTTCAAGACCTGCATATCAGGGTCAGCATCGAATACTTTAATAAACTTCTTCTCCTGCGCTTCTATCTTATTCTTGATCAGTTCGACCGCTTCATCCAAAGAAATCTCCATCGGGTCCATTCCTTTAGGAATAGAAACAAACAGTTTGTCATAACGCACGTATGGTCCGAAACGCCCTACTCCTACCGTCACCGTGTGACCGTCATAATCCCCCAACGTACGGGGAAGCTTGAACGCATCCAACGCTTCTTCCAACGTAATGGTTTCCATAGACAATCCCTTTGCCAACTGCGCAAAACGCGGTTTCTCTTCATCATCGGCAGTACCAATCTGAATAACCGGACCGAAACGACCTATCTTAACCGATACCGGCTTACCGCTTACAGGATCTGTCCCCAATACTCTTTCACCCACCTTATGCTCAGTCTTAGAGTGAATGGTCTTATCTACCAACGGATGGAAACCTTTATAGAAACTGTCCATCATACCAGTCCATTCCTTTTCTCCTTCAGCCACTTCATCGAACTCTTTCTCCACATTCGCTGTAAAGTTAAAGTCCATGATTTCAGGGAAGTATTCCATCAGGAAATCGTTTACCACGATACCGGTATCAGTAGGTAACAACTTGGCCTTTTCATTTCCCGTAATCTCTGTCTTGGTAATTTCCGTAATCTTGCCGCCTTTCAGTTTCAAGGTATCATACGGACGTTTCACACCTTCACTGTTTCCTTTTTCTACATAACCGCGTTGTTGCACAGTAGAAATGGTAGGTGCGTATGTAGATGGACGACCGATGCCCAACTCTTCCAGTTTGCGTACCAGGCTGGCTTCCGTATAACGGGGCGGACATTGGGTAAAGCGTTGAGTTGCCAAAATTTCTTTTCTTATCAGTTTTTCCCCTTTGCTTAGAGGCGGCAACAGACGACCCTCATCCTCCTGCTCATTGTCATCATCATATGATTCCTTATATACACGCAGGAAACCGTCAAAAGTAATCACCTCGCCGGTAGCGATAAATTTCTCGCTGCTGTTGCTAATTACAATAGTAGCCGTTGTTTTCTCCAGTTCCGCATCTGCCATCTGTGAAGCGATGGTACGTTTCCAGATCAGTTCATACAATTTCTGTTCCTGACCGGTTCCGCTCACCGTCTCATTCTCCATATAGGTAGGACGGATAGCCTCATGCGCTTCCTGTGCTCCTTTAGTCTTGGTGGCAAACTTACGGACTTTGACATATCTTTCTCCCATCAGGGACAAAATAGTCTGCTTGCTAGTATTCAAAGCCAAATCCGAAAGGTTCACCGAATCCGTACGCATATAAGTAATTTGTCCGTTTTCATACAGACGCTGTGCCACCATCATGGTCTGCGCTACTGTAAATCCCAACTTACGGGCAGCTTCCTGCTGCAACGTAGAAGTAGTAAACGGTGCCGCCGGCGATTTCTTCACAGGGCGGGTTATTATATCTTCAATAGAGAACTGCGCATCCTTACAAGTTTCAAGGAAAGCCTGTGCTTCCTCCTTGGTCTTGAAACGGTTGGACAATTCTGCTTTCACTTCAACTTCATTTCCATCAACATCAGGAACTTCAAACACTGCTGTAACGCGATAAGACGGTTCACTGACAAAAGCATGTACCTCACGTTCACGTTCCACAATCAAACGAACGGCAACAGATTGCACACGTCCGGCAGAAAGAGCAGGCTTTACCTTCTTCCACAATACCGGTGAAAGTTCAAAACCTACAATTCTATCCAGAATACGGCGTGCTTGCTGGGCATTTACCAGATTTACATCAATGTCACGCGGATTTTCGATGGCCTTTAGTATCGCTGTTTTGGTTATCTCGTGGAATACAATGCGCTTGGTCTTCTCAGGGTCCAGCCCCAAGACTTCAAACAAGTGCCATGAAATAGCTTCTCCTTCACGATCCTCATCGGATGCAAGCCATACCATATCAGCTTTCTTTGCCTCCGCTTTCAATTCGGCTACCAATTTCTTTTTGTCTGCCGGTATCTCGTAAGTCGGCTCAAACCCATTCTCTACATCGATACTAAACTCCTTCTTTTTCAAATCCCGGATATGCCCGTAACTGGAAAGGACTTTATAATCATTACCCAAGAATTTCTCAATGGTTTTAGCCTTAGCGGGTGACTCAACTATTACTAGATTTTTTTGCATAATACTATGTATTCCATTTTATTTTGGGGCAAAAGTAGAAAAAAAGCAGAAGCACACCTATATAATAAGGTATGTTTCTGCTTTTTTTTCTTAAAAAAGTCCTTTCCGAATGTCTATTTAACTAAAAAACCAGAGAAAGCCCGGCTAGAACATTCAGTTTTTCAGCAGGATAGCCGTACTCATAATAATATTGTTTATTCAACAGATTATTCACACGCCCAAAAACAGACAAGTCTTTCAGGAAGGTATAACTGGCTCCCACACTCAAATTGCTGATATTGCCCAAACCAAAATCCCTGCTGCTATTCCCTTCTTCTATTACATACTCTTTCCTCTGTACATATTCATAGCCCAAATAAACCTTCAATCCTTCAAAAACCTTAGCCTCAGCATAAAAATTCAATTCAAACTTAGGCTTGGTCATTAAATACAGCTCTTCATTTTCATTGTCTGTCTTCCAGCTATAAAATGTACCTTTCAATGAAGCGTCAAACCAGTCCTTATAACCATATTTCAGTTCAGCACCTCCATATGCGGTTTTTGCTTTATCCTGCAAGAAATGAGTAAAATAATACCCGTCCGCATCCACCAGATTGCAAAATAACTCATCTTTACTGATCCGATATCCACCAAAGATATTAAACCACAAACCATTTACCGGAGATGCTTTAAAACCCAATGTAGCATTCAGTGGCACATAGGTAGAAGGCATCCGGGCGTTTAAAGACCAATAAGGTGAAAAAGCATTCAACCGGCGATAATCATTCAGTTCACGCCCTCCCAACGCATGTAAATAAAGCACATAACTATCCGAGAACAAGTATTCGGCTTTCACGTCAGGAGACACATCAATGCCACTGTCCTCCCCCGACTGCCAATCCACATGAGCACCGACACGGACCCGCCAGTCATCACTTTCCAACATATAATAAGGATTCAAACCCAGTGAAGTATAGTTGCCCATTAAACTGTCTGAAGAATAAAACAGATTATCCATCTCGAAACGGATGCCTACCCGTTGCTCATTATCCAGCTTGCCCCATACATCTCCTTCGGTGTGTACAATCTTCTCCTTACCTGTAGATGCATTATCTGAATAATCCAGCGGATATTTGATACCAAAATACTTCAATCCGGTCTGCAAAGTGAATTGCAAAGGAAGCGATTCATCTCTGGAAGAAACACCGATGTGAAAATCGCCTAAAGTATGATGCTGTTTATCAGCAGCTCTGGCAGAAGCCGTATGCGCTTCGGAATCAGGCATATAGTTAAACACTTGTGATTGCAGGCCGCCACCTAAATTCAAAGTTACCTTGCTGAAATCATGAGAATAGTCCAAACGGAACTCAGTAGAATAAAAACGTGATTTCCAATCCTCAGCATTCCAATGCTTCAGCTTTCCGTTCATGCCATCCAGAGATGCTCCGACTTTCAGGCGGTCCTTTCCGGTGATATCCCACAGATACCCAGCCTTAAAATCCACATTCCCATAATTTCCATATCCGGCACGGACATACCCACGTTTCGCGCGGTTCATAGCCCATTCACGGGTTATAGGAGACATACTTTCATACGTCCAGGCCAAAACAGGGCGCAAGGCTGTAGCATATTCTATGCCTTTCTTCATTACAGCCGGCTCCTCCACCTTAGGCAGGACATTAATCTTTGAGGCATCCATGATATTGGGATTATACTCATTCTCTACCACCACAGTGCGGTTCAACGTACTATCTTGCTGCGCATATGCAACAGACAGAGGCAAAAAAGCCAATATAATGGACAATTGACAATGGACAATTGACAATTTCTTACTTATCATATTCAGCACTTATTTTTTAATTTTTAATTCTCAGTTTTCAATTTCTCAAGTCTGCTTTCAATCATTCCGGCAATATCATCATCAGCCTGATAGTTCTGCTTCAATGAAAGCAAATATTGTTTAGCATCCAAGTTACGTCCCAACTTCATATACACATCAGCCAATAACACAAAGCTGCGTGCCAGCCAATAGGTATGCGGTGTACTTACCTCGATGTAATTCAGCACCTCCTGCTCCGCCTTATCCGTTTGTCCGCCGTCAAAGTAAATCTGGGCGACTTTATATTTGGCCTCCGCTCCATATACATTACGGGTGTCTTTTGCCAAGATCTTCAGATCTTCCATAGCTCCATCCGTCTTGCCGGCATCCAAATAAGCTTTTGCACGGTAATAATGTGCCTCGTTAGACAATTCCGGCGCCAGTTTAGTATCGGCCAGCAAATCTGTTGCGGCAAAGATAATCTCTTCCTCATTTCCCAGCATATGCGCACTGCGTAACATTCCGGTTTTTGCAAGCTGGCGACGCTCCATAGAAGCAGCTTTATCTTTCAATTGCTTGTAAATATGCAAAGCTTTTTCATAATCCTTCGCCATATAAGCCATTTCGGCACCCATCAACATGGCATCTTCAGAATATTTGTTGTTGGGATATTCCAATACTTTATCCAAATGCCGAGCTGCACTTTCATAGGCTTTCTGGTTATAGTCTATCAAACCGATATAATAGTTGGCATTCAGGCTGAAAGCACCTTCGGGGAAAGTCTGTAAATAACGGGTAAAGCTGTTGCGGGCTTCGGTGACCTCTCCTCGCATATATACCCTTTCGGCAGCCACATAAGTCAATGAATCACGCTCATTTACATCAAAGTTGGCACCGCCGGGGATAGTTGAAGCAAAATTGGCATACTCATCCACCTTGTTCAAATCAATATAGATAGATTTCAAATCACGCTGCGCCAAACGAGCCTCCTCACTGCCCGGATAACTGGCTATGACCTGCTTATAAGCCTGAATGGCTTCAGGATACTTGTCATCCTGATAGTACAGCAAACCGATCTCGTTAGCTGCCCGCCGTGCGACATTGCTCTCCGGGAATTTCTTCACCAAAATATTGAAACGGGCAATGGCATTGGCATTATCTTCCATCTGCACAAAAGCACGTCCCTGCTCGTAAAGGGCATCATCCATGTATTGTGATTCCGGATAATCCGAAATCAAGCGGTTCAACGTCTGCACTTTTCCATTATAATCACGTTGCAAACCACGTACAAACGCCTCCTGATACAAAGAGTAATCCCCCAGTGACGGATCAATCTCCCCCGCACGGGCATAATCCTGACGAGCCTGTTCAAAACGGCGGTCATAGAAGTTACAGTCACCTATACGGTTATAGGCATCTGCCTGCATGGCACGTTCATTGGCACTTCCCCTGTCCACAAAACGGGTAAACCAAGTGCCCGCATTTCCATAATTTTTCTGTTTGAAATAAGTATATCCCAAGTTATAGAGCGCCAAACCATATTCCTGTCCGTTCTTACTGGTGGCAAATTCCAGATACAAGCGGTAATCGTTACCCGCCTGCGGAAAACGGTCCAAACGATAATTGGATTCCCCTCTCCAGAAATAAGCGTCCGCCTTTGTCGCCTGATTGTATTGCCCCACAGCAAGCGATTGGTTGAAGAACTCCAGAGCCTCCTGGAAACGGGCATTCGCAAATGCCTGTGTGCCCAGCCGGAACAAAATCTTCTGCTTGGCCTCCATAATGCGTGTGCCCGGATGCTCAATCTTTGCTATAGATTTTAAAGCAGCTTCATAACTGCGGGTATTCATATACACTTCTATCAAATAATCATTGACACGCTCCGTATAAGGCGAGTTCGGGAACTCGTTCAGAAAACGCTCAAACACGGTAACCGACTCGGCAAATGGAGAATAAGAGGTTTCATGAATACACAAAGCATAATTATAAAGAGCCTGTTCCTTTACTTTCGGGTCAAAACTGAAATTGGCTGCCTGCTCGAATGCCATGCGTGCCCTGTTCCTCTCCTTCAAGTTCAAATAAGCCAGCCCCATGTGGAGATAAGCATTCTGTGACAAGGCATCATGTACCGAAGCCATTTCCCCCAAAGTAGCGGCAGCCTTGGAATAAACACCAGTATAATAATAACTCATACCGAGTTCATACAAAGGCTTACGCTGCGGGTGGGAGACACTTTCACGGTATCTTTCCAAAGGAGGTATCGCCGCTTGGTAATCATTCAATCCGAAACAAGCCTCTCCCCAAATCCGTTCCATCTGAGGAACATCCTTTTTAGCTGGATATTGCTCCAGATACGCTTTTGCCACAGTACGGGCCTGCTGATAATTTCCTTTCACCAAATAAATCTCTCCTATATAATAAGGAACCAATGCTGCATATACGGCATCATTCTGCAAAGACTGGAAACTTTTCAGCGCCTTGTCATAGCGTTTCTCCACATAATCAATATAAGCCAGATTATAGACAGCGTCATCCTGATACAATGGGCTTACCTCTTTCAGCAAGGTAAACCATACAGCCGCTTCACGCAGATTATCTTCTTTCAGATAAGAGGTGGCCAGACGCATGGCACAATCATCTCTTTCCTTATCAGGCAAAGCCTCCAGATCACACGACCGGAACAGGGCAATGGCCTCCTTGTATTTTCCCTCCATAAAATAAGCAGAGGCAATCAGTGACAGCACCCTGTTTTTATGACGGGAGTCAGGATATTTGTCCAGATAAGCCTGTAACAGTTCCATGCTGTCCCCGCCTTTCAACTCATATTCCCGGCATACCCGGTTATATTCCTTGTCACCTGCCACATCCTTGGGAGTTATCTGCTGCGCCATTCCCTGCAAGGAACAGCCTCCCATCAATGCGGCCATCAATAAGGTTTTTCTTTTCATATCTTATCATTAAAGTTTATGTTCTTTCAAAAAACGCCGGACTCCTTCACGCACAGAATCCAGCCCGAATTCTTCGGGATTCACTTCATCCAACGGAAGCCAGAAAGATTCCGCCACATCATCCATCGCCTTTATCCGACTGGTATCTTTCACTTTACAAAGAAAGAACTGATCCAATGTATGTACCAGAAATCCTGAATAAAGATAAGTGTTGGGCAATGAGAACTGATAAACAGCTCCTCCACCTGCAAGCCGGTTTCCTCCAGCACCTCGCGTGCCACACCTTCCTCGCCGGTTTCATACATATCAATAAACCCACCGGACAGGTCCAATGTTCCCTTTGCCGGTTCTTTTCCTCTGCGGCACACCAACAACTCATTCTTATCATTCAAGATAAAAGCTACAGTAGCGGCACTGGAATTGAAATAATACACAAAGCCACAATCGGCGCAACGCTTTGATTTCTCATTGTTCACTTCAAAGTGCGGCGAACCACACTTCGGACAATATTTGAATAGTTCCAACGGATGCATAATTACTCCTTTCTAAGTATAGACACCGCAAAGATAGCGCAAATGACAGATAATTCATTAATTAAATCTAAAAGAAGAAAGAGAAAACACAATTCTTAGTACATTTGTTAGCAAAACAAAACGTAAATTCTTACATGGAAATTGCCATTATTATCGCACTTATCTTATTAAACGGGGTATTCGCTATGTCCGAAATCGCCCTGATCTCAGCGCGTAAAAGTAGTTTGTCCAATGATATCCGTCATGGAAGCTCTACAGCGCGTATCGCTTTAAAGCTTGCCAATGACCCGGACAAGTTTTTATCCACCATCCAAATCGGAATCACCCTGATTGGTATATTGACCGGTATTTACTCCGGCGACGTGCTGGCCACCGATTTTGGGAACATACTGACTGACGCCGGCGTACCCGCCACATATGCCTATTTATTGGCTCAAACCCTGATTGTCATCCTGGTCACTTACCTCACTATTATCTTTGGCGAGCTGGTGCCCAAACGCATTGGCATGAGTGCCTCCACCCGTGCTGCCAAGCTATTGGCACGTCCCATGTACTGGCTGTCCGTCATAGCCTCTCCTTTTGTATGGATACTTGCCAAAAGCACTTCACTTATCTTCAACCTGCTGCATATCAACACAGCTGAAGAAAAAGTGACTGAAGAGGAAATCAAATCCATGATAGACGAAGGGACTGAGAACGGCGAAGTGCAGGAAGTGGAACAGGATATTGTGGACCGCGTCTTCTCCCTGGGCGACCGTAGCATCAACACCATCATGACCTATCGCAGCGACATCGTATCCATTGACATAGACATGAACAACAAGCAACTGTATGACATCGTATGCCAACACCTGTACCAAGTTTACCCTGTAACTCAAGGAAACACCCTGGACAACATCATCGGAGTAGTTTACCTGAAAGATCTCTTCGGGAAGCTGAACAGTTGCGAATTCAATCTGCGTGATGTGATCCGTCCGGCACAATACTTCCACGAAAACATGGATGTATATAAAGTATTGGAACAAATACGCCAGCACAACATCAAATACGGATTAATCTGTGATGAATTCGGCAGTCTGCAAGGCATCATCACCATGAAGGACATTCTGGAAGCCCTGGTAGGCACCTTGCCCAGTGACTCGGAAGACCCCGATATCGTTCCCCGCAAGGACGGAAGCTGGTTGATAGACGGCCAATGTTCTTTCTATGACTTTCTGAGTCATTTCGAAATGGAGGATTTATACCCCGATTATAATTACAACACGTTGAGCGGCCTCATCCTGCAACAACTAGGCCACATTCCCAAGACCGGTGAATCCATGGAATGGAATGACTTCACACTGGAAATAGTCGACATGGACGGAGCCCGGATAGATAAAGTATTAGTAACACTAACCCATAAAAACGAAGAGGACAATTAACATGCTGCAAAGAGATTACATTATGCGGTTGCTTCAACAATTTTTCGAAGCATTGGAAAAGCTGGTAGAAGAAAGAGATAAAAAGGACGGTCCCGAGCTGCAATTGCAACTTCAAAGCATTTATCGTGCCTACTTCAATCATCCTTCCACCTTCTATTATGATCAGGATGCGGAATATATACTGAACGAAATGGGACAAAACTATGGTGGCGAGGAATTGCTCACGCGCATCGACATGTTATCCGAACTGCTCTATCAGGATGCTTTGTTGAAAGAGTCCGAAGAACAAAAATATTTGTTAAGAAAATCGCTATTCCTGTTGAACTATTTAGATACACATAGCGATACCTTCTCATTTGAAAGAAGAGGGAAAATCGGCGAAATAGAGAAGAAAATAGGTGATTAGCTCCTCTTCTTGCACTTTTTTTCAAAGAAATCCTGTTTTTTCTTGCAAAATAGTAGATAAATTAAAAAGTATTCCTATATTTGCTTACAGATTGATAACATTAAAATCGGTATATTATGGAGAAAATTGATAGTCTCGACAGACAAATTCTAGAAATTATATCCCAAAATGCCCGCATCCCGTTTAAAGATGTCGCAGCAGAATGTGGAGTTTCACGCGCAGCCATTCATCAGCGTGTGCAAAGATTAATTGATTTGGGAGTTATTATCGGTTCAGGATATCATGTGAACCCTAAGAGTTTAGGGTATAGAACCTGTACATACGTAGGAATCAAGCTGGAAAAAGGTTCCATGTACAAAAACGTAGTGGCAGAACTGAAGAAGATTCCCGAAATTGTGGAATGCCATTTCACTACAGGTCCATATACTATGCTGACCAAACTTTACTCTCGTGACAACGAACATTTGATGGACTTGCTGAACTCAAAGATTCAGGAAATTCCCGGTGTTACGGCTACCGAGACCTTGATCTCTCTGGAACAGAGCATCAAAAAAGAAATACCCATTCAAAGCTAAGAAAGAATGGAATGGCTGAATGAATACCATTTAGGCGGTATCGCCATCGGCATTTGTACCTTTTTAATAATCGGTCTTTTCCACCCCATCGTGGTCAAGGCCGAATATTATTGGGGTACACGATGCTGGTGGATATTTTTGGTACTGGGCATAGCAGGCATTATAGGGACTGTACTTATCAGTGACATCCTGATTTCCTCTTTATTGGGTGTCTTCTCCTTCTCTTCTTTCTGGACTATCAAGGAGATCTTCGAGCAACGCGAACGTGTGCTGAAAGGTTGGTTTCCGATGAATCCGAAACGGAAACACGAATATGAATAGAAACTATTCTTTCCGGCCAAACCCTTTGCAATTCAATTAAAGGGCTTTTATTTCTTCTTCAGAAAGCCCTGTAGCCTGTACTATGACATCAGATGACACTCTCAAGTTTCGCGCATTCCTCATGCGCTCTTCGTAAACGTTTCCGCGATTCTAATATCATACGCATCCCGTGCCTGCAACATATAAAACAAAAATTATTTCACAACTTTATCCCCTGCTCCGTACTCTGCAAACTCTTCTTATTCCTATATTTGAAATTCTTTCCTTGCATATAATTGAACTAAGGCTGAATGGAGGAACCGTGTCTAAAATATACATAAACGGCAGAGAACTTCATGACCGCACAGAATTATCAAGTCTGCAAGCCACGGACATAGAAAATGTTGAAATCCTGCCGGAAGCTGATTTACAATATAATGCCACGACTAAAGGAGGAATCATATATATCTTTGAAAAAAAATGCAGATGGCGGAGGCAATGGTTCACCCTCTTTGCTAGGAGAAATGAGAAAAAGAAATAGTCATTGGGAACGCTTGGGTCTTCCATTAAGCCTTCGGCTTGGGAAATGGAATTTTTACAACAATCTAGTTCTTTCTAATGCAGGAGATCCTTACATCACAGAAAACATAACACATAACAGCCACCTGAGTACCCATATGTAAACCAGAATATAGACCGTAAAAATATAAGAAGAATCAATGAAACATTCAGTATGTTATATGATATAACTACCCTGCAAAGCATCGGACTTAACTGTATGGTAAAACAAGCTGGAAGCACACTAAAATCTTCTTCTTTTTCCGAAATACAAGAAACAGAAAAGGAATATACCTCTTCCTACCATAGTAAAGGGAAAGGGGATGACAAAATATATCAGGCTAGTTTGAACTATAATTGGAAATCAAAAAACGGAAAGCATACTTTGCGAACAGTTCTTGATTATTTGAGAAGTGACGAAACGAAAGAACTGAATCACCATTATCTTTATCAGTATCCGGAGAAAAACGAAGAGGATAATAAATGTAGCAACACCGGAACTGTTTCTGATTTATGGAAAGCAGAGATAAATTATATCTTCTTGCTCAACAAACATTCCAGGTTGAAATGGGGTGGCGACTATTATAATAACCACACCGGCAACCAAATGTATTACGCATATCAGAGTGAAGAAGGATGGCAGAAAGAAGATAAAAGCGGGCTATTTACCTATAAAGGTATAGGTTATGCAGGCTATGCAGAATATGTATGGCAATGGAAGAAATTTACATTAAATGGCGGTATACGGGTACAAGAGGATGAAGTGAAATGTATTTCCAATAACATAGCAGGTGACAAACGCACATATCGCAATCTGTTCCCCTCCATCAAGGTGGGTTACCTTTTCTCTGAAAAGAACCAAGCCTCTTTATCCTATTCAAAAAGAATGGGAAATATCCCTTATAAGAGCATGAATCCGGCTATTGTCTATATCTCTGAATATTCTTATGCTAAAGGGAATCCGGATTTAGTACCTACTACCGAACATCGCATCAGGCTATTGTTGAGTCTGTCAAATACTTGGAGTATAAGCTACGCTTACGCAAAGTGCAAAGATGATTTATTTCCCCTCATCTATCAAGATAAAGACAATCCGATCATCACCTATACTATGCCGACCAATATAGGGAAGTCTTATCGACATGCTTTTTCAATAGGTTTCACTAAGGCCTTGTTCAGCTGGTGGACTACCAATGCCTCCCTTGATGGCGACTACACTAAAGAAGTGTCGCCCAAACAGACCTACCATATAGTCCATTGCTTATTCTTTTGTGACAACAGTCTTCGTTTCACAAATACTTTCGGTGGAAGTTTTAACTTTATGGCAGAAAGAAGAGCACGTAGAAGCGAAACAATATATCACAGTGTATACAATATGAATGCCGGCCTTTACAAATATTTCCTGGATCAAAAGTTCTGCATAAATTTATCAGTTTACGCTATTTTGAATAAAAGAAGAAATCTGACCACAATTACCAATAACAATCTAAGCAGAATAGAAGAAAATAATAAAACCCCTTATCAAGGAGCGTGCTTAAACCTTATATATAAGTTTGACTTTGGCAAGAAAGTAAAGGTAAAACGTGCGGAAAGCATACAGACAACAAGTGATAGTTATTTGCGCAAATAATTATCGAAAAGTCTTTAATTTTAATATGTTGTAAGCGTCTCCGCGATTCTACCTAGTCTGTCTTTTTTCGTTCTTGTATCTTTGCAGCGTATAAAAACGAAGTATTATGGATTTAGAAGAAAGTAGATTTAGAGCCACTTGGAAACGTTTTCTGGAAGTATTGAAAGTAGACCACAATTGTTCTTTAGCCGATGTTTGCCGCAAGCAACATACCACTTGGGGGATATGAGCTCCTGGATGTCCCGACGGGGCTATAGCTTTAAACAAGCTAGGAAAGATGTGGTTCGTGATTATTATAATGGTGTTGCCCACTCCCGAACGACAACCTCCTCTCCTTCGTTCACTCAAATAGTACCCATCATGTTGTCGGAAGAAGAGTTCAGCCTTTCCGGGATCACAATCACCTTCAATAGAACCGCAGAATGCAACCGAACACACCCCTTGAAAAATACAGGGAACTACTTCCTGATAAATGGGAAAAGGAAAATAGCTAAACAAGGCTAATTAAACTTTTTATTTTACCACACTTATAGAATCGCGGAAACGCTTACTCATATGCAGCTCGCAACATCCTCTATTTTCAGAGCATAACCGTCCTTTCCTACGGTAACTAATTCAATGCGAGTATCCACTGATAAGACCTTCCCCATTTTTGCAATCAAATTATAAAGGCTATGATTTTCCATTATCGCTCCTTCCCATAATTTACTTATTTCATCATGAGATACCATTCTATTATCAGACCGGAGCCTGATGAAAAATCTCTTGCCCACCGGTCTGTTCAAATAACTCCTGTTTCCATCTCTGTAACCGAGAACATACTCGCCGGCATAGAAAATGTAATACCGGAATTATTTCCGTCAAACCCTTCATCAGCACATTACCTACTGATTACAAGCAAGTTATTATGAATGATCCTTCTACGATTTCTTCATAATAACTTCATATTCTTTCAGCCCCGTTCCATCTCCAAAAACGCATCCCGATGTGATGACTGTCCGGCAAAATACTCACATTTCATCAAATGACAACAACCGGACGAATAAGGTGTATCATCCGGTCGAAGTCGTTGTATCTTCCCTTCAAGTAAATTGTTTCACTTAAGTGATGATATTGTATCACCTAAGTGATGAACTTTCATCACTAGAGTGCTCAAACTTCATCACTTAATGAAACAACTAAATCAAAAGGAAGATATCGTGTAATCAACCGGACGAAACAGCTTGTTATTCAGGATGTTTACGCTTAGTCACTTTTCTCTAAAACCCCACGAAAAACACTTGCAAAACGCTATTTTACACAGTATCTTTGTTCCAACGGAAACCTAAAACAACAAATAATGAATAAAAAGTTATTAAACAAAGTAATGAAGAAGCTTGCTTCCTCGAATGTAGTGATAAGTCCGACAGTGAAGAGTTCATCTCCCTCATTATCAATGCAGAAGAAACCTGAAATGGAGCAAATACAGCAAAAACTGGAACAATATTTGCTGAGCCGCTACCACTTCCGCTTCAACGTACTGACGGAACAAACGGAATGTTGCAAAAAAGACGCTGACACACCTATATATAAGGTAATAAGCCAACGCACCCTGAACAGCCTGTGTCTGGAAGCCCGTGCACGTCACATCAACTGCTGGGACAAGGATGTAAGCCGGTTCGTGAACTCGGAGCAGATGCCCGACTATCACCCGTTGCTTTCCTATATGGATGCTCTTCCCGAATGGGACGGCGCGGACCGCGTGACTCCGCTGGCACAACGCATCTCTACGAAAGATTTCTGGGTGAACAGTTTCCACCGCTGGATGCTGGGTGTCACTGCCCAGTGGAGCGGACACATGGCGCGGTGTGCCAACGCCGTAGCTCCCATGCTGGTGAGCAGCGAACAAGGAAGATGCAAATCCACTTTCTGCGAATTGCTGATGCCCGATTCGTTGAAAGACTACTATACGGACAGCTTCGAACTGACCGGACAGGTAGGATGTGAGCAGAAGCTGGCTTTCTTCGGACTGATTAATCTGGATGAGTACGACCGTCTTTCACCACAGAAACTGCCATTACTGAAAAATCTGATGCAGATGAAAAAACTGGATTTCCGCAAGTCGCACCGCTCGTCCTACAGCCATCTGCCCCGGATGGCCTCGTTCATCGGCACCAGCAACCGGAAAGCGCTGCTCACCGCAC
>ERZ859937.271-NODE-271-length-23793-cov-18.160249_pt1 | contig 23793 bp, 15 predicted proteins | sample MGYA00509985_ERZ859937 | MGnify/ENA primary metagenome ERZ859937 (study PRJEB30046, sample SAMN00715169) | human gut metagenome | study: EMG produced TPA metagenomics assembly of the A metagenome-wide association study of gut microbiota in type 2... | reverse complement strand
AGCGCCTCGTCTACCTCGGATGGCCGCTCTTCCGCATCATCAACCGCTGGTTTACAATCTATGTGTTCGACTTCCTCACCGGACTGAACATCAACATGGGTATCGTGCTGATACTTATCACTCTGCTGCTGAAGCTTATCACCTATCCTATGGTGAAGAAGAGCTATATGTCATCGGCAAAGATGCGCGTGCTGAAGCCGAAATTGGAAGAGGCTACAAAGCACCTCAACAAGCCTGAGGACCAGATGCAGAAGCAGCAAGCAATGATGACCGAATATGCCAAGTATGGCGTAAGCCCGCTGTCGGGATGTCTGCCTATGCTCATACAGATGCCTATCTGGATTGCGATGTTCAACTTCGTGCCTAACGCCATTCAGCTGCGTGGCGAAAGTTTCCTCTGGATTAAGGACCTCTCGACCTACGACCCCATCATCGAGTGGAACACCAATCTGTGGCTCATCGGCGACCACCTCTCGCTGACATGTATACTCTTCTGCGTTGCCAACATCCTGTACTCGCTGATGACCATGCGCCAGCAGCGCGACCAGATGGTAGGACAGCAGGCTGAGCAGATGAAGATGATGCAGTGGATGATGTTCCTCATGCCGCTGATGTTCTTCTTCATGTTCAACGACTACTCTGCCGGATTGAACTTCTACTACTTCATCTCGCTGTTCTTCAGCGCTGCCATCATGTGGACTCTGCGCAAGACTACAAACGACGAGAAGCTGCTCGCCATACTCGAGAAGAAGTATGAGGAGAACAAGAACAATCCTAAGAAAATGAGCGGACTGGCTGCACGCCTCCAGGCTATGCAGGAGCAGCAGCAGGAAATGCAGCGCAAGCGCGAAGAACTGGAGCGCAAGCGCAAGGGACTTCAATAGAATTACTGAGAGTTGAAAATTGAGAGTTACATTAATTGAGAGTTGAGAGTTAGGAGTTGAGAGTTATGATTACCGATAACGGATGTTTTTTATTCCAAACATTTGCTATGAAGCATATCATAACTCTAAACTTTCAACTCTCAACTCTCAACGTTAAAAAACAACTCTCAACTTTATTTTTAAACATCTTACCCTAAACATATCTACAATGAACAAAGCTTTATCAATCGCTGCCGCTGCTCTTATCAGCTGCGCCAGCATCAATGCCGAAGCACAAACTATGATTGGCAAAACTACCAATGTTGCTGCTATCAGCAAGGGCGACCGTATGACCCCCGAAACACTGTGGGCTATGGGACGCGTAGGCGGAGCCGCTGCTTCGCCCGACGGCAAGACCGTTGTCTATCAAGTAGGCTACTACAGCGTTAAGGAGAACAAGAGCCACCAGATGCTCTACACCGTAAGCGCTGACGGCAAACTACAGCGCACTCTCACCACTACCGCTGCCAGCGAGACCGACGCAGCATGGATAGAGGGCGGCAAGCGCATCGCTTTCCTCACAAAGGGACAGCTGTGGTCGATGAACGCCGACGGCACCGACCGCCGACAGCTCACAAAGAGCGACATCGACATTGAGGGATTCAAGTTCTCGCCCGACGAGAAGAAGGTGATTCTAATCAAGTCGCTGCCTTATCACGAAAGCATACAGAAGAATCCCGATGACCTGCCACTGGCTACCGGTCGACGCGTGACCGACCTCAACTACCGCCATTGGGACCACTACGTAGAAAGCGTAGCTCATCCGTTTGTGGCTGACGTAACTGAGAATGGTATAGACAACGGCAAAGACATCATCGAGGGCGAGCCTTACGAGTGTCCTATGGCACCATTCGGAGGTGTGGAGCAGCTGGCTTGGAGCCCCGACTCGAAGACCATTGCCTATACATGCCGCAAGAAGACAGGTGTAAACTACGCCATCTCGACCGACTCTGACATCTATCTGTATGACGTGGCTTCAGGTTCGACCAAGAACCTCTGCAAGCCGGAGGGATATAAAGACCCCGAAACCAACGCCACCAAGACCATGAAGACCCAGGCGGTAAACCATCAGCAGGGCGACCTGAACATGGGATACGACACCAATCCACAGTTCTCGCCCGACGGCAAGTACGTGGCTTGGCAGTCGATGAAGAACGACGGATATGAGAGCGACCGCAACCGTCTCTGCGTGTACAATCTCGCTACCGGCGAGAAGAAGTACGTGGCTGAGAAGTTCGACTCGAACGTTGACGCTTTCTGCTGGAAAGCCGACTCGAAGACTCTCTACTTCATCGGATGCTGGCACGCATGCGTAAACATGTACCAGACCAACCTCAACGGCGACGTGCGTGCTCTCACCGACGACTGGATGGACTTCGGATCAATACAGATGCTCGGCAACACTGGCAAGATTCTGGCTTCACGCCACAGCATCTCGCAGGCCGACGAGCTGTACGTCATCACTCCGGGCAAGGACGTGAAGAAGACCAAGGTTCAGCAGATTACAAACGAGAACAAGGCTTTCTACGACCAACTCGAAATGGGTAAGGTGCAGGAGCGCTGGGTGAAGACCACTGACGGCAAGCAGATGCAGGTATGGGTGATTCTGCCTCCACACTTCGACCCCAACAAGAAGTACCCCACGCTGCTCTTCTGCGAGGGTGGACCACAGAGCCCCGTAAGCCAGTTCTGGAGCTATCGCTGGAACTTCCAGATTATGGCTGCCAACGACTACGTTGTCATAGCACCTAACCGTCGCGGACTGCCGGGCTACGGCCATGAGTGGAATGAGGCTGTATCGGGCGACTGGACCGGACAGTGCATGGACGACTATCTGTCGGCTATCGACGACGCTGCCAACAACCTGCCTTATGTAGACAAGGACCGTCTGGGATGTGTAGGCGCAAGCTTCGGCGGATTCTCGGTTTACTATCTTGCCGGCCACCACAACAAGCGCTTCAAGGCTTTCATCGCCCACGACGGTGCCTTCAACCTTGAGTCGATGTACACCGACACCGAGGAGGCATGGTTCTCTAACTGGGAGTATGACGACGCTTACTGGAACAAGGACATGACCGACCGTGCACGCCGCACCTACGAGAACTCGCCGCACAAGTTTGTAGACAAGTGGGACACTCCGATACTCTGCATCCACGGAGAGATGGACTACCGCATCAATGCCAACCAGGGCTTCGGCGCATTCAACGCAGCACGTATGCGCGGCATCCCTGCCGAGCTGCTCATCTTCCCTGATGAGAACCACTGGGTACTCAAACCACAGAACGGTGTGCTCTGGCAGCGCACATTCTTCGGATGGCTGGATAAGTGGCTTAAGTGAATTAGGAATTAGGAATTAGGAATTGGTCGCCTACGGCGATTGTGAATTATTCAATTAGGAATTCCAAATTCTCCAATTAGGAATTCCAAATTCTCCAATTCTCAATCGGTCAACGGCCGACCAATTCGTAATTCAAAACTCAAAATTCGTAATTCGTAATTCAAAATTCATAATTGCCGCAGGCAACCAACTCGTAATTCGTAATTCAAAACTCAAAATTTAAAATATGGTTCAACAAGTAAAACAATTATTGAACGACAAGGCTTGGGCACGTTGGACAGCCCTGGTACTTGTCGCTTCTATGATGTTCTTCGGCTACATGTTTGTCGATGTAATGTCACCAATTCAGGCCCTTATGGAAAGCCAGAAGGGATGGGGTCCGGACACATTCGGTACCTATGCAGCATCTGAGTACATCGTCAACGTGCTCGGCTTCCTCATCATTGCAGGTGTTATCCTCGACAAGATGGGCGTGCGCTTCACTGGCGTTCTGTCAGCCTCAATGATGTTCATCGGTGCGCTTATCAAGCTTATCGGTATCAGTGACTGGTTCGCTCAGACAGCCTTTGCCGACTGGCTCAACTCATGGTGGGTGACTCTGCCTGCAAGTGCCAAGATGGCTTGCTTCGGCTTCATGCTCTTCGGCTGTGGCTGTGAGATGGCAGGTACTACCGTATCTAAGGCCATTGCAAAGTGGTTTAAGGGTAAGGAGATGGCGCTGGCTATGGGATTGGAAATGGCTATCGCACGTGTAGGTGTGTTCGCTATCTTCTCTATCTCGCCAATCATCGCCAACCACTTCGGCACAGTAGTAGCCCCTGTAGCATTCTGCACAGTATTGCTGCTCATCGGCCTTATCACCTTCATCGTGTTCACCTTCATGGACAAGACTCTCGACAAGCAGTTGGGCACAACTGAAGAAGCAGGCGACCCGGAGGAGGAGTTCAAGTTCAGCGACCTCGGCAAGATTTTCTCTTCGCAGGTGTTCTGGATTGTAGCTCTGCTCTGCGTGCTCTACTATTCTGCCATCTTCCCGTTCCAGCGCTATGGTGCCAACATGCTGCAGTGCAACCTCGACGGTATCTCGCCTGAGGATGCTGCCAACATCTTCCGTTGGTTCCCAATCGGTGCAGCCGTAATCACTCCATTCCTTGGCAACTTCCTCGACCGCAAGGGTAAGGGTGCCACAATGCTTATGGGTGGCGCATTGCTTCTCATCTGCTGCCACCTCGTGTTCGCATTCGTATTGCCGGCAACAAAGAGTCCGCTCATCGCCTACTCTACCATCGTATTGCTCGGCATTTCGTTTGCCCTCGTGCCAGCAGCTCTGTGGCCAAGCGTTCCTAAGATTATCGATGAGAAGATTCTCGGTTCGGCTTACTGCCTCATCTTCTGGGTACAGAACATCGGCCTCTGCTTCGTACCGAAGCTCATCGGCAACCTCCTCGCTTCTACCAACGCTGACAATCCAGCCGTTTTAGCAGCCAAGGAAGCCGGTGCCGACTTCATCCCCTACGACTACACCGTGCCATTGATAGTATTCGCAAGCTTCGGCGTTCTAGCCCTGCTCTTCGCCATCTATCTCAAGGCTCTCGACAAGAAGCGTGGCTTCGGTCTGGAAGAGCCTAACATCAAGGGATAAACAGCGTAAGAAGAGTTATAGCGAAACTCACATAAACAGAAAAAGGGAATGTAAAAAGTGCAAAACTTTTACATTCCCTTTTTATTATTATCGCATAAAAAATGATTTAGCGTGTGAGTTCTTTTATATTGTCCTCTGTAAGTCCCGTCACTTGCACAATTTGTGCAATGGGCAGATTTAAGGAAAGCATACTCTTGGCTATTTCTATGTTGCGTTGGGCTATACCTTCCTGACGACCTTCCTTCAGTCCTTCAGCTAGTCCTTCCGCTCGTCCCTCCACATATCCGTCGTCATGGCTTGTATCAAGCACGCTGCGTTGATAGCGCAAGGCTTCCATGTGGCGAATGTAGGCGCTACGCTCCGAAGCGCTTAGCGAGTCAACACGCAGACATTCACGCGCCTCGCTCAGTCCGGGTGCCGTTGACTCTCGGGCTATCTTGCCCGTCTTCAGAAACTCCATCCACTCATCGAGCGGCGTGGTTGCCACCTTATCAAAATAGTTGACGCGCAACACATAATACTCAGGGAAGAGGTCGCCAGCTTCCTTGCGTTGCAGGATGTCTTTACTTGTAAGTCCGAAGAAGCACTCGTTCTGACGTACCGATAGCTTTAGTATATCGTTTTCGTCGTGCAATCCCTTGAAGAAGGTCTTGCCATGATAAACATAGTCGGTGCCCTGTCCAAGCTCAAAGTACACAATATTGATGCTGTACACCTTACGAACCTTGCCGTAGTCGTTGCCAAGTTCAATGTAGTCGGTTATCACCTTCGACACTCCATACAGCATACGGTGGAAATACGTCAGTTCACGGTTGTTCTGAATCTCAACGATGGTAAGCTCGCCCTCTTCGCTCTCTGCAAGTATGTCCACACGATTGAACTTGTCGAGTTCGCTCTCCTGATTCGACTCACTCTCCAAGAACCTGAGTATAGTATACTTGCGTCCAAGCAGCGAGGTCATCAGTCCTTCAAGCACGGCATGGTTGGCTTTGTTGCGAAGCAGGCGCTTCATAGCCCAATCAAATCGTATGTATATTTCCATAACTTTATAGGCGTTAATTTGTTAATTATCAGTTGAACGCTACAAATATAGAGATTTTAAATCGGAATGGCAAATATTATGAAGAAAAAAGCGAAGCCATAGCCGACGCTGAATACAGCATCGCCATGACCTCGCTAATAACTGACTTATTTGTTAAAACTAACTACTTACAAAATCATCATCTTACTCTAATGTCAGCACGTGGCTTGTGCCATCATTGGCTGTGAATACATTCAAGCCAACCTTCATAAGATAGTCGCCACTATACTGCTTGCCGTCGCACTCAAGCTCAGAAGTCTTGCCCGGCATAAGATTGGTCTCCTTTACGGTATACATCTTATTGGCATCCAGACCTTGCAGCTTCACGTTCATCTGCGGCTCCTTATAGCGTGGATGCAAGTCGTAGGCAAAGAGTACGGCACGCTGCTTGTCCTTGCTTACATAGTTGACGGCGCAGTGGCTACCCTCGTATGGAGAGACCAAACGATACTGGTCGCCCTCAAGAATCATCGGCTTCATATCGTTGTAGTTCTTTACTGCCTGCTGCACAAACTTGTAGTCGTCAGCCGAGAGCGACTTGAGGTCGATATCGAAGCCAAGCTTGCATGAGCTGCATACATCGGTGCGGAACTTAACTGATGTATTCTTGTTCCAGTTGGTGACGTGCGAACCCATAGTCTTAGCTGGGAAGAACTTAGACAAGCTCCACTGGATGTAGATACGCTCGTAGGGGTCGGTATCGTCAGAACACCAGAACTCGGTGAAGTACTTCAGCATCTCGTAGTCCATTCTTCCACCACCACCAGAGCAGAGCATCATCGGAAGCTTAGGATACTTGTTGTGGATGCGAGTAAGCACATTGTATATGCCACGTACGTGGTCGATGTAGAAGTTGCCCTGATTCTGCTTGTGGTAAGGCGAGTAGATATTGGTTATCACACTGTTGCAATCCCACTTGAAGTAAGCAACGTCCGGATTCTCAGTCATAATGCGGTCGACAATGCCAAACACATAGTCTTGAACCTTAGGATTAGAGATGTCGAGCACCAGTTGGTTGCGGTAATAATATGTATCGCGCTGTGGCTGCATAATCACCCAATCGGGATGCTTCTCGAAGAGTTCGCTCTTGGGATTGACCATCTCCGGCTCAATCCATATACCAAACTTCACTCCAGCCTTCTTGGCATCTCTTACCAATCCTGGTATACCCTCAGGCAACTTACTCTTTGTAGCATCCCAATCGCCAAGACCAGCATGGTCGTCCTTACGAGGATACTTATTGGCAAACCATCCGTCGTCGAGCAAGAACATATCTACACCCAAGTCTTTGGCATCCTTCATCAACTCGGCAAGGCTCTGCTGGTTGAAGTCGAAGCCTGTGTTTTCCCAGTTGTTAAGAAGAGTAAGACGATCGTCCATACCCATGTTCACCTGATACTGTCGAGCCCAATTGTGCAAGTTGCGCGAAGCCTCACCCATACCGTTGTCGCTCATGGCAAAGATAAACTCAGGAGTTGTGAACACCTCGCCAGCTTTCAGCTTATAGTCGGAAGCATAAGGATTGATGGCTGGTATAACGCGTAAGGCTCCCACGTTGTCCACCTCGAAAGTAAAGCGGAAATTGCCAGGCCATCCTATTGTGCCAAGCATCACCTTGCCCTCATTCTCTTTGGCAGGCTCGTCAAAGCCAAGCTCAAAGAAAGGCTCTGCATGCATTGCTGCACGTGTGCCGAGCTTTGTGTCAATAATCTTCTTGCCTGTGCTCAGTTGTGTTGTTTCGGGCTGTCCTTCCTTAGCCCAGTCGCTGTGATAGTTGGTCAAGTAATATTTTGAAGATTTGAAGTAGAGCATGGTCGAACTGTAGCGCCATAGTGTGACGGGTGACTTCTCGTTGTGAGATATCTCGCTCCAAGCCTTGATGACGTTCTCCTTGGCATAAGCCACATAGTGCAGCTTCACAGTCAATGGATAAACCTTGTCCTTAAGAGTGATGACAGTCTCAGTGCCACCCTTCACAGCCTTCTGCTCAGACGACTGATAATACAGATAGGTGGTCATGTTGCCATCGGCGTGGGTCACTGCTACAGCAGGCTCAAAGAAATCTTCGGCACCAGAAGTGGCATACACTTCATGTCCACGCTGGCAAACAGCTCCATCTGATGCCGCATATACGTCCCACTTCAGGTTGTCATAATCAGCAGGATTCAGAAACTTGTCGCCAAGATAGACCTGATATAGGCGGCCCTTAGGCGAAACCTTCATCACAAGGTCGGTTTTGTCGGTAGACACTCGGATGATGTCTTGAGCGAATGTCATGACAGATGTCATACACATCGCCGCAATTAGCATAATAGACTTTTTCATTGTCATTTGGTTTTTATTGATTGTTAAATAATTATTCAATATTCTCATATCTAAATTAGAACTTGATGCCAGCACTGAATTCAACAGTGAACGGGCGCATATAGTTACCACTCATGTATTTGCCTGCATACTTGCCTGCCTCTTCCTTGGTGATAAGCTCCGAACCGCTAATTGTTCCCTTAGCTCCCTTCTCGTTGAAGATGTTCACCACGCTCACACCGAGACTGAGCTTCTTGTTTACATTCCAGTTTACGCCTCCGAATGTCTCCCAGTGACCATTGAAGTAGAGAGCCTCCTGAAGATTGGCGTAGGTCTTGCCGAAGTAGCGGAAGCTGAGCCATGCGTTAAGATTCTTTGTGATGTCGTACTTAGGGTCAAGCTCGATAAGCACCTGCGGAATCTCCTTAACAATCATATTGTTGGCATTGATACCCATCGACTGACCGTCGCTGAATGTTACGCTGGCGTTATAGTTCTTATACACTGGCTTCTGATAGGTGAAAAGGGCGTGCATATGGAAATTCTTGAACGGATTGATCTCGGCAGAAGTTGTCCATCCTAATGTCTGGATATTATAGATAAGCAATACTGTCTTGCCCTCCGATGTGCCAGGCTTGGTGAGATTCTGCTGGTCGATATTGTTCGACTTTGAGATGTATGTCACCATTGAAGAAAGGTCGAGCCAATCGTTCTTGTAGAATATACCGCCACGAATCAAAGGTATAGTTACTCGCTTGTACTGCTCCTCGGTAGGACCTGTTCCGGCATACTCGCTGATACGTGGGAATCGAGTGGCTACGGTAGCATCGGCTGTAAGACCAAACTGCTTGGTGAGATTGTACGTCATCTGTAATGTTGCAGCATAGTTGAGCTTGTTCTTTGTGACATTGGCTGGCACTATATTATGTTCTGTAGCTACAATAGAACCATCGGCGGCTGTTGAATACGTGTTGTAATTGCCAAGGTGGAAACCGCTGAAACGAGAAGTGGCTATCTGATCGGCCGACATACGATAGTATTCCAGACGACCGCCATAGAACACCTTGAACTTTGGCGACACGCGCCACTCGTCGGTGAAGTATACAGCAAGCTTATTCTCCGAACCCTTAGTGTACTCAGGACTAAGCTCATTGTAACCGAATGTTTCCGAACGACGGGCTGTCTGTGTAGGGTCGAGAGGATTGACATACATCTGACTCAATGTCTGTGGATAAGCCTCAACAGTGCCAGCCCACTGGAATGACGACGAATAGTAGTTGAGATGATAGTACCACTCGTTCAAACCAATCATAAGATTGTGGTTGTTTAGCTGCTTGCTCATCTCAGTGGTAAGGAGAGCGTTGCTCACCTTGCCAAAGTGCAGCCATGTGCGGCGACCCTCAATGAGTCCGCTATAGGCAGAACCGTCAGAAAGCTGATAGCCGTCAGCAGCACTAACCTCAGAGATTGTACTGCCTCCATAATCAACATTGTTGGCACGAGGAGCATTCATATATTTGGCGTTAAGCTTCCACAACCAACCATTGTCAAACTGATACTGACTAATCAAAGCCACCTCGTTAGCTTGATTGTTGTTGACGTCGGTCATATTCCAAGTGTCCATCTTTCCAGTCTTGGTGTTCAGATACTTGAATGAGCCTTGACGCTGAACGTATGAGTCCATGCCAGGATCAAAACCTGCAAGCTTCTTTATGCTACCATCGCCTGCATAGATAAACGGAGCAGCATTGGCAAAGTTGCCAGGATTCTTGCTGTTAGAATACTTATATAATAAGGAGATGCGTCCCTTGCCTTCATTCAATAAGCGAGTAAGACCTAAATGATAAATCTGTGTACGGTCGGCATAATCAGTGAAACGAAGCTTGAAGCTGCCGGGGTCGAAGTTCTGATACATACCAGCTGTATAGAGCCATTTGTCGCCAATACCACCAGAGAGATTAAGGTCGAAGTTCTGCATGCCGAAATGATTGGCTTTATAGTTGAGCTTTCCGCTAAACTCCTTTTGTCCCAACTCGCTAAAAGCCGATACTGCATAAGCAATGTTGCCAGTCTTGATGGCACTCTCAGAAGGTGTCATAAGGTCGGTACCCTTGAGCGAAGCATCACTGCGCCAATGGGCAGAGAGCTTATGCACCGACGAAGAGTATACAGCAGGTAGCCCATTCTCGTATACGGTGACATCCTCACTCGGTAATCCTATCTGAATTTCGCGAGGCTTGTTGGCATCGGCTGCATTGAGCATAACATTGCGCTCCTCCTTCTTAGTCTGCTCCGAATCATTTGTTGTTTTGTTTTCGGTATGCGATTGTGCATACATACCCGTAGAGGCAGAAGCCAAAAGGGCAAATGAAAATGTTTTGAGTTTTAGGTTCATATTCGTGATGTTTTGATTACGGTTGCAAAGTTACTCGCAATCTTGGCTGTATGTATGGATGCGTAAACTCAAAGTAAACGAATATTAAAGACTATATATCTATAATGCGTTAATTATCAATAGATTTGAGATATTATACTTTTTTATCAAAGTAGACAGTTTTATCTCGATATTAATAGCTAAATTTGCACAATAAACCCTTAAACCTTTAGTTATGCGACTGTTTTTATATATAATTCTCGCCCTCCTTCCATTGCATGTAATGGCTAAATCGACATTGGCAACAGCTAATGCCGACAATGAACAGCAACTGCTGAAACTTCTCGATAGCTATATCGACAAGCGCAATACATACTCTGAAATAAAGGAAGAAAAAATAAAAAAACTAAAACTGAAATTACGGACAGCCGACAATAACTCTTCTCGGCTCAGCCTTCTGAATACGATATACCACGAATACTATACTTACAGCTATGATTCGGCGATGGTATACGCCAATCGTGGACTTGCACTTGCACTAAGCGATAACAATACCTACTATGCAACACTCAACCGTATAAATCGTGCTGCCGTACTGTCTACGGGCGGTTTCTATAGTCAAGCAGAAACATTGCTCTTTGATATTGACGAGAAGAAAGTGCCACGACAACTCAAACAATACTATTATTATACTACAACATGGCTGTACAGCTACTGGGAAGCATTCTGCGACAAGTCAGAGTTTAAATACTATTACCGCCAAAAGAAACATCATTTTCTACAGCTAACGGTTAACGCAACACCCAACAACTACGTGGACTTGCATGCTTACCTTAGCGGTGAGCTTGCGTTTCTTGAAAACCCATTGAGCAAGACCGTGCTGCGTTATTATACAACTGCACTTAACAATAGCCCAGTAAACAGTCGTGTTCATGCTTCTGCTGCATATTGCATAGCACGCTACTATCAAGAAATGGGTGACATGCAACGATATGAGCAATACATCGTGGAAGCGGCTATATCCGATATTGTTTGCCCGCTGAAGGAAAATCTTGCTTTGCAGGAATTTTCCACCTATTTATATACAAAAGATGCCAAATATGCCGACCGTGCAGCACGCTATATCTACTGCTCAATGGAAGACGCAAAGTTTTACAACAATCGCTTGCGTATGCTTGAGATTTCAAACATTCTGCCCATCATCGCCACTGCCAACCAAGAGGCTTTGGCTCATAAGGAGCGCATTGTGCGTGGGGTGCTTGCAGTAATGAGTTTTCTATCACTTGTACTGCTTGCTATGGCTATATTCGGCTACAAGCAGAACAAGTGGCTGGCAAGAAGCCGTCGTGAAGTAAGAAGCCAAAACCGACAACTCACCGAACTGAACGAAAAACTGATAGCCACAAACCACCGACGCGAGACTTATATGCGACTGTTTATGGACATCAGTGCCGTGTATATACGCAAACTCATCGAATATCGCAAACTTGTAAGCCGTAAAATAAAGGCAAATCAGGCAGCCGACCTACTGAAGACTATCAATAGCTACAAACTTGCCGAAGAAGAAGCAACGACTTTCTATACACGTTTCGATAGGGCTTTCATCGAACTGTACCCTGGCTTTGTGGACGAACTGAACAGTCTGCTTCTGCCAGAATCAAAAATAGCGCAGCCATCTCCCAACAGTCTCACCACCGAAGTCCGTATCTATGCGCTTATGCGACTTGGAGTGACCGACAGCCAAGAGATAGCCACGCTACTATTCTATTCCACCCAAACCATCTACAACTACAAGTCGTCGATGCGTGCTCGTGCCATCAACCGCGACACTTTTGACGAGGACATCAACCGATTGTGTCATGTAGGGTAGTTAATATCTAACAATCTGAAACCAATATCTAACAACATACGTTAAAAACGATATTCCACAAACAGTTTTTGCGTGTATCCGCAACCAACGAATAGGCATTTAGAGTATCTTTGCCAATAGAAAATCTAAAACATTAGATAAACCCCTCAACCATATAAAAAATGAAAGAATTCAATACATTGACACGTGCCGAGATGCAGATAATGAACATTCTGTGGGACAAAGGTTGCGGTATGACTACGCACGAGATAATCGATGCTTATCCCGAGCCACATCCCGCCTACTCCACTATCGCCACGTTTATGAAGATACTCACCCACAAGCAGTACGTCAGCTCTTACAAGCGTGACGGGGGCGGCAAAACCTACGTGTTTTCTCCACTCATAACAAGAGCCGAATACACACGCCATGCTATGAAGGAAGTAAAGAAATCGTTCTTTGGAGGCAGTCTTCACTCGCTCATTTCGTTCTTTGTGAAAGAAGAGAACATCTCGGACGAGGAACTTGAGGAGATACTTAGTCTGATAGACAAAGGTACGGAGAAAAGAGATAATTCAAAAACAGAAGAACTATGATACTACCTTATGTTATAAAATCAGCCATGGCATTGGCTCTGCTATACACCTGCATTATACCATTGCTCGAAAAGGAGACCTTTCATCGGCTCAACCGAATAGTAATCCTTGGATGTCTGATTATGTCGTTTGCTATTCCATTGGTTCACTTCACCGGTGGTACAAATCCGACAGTAGACATGGTTCGGCAGGCGATACAACTACCAGAAATAATGATAGACGGCAGTGGAAAAGAACAGTCCGTATGGAGTTGGGCAGACATTACGACCTGTATATATATAATAGGTGTCGTGGCTATATTCTTGATGACAGTGGTTCAGACCGTGCGTCTGACAAGGCAGCTGCGCCAGTGCGAGCATATCACCGACAACAGAGGCAACACCATTGTTCTCGCCGATTGTGCAACGAGTCCGTTCTGCCTCTTCCACTACATCGTGATGAGCCGCGACGACTATGCCAACAACCGCAACTACATACTGACACATGAGCAGGAACACATACGCTTAGGGCACTGCATCGACCTCGTCGTTCTTCAGGTAGCCACTATCATACAGTGGTTCAATCCTTTCGTGTGGCTGATAGGCAAGAATCTGAAAGCCATACACGAGTTTGAGGTGGATGAGGCAGTATTAAACAAAGGCATTGATGCAACACAATATCAGCAATTTCTTGTAATAAAGGCGGTCGGCAATCGTCTGCAGCCATTTGCCAACAACCTTAACAAAGAATCATTAAAACGAAGAATCATTATGATGAACCAAAAGAAATCAAACCGATGGATGATGCTCAAGGCATTGTTCATCATCCCAGTGGCAACGCTGGCAGTGAGTGTATTTGCCAGCAACACCGGCGTGAGCACTGTGACGAGAGAAGCCGTCCGCACTGCAAACGCCCTACCAACAGCCAATATGCAGACACAACAGTCTGCCACAAAAGCCTATGATGTTGTTGAAGTGATGCCGAAATTCAAAGGCGGAGAATCAGCAATGATGGAATTTCTCATGATGAATATGAAATATCCACAGGCAGCTGTCAAAGCAAAGCAGCAAGGCAGGGCTATCGTCGGATTTGTTGTCAGAAAAGACGGAACCGTAAGCGACGTACACATCACAAAGTCAGCAGGCTATGCTGTGCTTGACGAAGAGGCTATGCGTGTGGTTAAGTCTATGCCGGCATGGGAACCAGGCAAGCAGAAGGGCAAGCCTGTAAACGTAAAATACAATGTGCCGATAACTTTCAGACTCAAATAATTGAGAAAGAGGTGGGTCAAAATAGAAGTTAAAAGAAGTTTGGGCTTCGCCCGAAGTTAACAGAAGTTCTTGCTAAGGCAAGCGGCAAAGCCGAGCGAGCGGACATATGTATAAATTGCTGAAAATAAAGCATTTGTCTGTTCGCTCGGCTTTGCCGCTTGCCTTAGCAAGAACTTCCATCCATCGTAGATGGATTAACTTCTTCTTAACTTCCTCTAACTTCTATTTTGACACACTCTCTTTGTTTATTGCATAATCAGCTTAATTCATTTCAGTCTGAACTCTGCCTCCAACTCTATCTCCATTAACGTTGACACGCTATATACGCCCTCCGAGAGTCTGCCACTTTCATAATAGCTTCTCTTGTATGCGTCGCCGATATCCTTCAGATTCCATGAAGTCGGAATTACGAGCAAAATTCCCTCACCAGGCATTATCTTTCCGTTAGCCTGCATCCATTCATAAGCTTTCGTCGTACCTGATCGCGTCAGAGGATGACGATTTTGTGTTTTTGCATCAAGAATACTTGGAAGCCCAGACAAACGACACGTGTTCTGTGTATGGTTAACAACAATCATACGAATAGAGTCTGACCGTGACGACAGGACACGACACTCGAAAGCTCCACACATACTGCCAGTCGCTGTCGGAACGATACTGTCGGATGTCAACTTAAAATGCGGATTTATATTGAAATGCACTTTCTTGCATAATTTGTAAGTACCATTTTTCAATGGAGTGGCAAACTTATTTGAGGAGAATTCCATTTCTGCAGACTTACCTGTTAGCAACTCATAGCCAAGATCAGTGAAACCACCTTTAAAAGGCATTCTACCCCATCCTTCTGCATTCTTTTTATATACTTCAAAGCGATTTCCATATGAGCTGTTCGGACCATGCAGGTTGGCCATTGTATAACAGAAACTGCTTTCATCACAATTTGCTACACTGTCTTTCATCGTCAACGTATAAGCCATATTGCCCGTAGTGGTAGCCCCTGACACTCGGTAGAACATAGTGTAATAGCTACGGTATCTGCCAATCGGAGTGATTCGCAACTTGCTTATATCCGTATATTCACTATCGGCTACGTCAGCCACAACAGCCGAATCAGCATTCGAAGCATTCTCTGCCTGACGTGCCTGTGATGAGCAACCAAAGGCAACAGCAAAAGTTGACAGTAAAAACAATAAGTATTTCATAAGCGGTAGTTGGTTTATATATTGTGATTAATATTGTCTATCATGCTCTTATCGCAGCTCTATCGCATTGCAGACACAAGTTCTTCTTTCAACTTCTCCACTCCCGGAAAGCTTGTTTTCTGATAGGTTATCTTTCCTTCCTTATTAACAACAAAATACGTAGGAATGCCTGAGAACTTATAGAGTTCGGCAAGGGCTGCTGCCTGTTCTTCAGTCAATCGCACATGCACGCCACTTATTGTCTTTATCATCTCGCCCCATTTATCTACGGGCGACGAAGCATCGGCTATATAAACATAAACGACATCAGTAAGTTGCTCTTTCAATGGACGAATGGTAGACATTGCAGCCCTACACGGCATACACCACGTGTTCCAGAAATCAATGAGCAGACGTTTGCCTTTATACTTATTTATAATCGTGGGCAATATCTGCTGGGCAGACATCTTGGGGTCTATGTCAATAATACTAAATGTAGAATTTTGATTGGCTGATTTTTTAACTTCAGCAAGAATATTGTCGGCTGAAGCAAGCTGCGACTTCAAGTCTTCGTTGTTGGCAAAAAGTAATTCGCGCACCATGTCGTTGGCTATGCTGTCATGAGCCGCTGCCATCTGTTGCTCGGTGAGAGGACGCTTGCGGTTGAACGAACGACTTAGACGCTTGCCCACAGCGATATCGTCAAGCAATGGGTCGGCAGATATATATTTACGACGAAGGGCAGACGTGAAGTCACTGAGATAATAATAATATCGTTGATTCTTGGAGTGAAGAACAGAGAGTTGTTCCAGCGGCTTGAAGTAAGACACGGTGTCGATACTCATGTCGGCACGTGGCACTCCCCTTTTACCCGTTATCATTGGAGCCATAGATATATTGTTCTTAAAGCCAAACAGAGCCGAGGCATAATTCATAGACAGGATGCTCTGAGCCAATGTTCGGGTGGCGGTGCCAATAGCAGCATTTGAATTGATGGCTGCCAACAGTCGTTCATAACTCTGCTGCACATAATCGCGGTATTGCAATGGAGTCATTCCGCAGACATCATCGAAGAATGTAACGCCAAATACATCAAGCATAGTCTTTACGCTCTGCAATTCGGTATCTATAGCAGCGTGTTTGCCTTCAAACCATACATATTTCCTTACGTCAGAATCATTTGCAAAAAGGTGTGTAGCGGCAAGAGTAAGTGTTGGTAGGTCGATGGTCACGGTTGTTGTGTCATTAGGTACGGCAAGAAATGGTATCTCCATTCTGTTTACGCGTATTGTTGCTACAGTTGGCAATATCGCATTGGCACTGACTTGACAAGTGCCATCAACGCTGATAGAGTCATGTTCGAATGGCATACGTTGTGGCGAGAACCAATTATCAACTATAATATCGAGCGTGGTCTTGTATTCTGGTTTATATCCAAGCAAACGCACGGCTACAACTGTCTTGCCAAGATTAAGGTCGGTTGATGGCAACTTGCTGTTCTTATCAGGTGCTTGCTGCAGTAAGTGTTGCGGAATGTCGGCCTGCGGACGTTTGCCATCGAGACGCACACCATAAATGTTCCAACCAGAATTGTCGGCTGTTTCACGAAAGTCAAACTCTGTCGTTGTCTCGGGCATTGGTTTAAAGCGCAATGTGGCTGCAACATATCCACATTCGGGCACTTTCACAAATACTCCCTTAGGCAACTGCTTGCTGCCTATATAGTCATATTTCACTCCATTTGCCATAATAGAGGCATGAGAATCTATGCCTACATCGCCACTCGCCTGATAAATTTTCACGTCAAGAAGGGTAGCTTTCTTGTCGAGCGTAACACGCTCAATCTCTAATTTGTGATTGTTTGAGCCTAAGAAGTAAGGCCGCTCAACAACTCGCTTGGCTTGTGCCGTCGTAGCAACAAGCAACATCAGAAAGGCAACAAGCGATAAGGCTTTCTGACGTGAATGCTTTGTGTTCATGTTATTACTGGTTTTGTCTGCATAATAATATAATGATGCAAAAGTACTAAAATAAACGACTATTCATTATAAAAACTACGCTTTTCTGAAAGACTTTCACTAACTTTGCATAAGATAGGCTGCACCTCAGCAATTGAAGCAAGCTTCATTGCGCTCGGTTTGCACTATCTTTGCAAAAGACAGTACATAACCTAATTACACTTGACAATATGAAAGAAAGCAAAGAAAGCGACTCTAAACCTTATCTCATCGGATTAGTAATATTCATTGTTATTACGACCATTCTGCTTCTAATCGAATGGTACATTACCGCTTTTGTGGTTTTTATGGTCTACATCGGTATCCACATGCTGCATAGTACCTTTTTGCCTTTATACATAGATATTGAAGGTGCGTTTGGAGTAGAATTTAAAATAGAAGGTAAGAAGTCAGAATACTCTTTTAAAAAACTAACAGGAGAATATGTAGTTCCTTCAGGAACAAATTTTGCAGGTGATATCCATATTAATAATGTTAGCTATAGAAATGCACTCCCAATAAATTTAAATGTATTTGGAGGTTGGAATTATAGCGCACCTGGAGGCCACGGGGTAGTTACAGGACCGACTATCATTGGTTTCATCACTGGTGCATGGGGAAGATATAATCATGAATTCAGAATTAAATAACAAGCCAATAAGTTTCTATGAAAAAAATATTGTATTTTTTTATTGTCTTCGTATTGATTATAGGATGCGCCAAAGGACAGAATAAAGAAAATCTCAATACCCTTCGTGATAGTTTAGACAAAATGGTCCTTGAGGGGACTCTGCGTAACGACACGACAATGCTCGAAAGAGCATTGAAACTTTCAGACTTCTTACTTAGTATTGATACTACGAACATCGGTAAGAGGCATTGTTATCGTCACCGTTCCATGGTTTTCTCTTCTTTGGGACACATGGATGAGGCTATAGCCAACGCTGAACACGCAGTTTTGACCCTTCAAGCAAATAATCCGTTACGGCTTATCTTTCTGTCGGAAAAATACTTAAGGGAACAAAATAAAGACTCGGCTGCTTATTACATTGAAAAGACAATTGCGGTTTGTGACAGTTCATTGAATGATGAGTATAACGAAGATATGGCTATTAATAAGATTAAGGCAATTTATCTGCGCGATGGAGAGAAGAAAGCAAAGATTTATTTGTCAGAACTATTAAGGACACATCCAAGCCCATTGCTAAAATTATTTAACGAAGACTGGGATGAATGGGTTCGCATGAATAATGAGGAATTAAAACTGATGAATATTAAGATCTTGAGATAGAAATGGTATGTTGGAAAGCAAACTTAGTATTCTATTATTGTATTAGCAAACACAAGACAGTGATGTTCTAAGTGTATGATGCCTTTTAGAGGCTTTGCATCTTCCAGCTGTAAGGTAGACCTCTGTGGTAAAAGTTGGTCTGCCTTTCTCAACCTGCTAAAATGTCCTTTATGTCTCTAATCACGACTGATGTCTTAACTTAACTCATAACTTACCTGTTTGCGGTATTGGATTATAATGCCTTTCAAGCATTGTCTGTATGTCGCTCTGCTTGTATAGTATCTTCCCTCCGATTTTGTAGAAAGGAAGCGTTCCTAAGTTTCTGTACTCTTGGAGCGTGCGTGTGCTGAGCCGTAATTGGCTACAAACCTCCTCGCTTTACACTTTTATTGATGCATACTGACTTGTAAGTCACGTTATGGAAGTATGATAAAAACGTAATATATTACGGATATTATATGTATTCTCCGTAACTTTTAACACAAAAGGCTCTTTATTCTCAATAAGTAGTTGTACCTTTGCTAACAAATACTAGTAACATGGATAGAAGTACAATCATTGATACGCTACAACAGCGAGGTGGGTTCATAACCACAGGCGAAGTGAAAAGCCGTGGTGAATATGAGCAGCTTCGCCGTGCAACAGAAAACGGAACGCTTATGCGGATTCGTAATGGTGTCTATGTGGAAATATCAGCCTTGGCAAACAACATGATTGATGTTGAACGCATAGTTCCACATGGGGTACTTTGCCTGTATAGTGCTTTTGCTCATTATGAACTTTCCACACAAGTGCCTTCCGCTACTTGCATTGCCATTGAAGCCAAACGAAAGGTGCGCTTGCCCGAATATCCTCCCATTGAACTCTATTATTGGAAAAAGGAAAATTTGGAGTTTGGCGTAATTCAGAAAAATATATCGGGGTATAATGTACTCATTACAGATATGGAGCGAACGGTCTGTGATGCTGTAAAGTACCGAAACAAGATAGGGCTTGACGTGTGTGGTGAAGTCATAGACAATTATCTCAAAAAGGAGAACCGTAATATATCTCTACTCCATGAATACGCACAGAAACTAAGGGTGAAAAATATATTGACTACATATTTGGAGACAAGACTATGACAAAGAATATAGGGAAGTCCATTAGGACACACGACAATAAAACAATAGGTATATGGAAAACATCGAAGTAATGGTGATACTTTTCATCATTGTTGTGCTTGGCTATGCATTGTGCAAGCTTGGCTACATGGGCGACCGATTCGACCAGAAGTTATCGTCAATAGTTATCGACCTCACCTGTCCGGCATTGATTCTGTCGTCGGTAATGGGCAATGAACTGCCCGACCGTACATTGATTCTGCCTCTGTTAGGCGTAGGTTTCCTGACTTATATCTTGCTGCTTGTGTATGGATTCTGGGTGCCACGCCTTGTAAGCAAAAACCGTGACGAACAAGGCATGATAGGATTTGCACTGATGTTTGCCAATGTAGGATTCATAGGCTACCCGATAGTTTCATCCATCTTCGGTCCGAAATCCATATTTTATGCAGCCCTGCTGAATATGCCCAACACCTTCTTTATATTCACGGCAGGAGTTATGCTCGTAAAGGGCGAATACAGCATCAAGAGTCTTAACCCAAAAGTTTTGTTCTCGCCGGCTATGATAGCCGCCTTCATTGCAGCGCTTATTGTGGCTTTCGGCATTCACACGCCCGACATAATAGCTCGTCCTGTGACGATGGTGGGCAACATCACCGTTCCGGCAGCACTGATGATAATAGGCTCATCGATGGCACGTCTGCCACTGAAGGACATTATAGGCAGTCCGAAGGTTTACGTGGCTTCGTTCTTGCGGCTTGCCGTTGTCCCCATATCGGTTTATTTCCTGTTTAAAATATGTGGTGTGAGCGACATTATCAACAACATCAACACTGTCGTCATCGCTATGCCTGTAGCCTCATTCGGCACGATGTTCTCCATGAAGTATGGACGCAATCCGTCGCTTATGACCGAGATTACATTCATAACAACCGTGGCATCCATACTCACAATACCACTGATAACGATGTTGTTCAGATAAAAATCATTGGTTAAGCAGTAGCTATACGACTTTTATTTTGAGCCAATTGCCGTTATCCCACGCTTTTTTACTAATTTTGCAGTTCAAAAGAAACATAATATATAACACTATATGGAATTAGCATCTAAGTACGACCCACAAGCAGTGGAGTCGAAATGGTATCAGTACTGGCTTGACAACAAGCTCTTCAGCAGCAAGCCCGACGGACGTAAGCCCTACACTATCGTTATACCGCCGCCTAACGTGACTGGCGTGCTGCACATGGGCCACATGCTCAACAATACTATACAGGACATCCTCGTGCGTCGTGCACGTATGGAAGGCAAGAACGCTTGTTGGGTACCTGGCACCGACCACGCTTCTATCGCTACTGAGGCTAAGGTTGTAAACCGCCTCGCCGAGCAGGGCATCAAGAAGCGCGACCTTACTCGCGAGCAGTTCCTTGAGCATGCTTGGGACTGGACCAACGAGCACGGTGGCATCATCCTCAAGCAGCTGCGCCGTCTTGGAGCAAGCTGCGACTGGGATCGCACAGCATTCACTATGGACGAGAAGCGCTCGGAGAGCGTACTCAAGGTTTTTGTCGACCTCTATAAGAAGGGACTCATCTACCGCGGACTGCGCATGGTGAACTGGGACCCTAAGGCTCAGACCGTGCTTTCTACCGAGGAAGTTATCTATCGCGACGAGAAGAGCCATCTGTTCAATCTGCGCTACTATGTGGCTGACGCCGATACAAACCCTGTTGTGCCTACAGGCTGTGAGGGTGAGGTTCTGCATCAGGATGCCGACGGCCGCTACTATGCCGTTGTTGCCACCACACGTCCGGAGACTATCATGGGCGATACTGCCATGTGTGTCAACCCGAAGGATCCGAAGAACCAGTGGCTGCGCGGACATAAGGTTATCGTTCCGCTCGTAAACCGTGTTATCCCTGTTATCGAGGACCGCTATGTTGACATCGAGTTCGGTACCGGTTGCTTGAAGGTTACTCCTGCACACGACGTCAACGACTACGCTCTCGGCAAGACTCACAATCTTGAGACTATCGATATCTTCAACCCAGACGGCACTATATCTGAGGCTGCCGGCATGTATGTAGGTATGGACCGCATGGACGTGCGCAAGCAGATTGTAGAAGACTTGAAGGCTGCCGGCCTTATGGAGAAGATTGAGGACTACGACAACAAGGTGGGATATTCGGAGCGTAACCAAGACACTGCCGTTGAACCACGTCTCTGCAAGCAGTGGTTCCTCTCGATGAAGCACTTTGCCGACATCGCTCTGCCTCCAGTACTCGAGGGCAAAATCAAGTTCCACCCTACAAAATATGTAACAACATACCGCAACTGGCTGGAGAACATCCAGGACTGGTGTATCTCACGTCAGCTTTGGTGGGGTCATCGCATCCCTGCTTACTTCCTCCCTACTGCCGAAGGCGAAGAGGAGAAGTATGTTGTAGCACTCACTAAGGAGGAAGCTCTTGAAGAGGCCCGCAAGATAGATGGCTATGAGAACATCACAGCCGACCAGCTTGTTCACGACGAGGACGCTCTCGACACATGGTTCTCATCATGGCTCTGGCCTATCTCGCTGTTCGACGGCATCAACAATCCTGGCAACGAAGAGATCAAGTACTATTATCCCACTTCTGACCTCGTAACAGGTCCGGACATCATCTTCTTCTGGGTGGCCCGTATGATTATGGCTGGCGAGGAGTACATGAAGGACGTGCCCTTCCGCAACGTTTACTTCACTGGTATCGTACGCGACAAGTTGGGCCGCAAGATGTCGAAGAGTCTCGGCAACTCGCCCGACCCGATTGGTCTTATCGAGAAGTATGGTGCCGACGGTGTACGTATGGGTATGATGCTTTCGGCTCCTGCAGGCAACGACATTCTCTTCGACGAGAGCCTTTGCGAGCAGGGACGTAACTTCAACAATAAGATTTGGAATGCCTTCCGACTCGTTAAGGGCTGGCAGGTGGCTGAGGGTGAGCAGCCTGAGGCTAACGCTATTGCAGCCAAGTGGTTTGAGGCTAAGCTGAAGCAGACCAACGCCGAAGTGAACGACCTCTTCTCTAAGTATCGTATCTCTGAGGCGCTGATGGCTGTATACAAGTTGTTCTGGGACGAGTTCTCAAGCTGGTATCTTGAGATGGTTAAGCCGGCTTATGGCTCACCTATCGACGCTACATCATACAATCAGACTCTCGCCTTCTTCGAGACTCTGCTTAAGATGCTGCATCCGTTCATGCCGTTCATCACCGAGGAACTGTGGCAGCACATCTACGACCGCAACAACGGCGAGTCGATCATGCGTGCCGAACTGAAGCTCGACGCTCCTACCGAGGATGACAACAACATCGCTAATGCTATAGAAAGCGTTAAGCAGATTGTGGGTGGCGTGCGTACAGTACGCAACCAGAAGAACATCCCCAACAAGGACGCTCTCGTACTGCAGGTAGTTGGCCAGAACAACTTCGAGGCTTACTCTTCGGTTATCACCAAGATGGCTAACCTCTCGGCTATCAATGTTGTGGCTGAGAAGGACGCTACTGCTTCGGCATTCATGGTAGGCACCGACGAGTTTGCAGTTCCTCTTGGCGATATGATTGATGTTGATGCAGAGATTGCCAAGCAGGAGGCTCAGCTCAAGCACCTTGAGGGATTCCTCGCTGGTGTCAAGAAGAAGCTCTCTAACGAGAAGTTCGTGGCTCACGCTCCCGAGGCTGTCGTAGCCATGGAGCGCAAGAAGCAGAGCGACTCTGAAGAGAAGATTGCTGCGCTGAAGGAGTCGCTGGCAGCTTTGAGAAATAAATAAATTAATAACAAAAAGCCCCACCCCCAGCCCCTCCCCCGCAGGGAGGGGCTGGGGGTGAG
>ERZ859937.269-NODE-269-length-23912-cov-1.867083_pt1 | contig 23912 bp, 26 predicted proteins | sample MGYA00509985_ERZ859937 | MGnify/ENA primary metagenome ERZ859937 (study PRJEB30046, sample SAMN00715169) | human gut metagenome | study: EMG produced TPA metagenomics assembly of the A metagenome-wide association study of gut microbiota in type 2... | reverse complement strand
TAAACGGCATAACCGGAAGTGCGACAATAAACACATATTTATTCGCCACCCGTACAAATTCGTCCGTCAGAAAACCGATCCTTCTTAATATATATCCTAACAGAATAATCAGGAAAATCGGAATCGTCACATTCACACTAAATATAAAATTATCCATTGTTTTTTCCTCTTTAAAAATCTTTTTGCATTGCCTAGTGTACCACACCCGTCGACAAATTCCAAGAAATGGCGCTATTTTCCTATATTTTTCGGCATTTTAAATTTTTTATAAAAAGTTGTTGACAACCACCCCTGCTTTATGTATAATAACACTTGCGTTGAGACGAGGCAGACAAATAAATGCCTTATCGGGGTGTGGCTCAGTTTGGCTAGAGCGCCTGATTTGGGATCAGGAGGTCGCAGGTTCGAGTCCTGTCACCCCGACTTAATATCTTCTCTTCGCCAAGCTCAGATTAAGCGGGTGTAGTTCAATGGTAGAACACTAGCCTTCCAAGCTAGATACGTGGGTTCGATTCCCATCACCCGCTTTTTTGTTACCCTTTTTTGTTTGTCCACTAAGTATTTATGCATTTAAACTGTCATACAGCTGCTTTTACACATACTTATACACAAAACAAAAGCCGATACACCGTGTCTCCACGAAATGTATCGGCTTTTATTATGCGCTAGATAAAATATGTATTCCCTAATAATGTCTGACTAGAATAAATCTACACGACCTGAAAACTTATCATTTATAACATAGTATGCAGAATACTCTTCCGGCTTGATGTAGATGTTAAGCTTTCTGATGAAGCCTGCCTTGTGTCCCTCAGCAACGAACTGAGCCTTAACACGCTCCTCGACAGCTGCTGTATCAACCTCGCTGTTCTGGTACTGAACAATAATCTCCGGCTTTACCGGCTCCTTCTTTGCAGGTTTTGCCTCTTTAGCTGTCTTTGCAGCTTTTGCTGCCTTTGCTGTTGTCTTCTTAACAGTGTCCTTAACCTCAGCGGCCTTCTCAGCAACCTTCTCAGTTGTCTTTTCAACAGCCTTCTCAACCTTCTCGGTTGTCTTCTCTACGGCTTTTTCTACCTCAGCCTTTACATCGGCTTTTGCATCAGCCTTAGGCTCTGAAACCGGCTGTGCCACTGTTTCCTCTTTTTTAACTTCAACCGGCTTTACTGCCTGCTTAACTGTCTTTGAGTTATTCTTTTTACGCATACTATTTTCCTCCTCATGCTCATTATTCACATACTAAAAAATTTTCAATTGCAACTAAAGCTTCCTGCTCATCATCACCCTTTGTAACAATATCAACAGACATTCCATCTGAAGGATTAAATGCCATAATACCCATGATGCTTTTTGCATTGATTTTGCGATTGTCACTCTCCAATGTAATCTCACTATCGAACTTGCATGCCACTTGAACAAGCTCTGCGATTGGATTATCATGACCTTCACATACTTTTGTAACGACAATACTCTTCTTACTCATACGTTCTCCTTAAACAAAAAGTATTAAACCTGTTTCATACTTATTTAATATATCCCAATTGTAACCGCTTTTCAATCCTTATGAAAATTTCTGTTAAACTTTACCTAAGGAGCTTACATTTAATGTCACAAAATCGGCATTATTACAACATTATTCTGTTTATTTTGTCATGTACGTGATAAAATGCAAGCCACCATTATAAAACATTCTGTCAGCATCCTCATAGCTCATCGATGTTGTTGCGCCATTATCCGGATTATAAATATATAAAGCTCCATTTGAAGAGTATCCTGTCACAAGCACTGCCGACGTATTTCCCGTCATCGCAAATACCGGATTGCCCTGGCTGATATAAAAGATAATATCCTCAGAAGACACTCCCTGTAAATCCAGGATTTCCTTGTCCGGCAGGTTGTTTTTGAGCACATCAACAGCACTGCTGCCTGCTCCAATCAGCTCAGACACACTTACCGTAACATCATTGTAGGTAAGCATTGCACTTACTGACTTCACGACACTGTCAGCATCCTTATCGATTTCATTACATGCAATATTCGCAAATGCATTTACTGCATTTTTTCTTGCCCTCATCCATACATACTGCTGGTTTGAGTCAATTACCACTCCCATACTGTCATTTGCCTGTTTTATGGCATCCGAGATGTTATCAGATGCAAAAATCACATCCCCCTTTGCATAAACATAGAAATGGACTGTATTGTCATCAAACTTTAAATCAACAGCAGTATCATGCGAATTTATAGTCATCTGTGCTGTCAGCTGCTTCAGCTTATCCGGCTTTTTACCACCTGCTATACTAATAGCGCTGACCGTCAGCTTTGTATCGGACTGGCTCGTATCAAGAGCTATCTTCTGCTTCGAATCAGCCTCCCGGTTCATAATGGTATCCTGACCGATTTCTGCATACACACCATTGTTTTGCGCAATCAGATCTATCGTTACCGTATATCCATCCACAGAAATTTTCTCGACATAGCCGCCCGAAGGGGTATATGTCTTAAGCTCCGACTGGTCAGATGTATCAAGAATAATAAGGCCATTCATAGGAAATGTCGTGTTTCCGGCTGCATCAGAGACCACATCAGCAGCATTCGCCTGTCCATATATGAAATCCTCACCTATGAAGCCAAGCGGACGTAGATACTGGTCGTCGCCCTTTTTGACCTCAAAGGTCTTGCCACTCTTTAAATCCATTACTTTTATGGTATTTGATGAGTACTGATTTGCAGAATCCACCCATGCAAAGTATCTGTTACTCTCCGATGCGCAGTAAGAGCCTGTAGACAAGCCCTCAACCACCTTCTTTACTGACATCGAGCCTAAATTAATCCTATAGAGACTGTCATCCATCATGAGATAGAATTCATTCTTCTCATTGAGATAAAGCATCTTGCCCATCTCAGCCTTTAGTACCTCATATGATGTCTTAGAAGGAATAAACGCTTCCTCATCTATAGTATGTGCCAGACCGTCATAATGGTACACACCGGTTCCCACCTCTCCCTCGTGGGTGCCTCTGTTCATATATCCGTATACCACAAAATCAATACTGCCCGCTTCGTCTACACTGACAATCTTTATATCGTGATGATTCCAGTTCTCACGCTCATCAATGCCCTCAGCGTCCCTGAAGCTGAATACCTTGATTATCATTCCATTGTTGATATCATAGGAGTATAAATCTCCCTCCTGGACAAAGCATATCACACTACCTGCTTCATTGGCCCTGTACTCTGCCTCACTGCTTCTGATACCAAGCATTACGCTGCCTGAATCCGAAATAAAGCTGTTTTCACTGTTAAAAATCTGATTTGCCGTTCTCTCATAGTTGAGCACGTACATACGGCTTTCCGTCTGGCGCAGCCTGAAATATTCTCTCACATTGTAATACTCAGTCTCACCCTTACCGTCCACACAGCTCATCACATAGTCTATTGTAACCACATCATAAGAATCGTTTATTTCCTTTAGGGCTATGACAGGATTCGTATACTGTGCAGCGGCCATTGAGCCCCAGGTAATCTGACTCACCGTAGATGTCAGATCCACATGTGCAAGCGTATTTCTGTCACCGGTTGTTGTCTCCATATATGTTGTAAAGAAGGATTTGTCATCCTTTATAAACGTCTCATCATGAAACTTCTTTGCAAACTCAACAACCTTTGCAGCTGCCTTTCCATCCGTCTGCATAATCCTGCTGTAATAATATACATTATCCTGACCGCTTGTGATGGTAAACACCAAAAGATACTCAGTATTTTCATCCATAACATTCGGCATGCTTACGTCCGCCTGAATAGTATTACCCTTATTAGAAAAAGAAGATATCTCGTCATCGGCCACCAGCCTCTTGCCATCCATGCTTCTGATCTTGTATGATATCCTGTCAACAGCCATGCCATATGTTGAAATGGATAATGAGAGCTTCCTGTCATCCGAAATTGGAATAACGCAATCGCGCATCTTTGTCGGATCCATCTCAGTAGTATATCCATGGAGGGTGTTTATCTTTATTTTATCCAGATTAAATGACATAACCGGCAGCGTTGCATCCGCCTGCTTCGTGGTCATATCCTTATTTCCCTTGTTTGTAGTTATGCAAAATGTAATTAATGCTGCAATAAATACTACTATAAGTACTATCGGCTTTATCACTTTCTTACTCATAAAATCATATCCTTATATCTACCAGAATCTTTGGTACCTTCTGTATCTGCATCTTCGTCTGCAGAGTTCACAGTTAAAAAGTATGCCCGCTATTGTACAGATAAAGCACCTGCTGCTTTGCTCTGAGATAAATCTGCCGGCAATCCTGTCTGCCTCATCGAAAAGACGCTGCCTGTCAGGCACCTCATCATAGATAAAGCTGCCCTCATACTCCAGCTCATCCATGCGCTGCTCTACTGCGGACTGTATCATCGCCGTATCAAGCGGATACATATCCTTTATCATCCCCAGGTCCTTTGCAAATGCCTCCTCATTTTTATAGTAATCCATAAACGGAAATGTTTTATAAAAAGGTAACATCAAAAAACCTCTTTTTAATCATTATATGCTATATTCAGCTATTAGTTGCATGCTATAACAAACAATGCTGCAATAAAAATGCATGCGCCCAGGAATTTCTTTCCCGATACCTTCTCCTTCAGTATCACGCTGGAGCATATCATCATCACAATAATCGTCAAATTAAAAATATAACCTGCATAGCTGCCGGACATTGAAACTGCCCTGCCATAAAAATCATATGCTAACGGGTATGCAATGCCTGCAAGAATCAGGCATATACCATCAACAAATGACATGGATCTGATTTTCTTCATGCCTCCTGTTGCAATAGTAAATATAATAAGCACCAGCGTTCCTATAAATACACACCAGAACGCAATAAAGCCCTTATCCGGCTGTATCCCGCCAAGTGACACCAGAATATGTGCTGCCGACGCACAAACTGCAGCAAGAAGCGCAAACAAAATACCTGTTCCATCCAGATTTAAAATAACCGTTCCAACAATCATGAGTGCAATCGCTATATAGTCAAAAGTGTCAGGAGTGTTATGAAACAGAAAAAATCCCGCTGCAAGCGTGATTATATAGCTGCATTTAACTATAGCTGTAACCTGAAATGTGTAGCCCTCATGTATGGACTTAAAAAAACAGATGCCAAAAAGCCCTGTTGCAAGCCCTGCCAGAAGTATAAATATAACGCTCCTTTGGCCGAGTGCAATCAGGCTGCTTCCCATTATATTATCTTTCCTGTAAAAAAATATAGACGCACATAAAACAATCCCGGCAATGCTTCCCGCCAGCGCCGGGTCTGTCTTTTTAGTTCCAACCTTGGCCAAAATAGGCACACATGCTGCAATAAATGTTGCAGCACATGCCCATATAATTCCTGTCATATACATTACCTCACCACGTATCTATTACTGTGACTGTGCAGCACTATCTGCAGCTCCTGTTGTACTGCCATCTGCTGTACCCTGACTGGCAGCCCCGCTATTTGCCGCACCTGATGTGCCGCTGTCTGTAGTGCTGTCAGCCATATCTGACTTGACGTAGTCAGAGCTGACATAGCCTGTCTGTCCCTGGAAGATAACCTGTGTCCATCCATTGTCCTCTGATACAAACTCAAGCTTCACATTCTGTCCTATAACAGTAACTATATTTGCGTTTTTATCAGGCTTCTCTCTCATGTTTACACTGCTTGTAGTAGTGACGTAAGTTTTTTCGGTACCCTCTGTAGTCTGCTGTGGCAGATATATGGCGCCTATCTCTGTATCACTATCGCCGGCACTGTCAGTTTCACTTTCGCTAACTGCATTCTGTTGTACCTTGTCCTGCTCCTTTTTTTTGCCGCCCTTTGATGTAACGGTAATCACTATTGTAGCAATCAGGGCAATAAGAAAAAGACATATTGCTGCAAAAATCAGTCTGGCGATTATAACATCTTTTCTGTGGCTCGCTTTCATATTATTCTCCTTTTGTATTATCTGTGTTTTGGCTCATTATAGCATAATAATCTAAAAAGAAAAAGGCAGTTAATAGAATGTTTATTGGTAAATTTCTATAAATTACCTTATAATATTTTTAAACTACAGCACATCATATCAGAGGGAGATAAAATCATGGAACAAAAGACACCTTTTAAGGAGCTGACATTCAGTCAGAAAATACAATATATATGGGACTATTACAAAATACCGATATTTCTTGTCATTATCGGAATCATAGCAGTCACAGCCTTTATTCATGGTCGGCTTGCGCAGAAAAATACTGTTTTGAGCGTATTATGCGTAAATGCAGAAAACAGCACCACAGAGGATAACGGCGCCGATATTTTCAATGACTTTCTCACAGATAACGGCTATGATTTGTCAAAGGATGAAATTGCCTTAAACAAAAATATCTGTGTCGATGTAGACAAAAGCGGCCTAGACTATCAGAACATGGCAGTCCTCACAGCATACTTTGCTTCTAACGAATACGATATATGCTTTATGGATGATAAGACCTTTGATTATTACGCCAAAAATGTCTGCTTTGAAGATATAAGCAAATATCTGGATAAAGCCGTCCTTGAAAAATATAAGGACAGGCTTGCATATGTGACAATAGATGGTAAGGAATATCCTTGTGGTATCAGGCTTTCAGCAGATGACAATGAATTTGTCAAAGCCTCCGGCTTATACTCTTCATGTACTGTCGGAGTGTGCTGTGACTCCTCCCACGATGCTATGGTCAAAAAATTATGCGGCTACATATTAAAGTAGCCGCATTTCTATTTCTTCTGCTTTTATCTTATGAATTTCTCCTGTTTTTAAGCTTCAAGATTCCACCTATTGCAAGAAGTACTACACTCAGGCATGAAACAATAAACAAATCAGGAACATAATCCTTTATTACCCAGTATGGTATGCCTCCGACAATAGGCGCAATAACTATGCCCACCGGCAAAAACAGATGCAGAAAAATATTCGCTATCAGGTTTCCGCTATTGTCTGTTCTCCATTTGTGCGACTTGATAATCTCCATCAGCGCAACCAATATAAATGCTGCAAAAACAAGGTCATAGAACAGGTGCGCATCGACATAATCCTTTGGGTCAAGCTCGTCTGTTGCGTATCCCATAAGTGTCATCACAACCTTTGAGGTTACCTTGTTCATCAGATTGTTTGTGACCATATAGTCATTGGTATTTGCGAGGAATACAACGCCCACGCCGCTCTCCGGAAGCAGATACATGTCTGCGATATAGTTTTCCGTGAGACCTGTGTGATTGTACACTGTCTCGACATATTTATCCGAACGTACCCAGCCCATACCATAGCCTGTCTCACCTGACTCATCCATAGGAACTGTTGCCCGAAACATTGTGCTAAGGCTCTTGTCAGAGAGTATTCCATAGCCGCCACGCAGATACATCTGCAGATATTTTCCCATATCATTTGCGCTGGATGCAATATAGCCCGCCGGTACAGTGGACCACGAATCGCTGAGCGGATACTTCACATCGCTTTCCACAGAAAAACCGAAATAATTGTTGTGGCCTGTAATCAGACCATCCTCCTTCGCTTTTGCATAGGCTGCGCTGCTGTGAGTCATGCCAAGTGGTGTAAAAAATGTCGTTGTCAGATAATCGCTGTAGCTAACACCTGATACTTTTTCCACTATAAGACCAAGTATGTCATAATTGACATTCGCATAGGTATATTCTCCATTTTTGCCAACAATCTTTGCATTTCCCACATGCTGGTACACGCCAAGTCCACTGGTATGATTGAGCAGCTGTCTTATTGTAATCCTTGTCGCATCCTTTGGATTTTTGAATACCTCAGCTGCATCCAGATAAGGATTTACCGGGCTGTCAATATTCAGATGTCCTCCCTCATACAGCTTCATGATGCATGCCGCAGTAAACGACTTGCTGAGTGAACCGGTGATAAACGGTGTGTCAAGGCTCTTGCAATCCCCATATGTACCGGAGAAAAGCACGCCCTCTGCATCTACACCTCAACAGCCATACCCGGGATCATGTAATTGTCACAGGCTGCCTTTAAGGTATCCTCTATCTCTGTATATTTCGGCGAATAATTGTTGTTGTCAAGCCTTGGAATCATATCTATCACAAGACCCACTATAATAGCAACCACTATTCCCATCAAAGCTCTCTGTGGTATCAGCCCGATATAATGTGCATAATTGGTATATGTCTTTTCGCCATATCCTCGGTACCCTTTATCCACACCTTCGGTGTATGTGCATACCAGCCACGTATACTACCAGTTCAAGAAACAATAGGACTGCCATCCATATCAAAAGCGCAAACACAAAGCCCGTCGAAAAACTTTTTGCCCCTGCTATTGATGTCAGTATGACAAGCGCTATCGTCCAGAATATAAGTGTCGGAAGCTTCTTTACAAACTTCTCCCAGTCTGTCATGATACGGATATTCCGATTTCTGTAGCCACGCATATGCATGACCTTTTTCTGCAGCTTCTCGGGCATATTGCTTATCTTATATGCCGGGTCCCGCTTTATCCGTATTACTCTGTATATGCCAAATATTAAGCAGCAGACTATTATCTCAACTGCCAGTACCATTCTATCAACCACCTTATGTCTTATTTACAGTCATTTGAGACTGTACTTTACATAAAAATTTAGCACATTTTTTGTGCTATGTAAACACAAAATAATATGAATACTGCGGGCCGTATAACAGCTACAAATCAGTTCTGGCCATAGTATGCGTTAGCCCCATGCTTACGGTAGAAATGCTTCTCCTTTATGTTGTCCGGGGCTGGCTTCACGTCAGGATTTACTGACTCTGTGAGTCTGGCCATCTTTGCCACTTCCTCAAGGACAACGGCGTTGTGCACAGCCTCAGCCGCATCCTTTCCCCAAGCAAACGGTCCGTGATTCTGACAGAGCACTGCCGGTGTGTATACAGGATTGATTTTTCTGTTCTCAAAGGTCTCTATGATGACAAGACCTGTGTTTTTCTCATAGGCTTCGTTGATTTCCTCTGTGGTGAGATTTCTCGCACATGGAATTGAGCCCAGGAAATAGTCTGCGTGAGTGGTGCCGTAGAGTGGAATATCCCTGCCGGCCTGTGCCCATGCAACTGCCTCAGGTGAGTGCGTATGTACAATTCCTCCGATATCCGGATACTTTTTGTAGAGCTCTAAGTGTGTTGCAGTGTCTGACGAAGGCTTGTATTTTCCCTCTATCTTATTTCCTTCAAGATCCATGACTACCATATCATCAGGGGTGAGAACATCATAATCCACTCCACTTGGCTTGATGACAAAATAGCCTGTTTCCCTGTCAATTCCACTGACATTGCCCCATGTATATGTGATAAGCCCTCTTCTTGGGAGCTCCATGTTTGCTTCGTAAACCTGTTTCTTTAATTCTTCAAGCATTTTTTGTTCCTCTCTTATTATTTTTTACTGCTATTACAGCGGAAGCGCCTTTACCATGGCACGCTCTGCCTCAATTGCTGCCTTATATGTATTTATGTACTCATCAAAGCCCTTTACATCGTCAGGGTCCGGCTGCATTACTATGCCCTTTTCGCCATTAAATACCCTGTCTGAAAGATATTTTTCCAAAGGCTCTCCATCTGCTTTATTCACCATATAAGCTGCGAGCACTGCCATGCCCCACGGGCCGCCCTCTCCGGCAGTCTCCATGACCGCAACCGGTGCATCCATGGCTGCTGCAAGTATGCTCTGGCCCACACCCTTTGTCTTGAACAGACCACCATGACCGTAAAGTGTGTCTACCTTTACTTTTTCCTCTTTAAAGAGAATATCACAGCCGATTTTTAGTGTTGCAAGACTTGCATAGAGATGTGTGCGCATAAAGTTTGCAAGATTCATCCTTGCATCCGGCTTTCTGGCAAACATAGGTCTGCCCTCGTTGAGTCCGATGACAGGCTCTCCCGAGAAAAGGTTAAAGGCTACAAGGCCACCACAGTCCTTATCGGCTGTAAGTGCATTGTTGTAGAGCTTTCCATATATGTCATTCATATCTATATCCATGCCAAACAGTTCTGAAAATTCCTTGAATAATCCCACCCATGCATTTAAGTCTGACGTACAGTTGTTGCAGTGCACCATAGCTACCGCATCTCCCGATGGTGTGGTGACCATATCAAGCTCTTCATGAACTGCCTTAAGCGCCTTTTCAAGCACCACCATAGCAAATACAGATGTGCCCGCTGATACATTTCCGGTGCGCACTGCAACAGAATTGGTTGCGACCATTCCCGTGCCTGCGTCTCCCTCAGGCGGTGCAAGCAATATACCGCTCTCCAGATTGCCGCTTACATCAAGCCTTTTAGCTCCTTCCTCTGTCAGCGTACCTGCCTTTTCTCCAGCCGTAAGCACCTTTGGCAGAATGTCTCTTATATCCCACGGATATTCTTTTACCTTATCTAATGCTGCAAATTCATCAAGCATTGCCGCATCATAATCCCTGGTCTTCGAATCGATAGGAAACATGCCTGATGCCTCACCGACACCCATGACCTTTTCACCTGTGAGCTGCCAGTGAATATAGCCTGCCAATGTTGTGAAATATGATATCTTTGATACATGCTCTTCTTTATTTAATATAGCCTGATACAGATGCGCTATGCTCCACCTCTGCGGAATATTAAAGCCAAGCACCTCAGTAAGCTCTGCTGCAGCCTCACCTGTGATGGTATTTCTCCATGTCCGAAATGGCACAAGCAGATTATCCTCCTTGTCAAAAGGCAGATAGCCGTGCATCATGCCGGAAATACCGATTGCCGCAAGCTTTTTGATGGTAACTCCATACTTTTCCTTTGCATCCTGCGCCATCTTGCTGTAGCAGTCTGAAATGCCCTCCCAAATCATATCCAGGCTGTATGTCCAAATGCCGTCCACAAGCATGTTTTCCCAATCATGGGCACCTGTGGCTATAGGAGCATGGTCCTCCCCGATAAGCACCGCCTTTATTCTGGTAGAACCGAACTCTATTCCGAGCACAGCCCTGCCGCTTTCAATAACACTTTTTACGTCTGACATAATATACCTCCACCTTATAATGTAAATTTCTGAATAATTAGCTTAAATTATTATACTGTAATTGTACAACGTTTTTCTTCAAAAGTAAACAAAAGAAAACATAAATATACATAAATTTTTAAATGTTTTCAAAAGCGTCCAAAAGTGAATATCACTTTTTTTATTAAAATTTCAGATTATATTGATAGAATGTAAAAATTATGTTATGTTATATGTGTTTTGTGTAAACTAAATATGTATAACTGGAGCAAATAGTAAAACAAATTATTTTTACAAACGGAGGTAAACATGAACATTTACTCTATATTGCAGTTATGCGGTGGACTTGCCTTTTTCCTTTTCGGAATGCATGTTATGTCAGGCAGTCTTGAGAAGCTCGCAGGAGGCAATCTCCAAAAGATACTTAAGGAGGTAACCTCAAACCCTATCAAGAGCTTATTTTTTGGAGCAATAGTCACTATTGCAATCCAATCCTCATCCGCACTTACTGTTATGCTTGTCGGACTCGTAAACTCCGGCATCATGGAGCTTGCCCAGACTGTTGGTGTCATCATGGGTTCCAACATCGGAACCACTCTCACCGCATGGATTCTTAGTCTTTCAGGTATCGAAAGTGACAATCTGTTCATCTCGATGTTAAAGCCTGAGAACTTCTCCCCTGTCATCGCGCTTATCGGTGTGATTATGATTATGGGAAGCAAGAAGGAAAAGCGCAAAGACGTTGGAATCATCATGGCAGGTTTTGCCGTACTCATGTATGGTATGCAGCTCATGAGCGGCGCTGTATCACCACTCGCAGATATGCCTGAATTTACCGGACTGCTCACCACCTTTAACAATCCATTCCTCGGAGTGCTTGTAGGTGCTGTATTTACCGGAGTCATCCAGTCATCTGCCGCATCAGTTGGTGTGCTGCAGGCTTTAGCCATGACAGGCGCTATCTCATATAGCATGGCTATCCCGATCATCATGGGTCAGAACATCGGTACATGCGTGACTGCACTGCTTTCGTCAATCGGCGTAAACAAAAACGCCAAGAGAGTATCAATCATCCACATCAGCTTCAATCTGTTCGGTACAGCAATAGGACTTGTAGTATACTGTATCGCACGTTATGCTGTTGATCTGTCATTATTTAATGACAGCATCACTCCTGTAATGATTGCGGTATTCCACTCAATCTTCAATATTGCTACCACTATTATTCTTCTGCCATTTAGCAATACTCTTGTAAAGATTGCTAAGAAGCTTGTCACAACTGACAACGCAGACGGACAGGTTGTACTCGACGAGAGACTTTTACTCTCACCTGGACTTGCTGTCAAAGAATGTCTTGAGAAGACAAACGAGATGGCTGAGCTTGCAAGAGACAGCTTCAAGAATGCTTTAGATCTCTTTGACAATTACTCAGATTCAAAGTTTGATGATATTGAAGTCATGGAGGAGCGCCTTGATTACTTAGAGGATCAGCTTGACACCTTCCTCATTCACTTATCCGGAAAGGATGTTTCTGAGGGCGGCAACAACGAGATTTCAAAGATGCTTCATGCAATCAATGACTTCGAGAGAATCGGAGATCATGCGATAAATATGGCAAAGCTTGCCAAGCAGATTGATGACAACAAGCTTGAATTTTCAAAGAACGCAAGAAAAGAGCTCACGGTGCTCAACAATGCTCTGCGCGAGATTCTCACTCTCACTGTAGAGGCATTTAGCAAAAACGATTTGACAGAGGCAGTCAAGGTTGAGCCGCTTGAGCAGGTTATTGACGATCTCACCAAGGAGATTAGAAATTATCATATCGAGCGTCTTCAGAAGGGCAAATGTGACAGCAGACTCGGCGTATTCCTCACAGATTACATCACAAACTGTGAGAGAGCTTCGGATCACTGCTCAAACATTGCTGTATGCCTGATTCAGACACACAACTCATCATTCGAGACACATGATTATCTCAATGAGCTTAAGGCCGGACAGGAGCCTGCATTTGTAGGTCAGTTCACCATGTATCAGGACAAATATCATCTTGATGAGGATTCTAAAAAAGCAAAGAGTAAAAAATCATCGAAATAATATAACGTAATTAAAAAGCAGGATTTCTGATTAATTTCAGAATCCTGCTTTTTTATCATCGTCTGGATATGAAATGCTTCACAATCGTATAAAGCACTATGATGCATGCAAACACATATCCCATAACACCAAGCGCCGGTATGCCAAGTATCTTAGGTGTCATATCTGTGGTACACACTATGCTTGAGCTGATTAGAAGTGCCATAACCCATAAGCCCATGACGATATTTCTCACCAGCCTGTGTAAAAGCCTCGCAAGCTCATCAGAAGCATGCATGTCAAAATTTATGCTTGTCTGCCCTCTTTGATATTCCTCGAGTATCTGCGCCAGCCTATCCGGCAGTTCTGCCATGCGGTGAGCTGATTTGTAGGCTGTCTTCCCGGCTTTTTTAAGCTCGCCCTTCAAATCAAAATTCTTAAGCATCTCCTGCCTTATCCTTGCAGAAGCAATCCCAACCATGTTGATGCCAGGTGCAATATCCGCAAGCACGCCCTCTATCTGAGTGATGCCCCTCGCAAGCATTGTAAAACCATGCGGCATAACAATGCGGTTGTTCTTCATTACCTCCAAAAGCTCCTGAATAAACTCTGCGACATCGACCTGTCCCATATCCAGACTGCCGTATTTATTCATGATTATTTTGATATCCTTGTACAGCTTTGCCCTGTCAGGCTCACCCTTAAAGTCACCAATTGCAAGCACCGCATCCTCTATCATGCCGATATCGTTCATGGCGATGCCGTAAACAGCATTGCTCAGTTCCTTTTTGTCATGCTCAGAAAGCCTTCCCATCATGCCCATATCAATCCAGACAATTTTGCCATCCCTTATCTTTACATTACCCGGATGCGGGTCCGCATGGAAGAAGCCATCCTCTATCACCTGCCTGATATAGTTGTCAATCAGCTTGCTGCCTATCTCCTCAAGGTCATAGCCATCCTTTAAAAGCCCCTCCTTGTCATCGATATTAAAGCCCTTTATATACTCCATGACAAGTACATGTGATGTGGTATACTTGCGGTAAAGCTTTGGTGTGGCTACAAATGCAACATCCCTGTTATTGCCGGCAAACTCCTCAATATTTGATGCCTCAAGCAGGAAATTCATCTCCTCCTGTGCCACAGCCCACATCTCATCAAGCACCATGTCAAAATCCACAATGCCCTTTATAGAGATGGGCGGCACAAGCTTAACCGCCTTGTGAAGCAACGCCATATCCTTTGACATCACCTCGTGAATGCCCTTCCTTTGCACCTTCACAACCACCTGCTCACCGGTTTTAAGTGTGGCCCTGTGCACCTGCGCTATAGAAGCTGCCCCAAGAGGCTTTTTATCTATTGAAGCAAAAACATCCTTCCATGAATAGCCAAATGAAGCATCTATGACAGCCTCCACCTGCTCAAACGGCATCGGCTCCACATCTGAGCATAGCTTCATAAGCTCCTCACAATATTCCTTTGGCAGAATATCCGAGTGAAGCGACATTATCTGTCCAAGCTTAATATAGGTAGGTCCCAGCTCCTGCAATATAAGTCTGAATTTTTCGGGTGTAAGTCCATGCGTGAGCTTGTACTTCTTAAGTACCGCTGTCATCTCCTTCAGGCGGCTATCCATACTAGTTCACGCTTTCCTCTTTATCGTCCTCAGCTTCTATTTTTATATCCGCTGTCTGTGATTCTTCACGGAAGCACTTTTTCCATCGGCTGAAGTATCTGTTACAATGTCCTCATCCTCGAAAACGCTTTCATCAGCTTCTTGATCCACGTCAGCCTCATCCATCTGTGCAAGCTTGTTCTTTAAAGCCTGTATCTGTTCAGGTGTCATCTTGTCCAAAAGCTCCTCGAGCTCCTCAGGTGACTGTGGCTTAACAGATACATTTACATTTTTCTTGACTGTGTCCTTGATATTGTGCTTAAGCTCCTGATTGAGCACCTTGCCCTGCTCGACAGTCAGCTCACCTCTCTTGACCATCTCATCAAGCACTTCCTTTGATTTCTCAGCAGTCACTGCCACTGTTCCTATTCCTGCAAGTAAAATCTTCTTTAATCCGTCTGTAAGTCTTTCCATGGTAAAATCCTCCGTTTCCTGTTATTTAAAATTGATTGCCGTAATCTGACTACACCTTTAATCATCATAATAGAGAAGCAATCCTTGGCACAAAAATGATAAGTCCAACTATCGCAGCCATTATTGCTGCCACAAGCACTGCTCCTGCTGCCGTGTCCTTAGCTGTCTTGGCAAGCGGCTTTCGCTCTGTCGTTACCAAATCTACAACTGACTCAATCGCAGTGTTGACCAGCTCCAGGGCTATCACCAGTCCAAACAGTGTCAGGCAGATGCACCACTCAGTCGGTGTTATCCCAAGTACCGCTCCTGCTATCACTACAAGTATCGCGACAGTGCAGTGAATCTTGATATTGCGTTCATTTCTGATGCATGTAAATATGCCCTCGAAGGCATAGCCGAAGCTTTTGTACAGAGGTGGTTTCTTTGCTTTTTTCATGTTGATACCTCTCGTGATTTAATTTTGGAATTAGTTTTGATGCCTTTTACTATGGTACTATTGTATAACTTTTTGGTTCAAAATAAAAGGGGATTGTGCAATATTGTTCAAAAAATAGAAGTTACTGACATTTTAAATAATTTTATTACTAACACTTTGCCAGCACTTTAAATATTTCTTATTGACATTACGAATTTATCGTACTAACCTAAACACGTAAAATATACAGTTATAAAGGTAATCAGATATGACAAATTTACATTCAGATAAAATAAAAACAGCAAACCTGCATACTACAACCAATCATATTTATACAAATACTAAACTTCGAAAGCTTTTGGTTCCAATAATAATAGAGCAGCTATTAGCCTCTCTTATGGGAACTGTGGATACAATGATGGTCAGCAATGTAGGTTCTGCCGCTATCTCAGCGGTCTCGCTTGTAGACTCAATCAATATCCTTGTCATACAGGCACTTTCAGCGCTTGCCGCCGGTGGTGCGATTCTCTGTTCACAGTATCTGGGAAGTCACAATACAAAAGGTGCCCGCCATGCTGCAAGACAGGTATTTTTTGTCATGGCATTTCTGTCTGTACTTTTATCTGCTTTTTGTCTGATAACAAGAAAGCCACTGCTTCGTGCCATTTTTGGTGCTGTTGAAGCTGATGTAATGAGAAACTCACAGGTTTATTTCTTTTTTACATTGCTGTCATTTCCTTTTATAGGTCTCTATGATGCCGGCGCATCCATTATGCGCGCACAGAATAACAGTCGCAATCCTATGGTCATATCTGTTATTTCAAACTTTATGAATATCGGCGGCAACGCTATTCTGATTTTCGGCTTCGGCATGGGTGTTGAGGGAGCTGCTATTTCCACTCTCGTATCCCGAATATTCTGCGCGATTGTCGTTATCATACAGCTTCGAAGGGAAAATGAACCGATTTTCATAAAGAACTATATGTCTATACGCCCTGAATGGGGCCTGATTAAAAAAATCCTGCTCATCGGTATCCCATCAGGAATCGAAAACAGCATGTTCCAGTTTGGAAAGCTGGCTATCCAGTCTACTGTATCCACTCTTGGAACCGTGGCCATCGCTGCCCAGGCCATGACCAATATCCTCGAAAACTTAAATGGTATTGCCGCTATCGGAATAGGAATAGGTCTTATGACTGTTGTAGGACAGTGTCTGGGTGCCGGCAGAAAGGATGAAGCTATCTACTATATCAAAAAACTGTCACTGGTGTCTGAGGTCGTAATCATTGCCAGCTGTCTGATTATTTTCATACTCACAAAGCCCATTACAATGCTTGCCGGAATGGAACCTGCCAGTGCACGGCTCTGCTTTGAGATGATTACCTTTATCACAATTGTCAAGCCAATCTGCTGGGTACCATCCTTCATCCCGCCATATGGGCTGCGTGCCGCAGGCGATGTGAAATTCTCCATGATTGTATCCTGCTGCACAATGTGGCTTTGCCGTGTAAGTCTGTGCATATACCTCTGCCGTGTATGGGGCTTTGGTCCGATTGCAGTGTGGATTGGCATGGCTTGTGACTGGATGCTTCGTTCTATTATATTTATGCCAGATTCCACTCAAGAAAATGGCTGAATCATCATGTGATTGATTGATAATAACAAGCTATACTATGCTCTATTCACAAATCTGTATAAGTAAAGGAAAAACATGAAAAACTATCAACCGGACTATTACAACAATTTCAAATGTATTGCTGACAAATGCAGTATCACATGCTGTCAGGAGTGGAAAATTGCAGTAGATGACGCTACAAACCGCAAATGGAAGAAGCTTTCCCCTCCGGATACTTTATCTACAGCCCCTTTTTCTGCTGATAAAGTGTCTGGAAAAAGTGACAATCTAAGCTCTTACACATGCCATAAGGATGGCAGTCTGGTTATTAAACTGGACGAAAAACATCGGTGTCCGTTTCTTTCAAAGGATAAGCTATGTCATCTTGTAATGACATACTCAGACGAAGTGCTTTCAGAGACATGTGCACTGTTTCCCAGAGAAATCCACCGGTTTTCAACACATGAGGAACGAACACTCATGCCGTGCTGTCCGGCAGTTATCGACCTGTGGTGCGAAAAACCTGTCACATTTCCTGTAATATCCGAGACCCGGAATAATTTATCTACGGCATTTTTAATCCGTGATAATCTGATTAAACTGATATCTGACCAAAGGCTTTCAGTGGAGCTGGCTTTGCTTGATGGGCTTTACATTTTATTGGAATTATATAAAAACCAGCCTGTCACCAATACACATATACAGGAATATTTTTCCGACCAGACGCTTAATGAACTGAATACCGCCATGGAAGATATCCATATCCCGGACGAAGATACATTTATCGAATGCAATGAGCTGCTTCAGGATTTATCAGTAAATTATCGTAAAGAGGGTTTATACACAGCCTTTCTTCAGCCTGTACTGACCGAGGCTTGTAAATACTCCAATATTTATTCACAGTCAGACAATAATTCCATAAGCCGCACCTTGCAAACATCGCAGAAACAATTTGGCTCAATGCTCACAGATTATGACATTGTTTTTCGCAATTATCTGGCAAACGAGCTGTTTTCCGACCTGATATCGCCTGAAGCAGCATCCACTAAAAAGATTATTGAACACATGATTATCAAAATGCAGTGGATTATGATTGAATACACTGCTATACGTCAAAGTCTTTTCTTGTGGTACAGTCACAATGCCAATAGTCCGTTGACATATGAAACCATCAGAGAGCATATTGTCATCATCTCACGCATGACAGGATATGATGACGATGACATACGCGAATATCTTGAAAACAGCTTTGCAAAACTCATATGGGATTGGGGCTACGCCGCACTCATTATGGGAATTAGAAAATAATTACAAAGGAGATTTTTACTATGAGAGAAACAATTTTAGGCAATAACATACGAAAGGTTCCTTCAGTTGCGGTTGGATGCATGCGCCTTTCTGAAAAATCAAAGAATGAGATGAATCATTTTATTCATGCTGCGCTGGAGCAAGGTGCATATTTCTTTGATCACGCTGATATCTACGGTGCGGTATGAGCGAGAGCGTATTCGGCGAAGCGTTTGCAGACGATCCATCCCTAAAGCGTGAAGATATTTACCTGCAGTCAAAATGTGGCATCCGCCAAGGCTTCTATGATCTCTCAAAGGAGCATATTCTGAAATCTGTCGATGGTATTTTAAAAAGGCTTCATACAGATTATCTTGATCTTCTGCTTCTTCATCGTCCGGATGCACTCGTAGAACCGGAAGAGGTTGCCGCTGCATTTGATGTTCTTTTTGAAAGCGGAAAGGTTCGCCATTTTGGTGTTTCAAACCATAAGCCGATGCAGATTGAACTGCTACAGAAATATGTCCGCAACCACTCGTTGTCAATCAGGTTCAGTTCAGCATTCCTGTTTCCAATCTCGTTGCAAATGGCATGGAAGTCAATATGGAAACACCCGGTTCAATTGATCACGACGGAAGTCTGCTCGACTACTGCCGCCTCCACAGCATTACTCTTCAGGCATGGTCTCCGTTTCAGATGCCGGCATGGAAAGGCTGTTTTCTCGGAAGCGACGAATACCCGGAACTGAATAAAAAACTTCATGTGATAGCCGAAAAATATAATGTCAGCGATACTACTATTGCGGCTGCATGGATTTTACGCCATCCGGCAAATATGCAGATTGTTACCGGAACTTCAAGCGAAAGCCGCCTAAAGGAAATTATCGCGGCATGCGATATTACTCTGACTCGCGAGGAATGGTATGAGCTGTACCTGGCTGCAGGTCACCTGCTTCCGTAGAAATTATCAGCACTATTTTTCAAAATGCTGATAATCCTTGGAATGCGTCCAATCGCCTCCCCACTCAAAACCATGCTCCGTAAACAGCTTATAGCATAAATCATCATGGTCAATCTTGTGCGAAAAATCCTTGCTCCGGTCAACATAATCTGCGGCATTTGCAGGCTCAATCGAAAGCTCCCCATCGACTGTTTTGACATAAGGATTGTATAGAGTGTTGATATCCACCGCCATTCCCATTCCATGCTTCGATATCTTTGTAGTGTGGGAGATAAATCTGAAATTGAAGGCCGATGAATTATTGTCGCTCATAGATGCCTCATCATCTGCATCGTATTCATCAATGAGTCTGACTTTTTCTATTTGATATCCGGACTCATAGAGCTCCTTAAATATTTCAAGTACATCATCTGCGATATCTTTATTTACAACCAGCTCACCTTCATGCACCTGATTGTCAAAGCCTACGTGTAGTACATGTATATATCGCAGATTTTCTCTGGGGAGTGTACAATCTGCCTTGTAGGATTTGCCCTGCATTTTTTCAAAAATATCATCCGGAATTTCGGATATATAAAATTGCTCTTTATTATTTTCATAAGTCTGTTTCAGGATCTCTGTTTCAGATGTACTCGTGTCAGATGTATTCATATCAGCTACACACGTATCAGATATACTTGTGTCAGGTATATCTTCACATGTATTTTCTGATACATTCGTAGACGATTTATCATTAGACTCTTTCTTATGATTTTTAATGAATTCTCTGCCCGCAAGTGTGACGATAAGCAGCGATGCCACGGCTGTGATTATTATGTTTGTGTGTCTTTTCATATGGGTTTTATGCCTTTCATATTGTTCGAAGCATTTCTAATCTCTATTGTAATGATGATAGCTTTTATTTACAATAGGCATTGTTAGCAAACGTTATTAAACCATTTTGGGATTATAGGTGGAAACAGTGAAAATACCCCCGGATTATTATAAAATTACAAATGTGTTGCTGGTAAATCCTGTTGCAGCCTCTCATATATTTTCTGTATATCTGGTTGGGTTGGAGTAAATTTTATTCCTCTTTTCAGCATTCCCAAAACTTTTCTTGCTTTTTGTTCAATTTCTTTTGCAGCATGTTCACTGGTTAAACGAAGATGATTACCTGCTATAGTGTATTCCCGTTCTATATATTTTTCTGAAATTGGAAACATATCCTGTATCAGAAAAGCGCTTTCATGATTATCATCAAGTTTCACAATGTGAATTATATCACAGGTTCTTCCTTTACCGGTTCTTTTACTTACTATTTTCTTATACTTATCAATCCGACTTGAAAGAGGAATCATCCAATATATTCCATTATAATTGCTATCTTCAAAACAATAGTAGTGTGGTCTATTTTGTTTTTTATTTCCTTTCAAATATGGATCCGACATATCCGAAAAAAAGCTATCTTTGATAATATAAAAACCATTCCTTATCATTTGTTAATCTCCACAAAAAAAGTCTCTTGCACTACTGCAAAAGACTTTTTCAACCCGACCATTTATATACCACATATCGGTCAGTGGTAAACTTTCATTTATATACTAACAATTCCTGCCAAAAAAGTCAACCAATCTTCAATTTATCTTTAATAATTTCCATTGTCACCTTACTGCAAAGTTTGCATCCAAATTCACCGGCTTTCTTTAAAATCTCCAATTCTTCCTTCACGCAATCCTCATACACAGCCTTTGGTAGATTTTGTGCAACATGCTTCATATGTTTCAATTCAAATTTCTCCGGTAAAATTCCATTATCAACAAGCTTATGATAGCACTTCATAACCCTTGCATCTGTTACAATCATGCGTATATACTCTTCTGCCTCTGCTTTTTCGTTCAATTTATTCGGATTTTCAAGTTTCCTTTTATGATTCTTCTTCTGCGTTTCCTTGAACTCCGGATTTACATATTTTAATATATGCGGACCTCTCTCCTGCTCCAATGCAGTCTGATTCTTTATGACGATTCCCTCTTGCTGCGTGCCATATGCCGGGGCATTGGCAAAGCTGAGACAATGGTTCCAACTAATAAATGGTCCATAGTATAATTCATGCGGATAACAAAAATCATATTTTTCAGCAAATTTTTTAACAAAATCCTGTGACAGCCATCTGCCTGAAACTGTATCATACACACTAAATAAATACCATTTGTTATAATTGGAATCATCATAAATGACCGTATGGCTCACAAGCCACTCTCCAAAAAATATATAATTCGGATATTTAATAAACGGCTCCTTATCCAGAGTCTCATCATAAGTCAAAAAACCTCTCAACTGGTTGCTGAAATCAAGCTCATTTTTACTGCTAAAACATCTCAGTCTATCCACTTTTTATCATAATATATACTTGAATTGGCACCATCTATTTTCTCAGTGATACTGATTATATCTCCCTGTATAAATGCATCCGTGTTCTTTTCAAGTGTCAACGTATCATCAACGACCACGTCTTGTGTCCTTAGTCTTTGAATCTCAATATAATGTTCCATTTTATTCCCCTCTATTCATCCATATGTGTAACCATTGGTTATTGAAATAATATCATATCCAATGGTTATTGTCAACGTAAACATTGAAAAAAGCTAAATTATAATTTATAATCTTTATGGTTACATTCAATCACTTGAATATCGATTTTTAAGAAGGAGCTTACCTATGAAATTTCAACCTGAAAGATTAATCCAACTCAGAAATACTCTAAATATAAATAAAGCAGAGGCCGCACGTCGCCTTAACATCTCGCCAATGGTATATGGCCGCTATGAAAATGGACAACGTGAACCCTCTTATCCTACAGTCGGTTTCATTGCGCAGACATTTAATTGCAACATAGATTATCTTTACGGAGCATCTGATAAGACAGATCCTGATTACATTATTGTTTCTTCATCCAATGATCCTGAGCTTTATTCACTCATCAAAATGATCAAGCAGGACAGCAATGTAGAAGGCAGAATACTTACATATGCACGCAAGCTGCTAGAAAAATAAAATACCATGCCAATCAAAAAGAGCGGTGTATATAAACTACATCGCTCTTTTATCTGATAATCATTATTCATTTTCATCTCATGCATAAAATAATCTATTGAATTACTTGCTGAATTTCACCAACTGCCACATTGCTTACAGTTTCAAAATCAATCTCTTCCCACACTCCTGTTAGCCATACCATGTTACGGAAAATACTAATATAGCTCACAAATATTCTTTCAGACTAAATTCTTTCTGCTCCCCCATTTTCTCACTCACGAGCTCAAATAAATTATCACTTGTTGTAAATAAATTCTTTGGATTTCTTCCTATGATCAAATACTGATTCTTATCATCCAGCGAAATATACTTTCTTGTATCTTAATGGACACTGTTTTGTAACGTGATAAATATCAGCTATCATTCTTTTCCATATCATTCATCAATTTATCAAAGTCACTTTCATATAGTGAATCCTGTATAACTCTGTACTTCTCAAACTCACTTTCTGCAAATTCCTTTGCAATAGCTGCTGTTACTTTTCCTTTATCCTGAAGTACATCCGCATCATTAAATCTAAGAAATGCGTCAAGCTTTGTTTTCCAATCTTCCATAGTCATAGGAATATGTCTTCGTGCCTGTCTTGTTGCATAATCAAGATACATTGTCACAATCTCATTTAATTCTGCAAGTTCTTCTTTTTCCAAGTAGTTTTTTGCAATTGACACATCTGTTTTTACTATTTTACCATCAGGCGCATTTTTCCATGATTTAAGTCCCATATGTTCCTTATTATGATCAGCTCTTGCCACTATCACTTCTGCCGCTGTATTACCATGAACTGCATAATGCATCTTATTCTGAACTGTTGCATAAAACTCTCTTGTCACCTGTGAATTCTTATCATAATCAACTGCTGTTGCATATATATCTGTGATTTTCTGGTAAAATCTTCTCTCACTTGCTCTGATTTCCTGAATCTCAGCAATAAGATGCTCAAAATAATCTTCGTCGAAAATCTGTCCATTAATCAATCTGCTTTTATCAAGAACATAACCCTGCTTTGTAAATGTATCCAACACTTTGGTTGCCCATGTTCTAAACTGCATTGCCCGCTCTGAATTAATGCGATAACCCACAGCAATAATTGCAGCTATGAATAAAATTTGTAGTTGTATGTTTTTCCATTATCAGCAACTTGTGCAAAATTTGCACAAGTTGAATTTCCATCTAATTCTCCCTCTTTAAAAATGTTGCTCAGATGTTTGTAACCACACTTCTATCTACATCAAAAAGCTGTGAAATTGCTTTCTGCGTAAGCCATACATCGCCATTCTGAACCCTGACTTCTATTCCGTTTTCTCCTGCATCTCGTGTGAAAACCAAGAAATCAACAGTGCTATTTCTTATCTGTA
>ERZ859937.268-NODE-268-length-23931-cov-1.807170_pt1 | contig 23931 bp, 21 predicted proteins | sample MGYA00509985_ERZ859937 | MGnify/ENA primary metagenome ERZ859937 (study PRJEB30046, sample SAMN00715169) | human gut metagenome | study: EMG produced TPA metagenomics assembly of the A metagenome-wide association study of gut microbiota in type 2... | reverse complement strand
CCTCCTAATGTCGCATTTAATAATTCAGATAAGGAAGAAAATTTGTTAAAAGATAGTTTGGGGGTATTCCTTAAACTACATCAATTACAGGATTATTATGGGAAAATGTTCTATTTTGGATCTGGAGCGGAATATGGGAAACAGTGTCCAATAGTTGATGTGATGGAAGATTATTTTGGGACAGTGTTGCCAGAGACAGATTATGGGCTAGCTAAATATGTGATGAATAGTTTGTGTAGGCAAAGTAAGAATATATATAATCTTAGGATTTTTGGATGTTATGGACCAACGGATGCAGGATTTAAACTCATTACCTATGTTATTAGAAGATGTATGGAACAAGCTACAATTGAGTTGAATAAAGATTGTAAATTCGATTTTATGTGGGTTATGGATTTGTGCATGGTGTTGGAATATTTTATAGAAAACACTCCTCAATATCATGATTATAATGTATGCACAGGCAAAGCAACATGGTTAACAGATATTGCACATATTATAAAGTCAGAAATGAATTCAAATTCACAGATACAATTAAAAGAAGAGGGTAAAGCAAATGAATATAGTGGTAATAATTTAAGAATTATTACAGAAATAAATTCATTAAAGTTTACCCCGTTACTTGAAGGAATTAGAAACCAAATACACTATGAATTAAAGGCGGGACGATTATGAAAAAAAGAGTTGCAGATATTATATTTGAAACGTTGTATGAAATGGGAATAACAGATTGTTTTTGCGTTGTTGGCGGTGGTGCTATGCACTTAAATAATGCTTTAGCTTTAAATACGCATATGACAAGTCATTTTAATCATCATGAACAAGCTTGTGCTATGGCAGCGGAAGCATATGCTAGATATTCCGGGAATATGGCAGCGGTTTGTGTTACAAGTGGACCTGGTGCGACGAATGCGATTACTGGAGTTATGGGAGCTTGGGTAGACAGTTTACCAATGATAGTTATTTCTGGAAACGTGAGATATGAAACGTCTATTGAAAAAAGTGGTTTGCCACTCAGATATAGAGGATTGCAGGAATTTGACATAACCAATTCTGTTCAAAATATGACAAAGTATTGTGTATATTTGACAGAACCAAACGCTGTGAAATATGAGGTTCAAAAAGCGGTAAGCATTGCTATGGGGGGGAGACGTGGACCAGTATGGATAGATGTACCTCAGGATATCCAGAATTCTATGATAGAAGAAGAGAATCTTGTTGGATATATTGATGATGAAAGTGAGAATTTATTTGACGCTTCAGCAGCGGATAAAGCGATTGAAATTTTAAAAAAATGTAAAAGACCGTGCATTTTAATGGGATCGGGAATTCAAACAACACAGTCGGAGGACTTGTTTGAAGAAATGCTCAATAAGATTACAATCCCAGTAGTTGGAGGAGCGTGGCTAGGAGATATTTTTTATTTGGAACATCCCTTGTATTATGGCTTATCAGGTAATGCCGGACCAAGAACAGGAAACTTTATTCTTCAGAATTCCGATTGTATATTAGCAATCGGAAATAGTTTATCATATAAGCAGACAGGATATGATTTAGCTTCGTTTGCACCAAATGCTAAAAAAATAATGGTCGACGTGGACGTAAATGAATATCTGAAAATTAAAAATCACATTGATTTGATGGTAAATTGTGATGTTAAAGATTTTATAAGATATGTAATAAAAAAAGATATGCCTCAAATAGTAGTATCTGATGAGTGGAAGAATTATTGTGATAGATTGTATATGGAGTTCTCCCCATATGAAGGGAAAGTAACTATGAACATGGAAGGACGTGTGAATAAGTATTATTTTTGGGAAAAATTCTTACAAATTATGCCAGAAACAACAACGTTAGCATTAGGTAATAGTTCGGTTGCGATGGGAGCAAATCAGATAGGCAGAAGATATAAGGGGCAGAGAATGATTTCGAATTATATTTGTGGATCTATGGGTATGATCTGCCGGCAGCAATAGGGGTTGCTGTTGCTGCAAAGAAAGATGTGATCTGTGTTACCGGAGATGGTAGCATTATGATGAATTTGCAAGAACTGCAAACTATAAAGTATAAGGATCTTCCTGTTAAGGTTATTGTTTTTGAAAATCAGGGATATGGAGCAATTAAGCAAACTTGCAAAAACTTTTTTGGAGGGGTTCTTTATGGATGTTCTCCAGAAACAGGAGTACAATGTCCTTCTTTTGAAAAAATAGCGTATGCATTTGATTACCAATATAATTGTTGTTATACGAATCTTGAGATAGAAGACAAATTAAAATGGCTTATGGACGAAAAGGAACAATGTATATTAGAGATAAAACAACAATTGGATGATCCAGTGTATCCAAAGATGATGTCAAAACTTGATGAGAATGGAAATATGACATCGCCAAAGCTACAGGATATGTATCCGTTTGTATCAGAGGAAAAAATGAGAAGCATTATGTTAGACAATAATTATTAATATTCGGGGATGGAAAATGAACGTATTAGCGGTGATACCTGCAAGAGAAAATTCAAAAAGAATACCTAATAAAACGTTGAGATTAGTAAATAATCATCCACTTATTTATTATGTAATAAAAAACGCTTTGGAGTCCAAGTATATTAGTAGGATTATTGTAACAACTAATTCCAAAGAAATAGAAATATTATGTAACCAGTTAGGAGTCGAATGTTTGATTAGGAATCCTGCATTATGTACAGATGACACTACGTTAGATGCGGTCGTATATGATGTTGTAAGGCGTTGTGAATGTGATTATGTTGTCACATTGCAACCGACATCGCCATTGCTAAAGGTTGATAGTCTGGATAGAGCTATTGAGAAAATGATGGCGGATAAATTAGATACATTGATTTCGGTGGTTAATTATCCGCGGTTACGGTGGATAAAAGACGAAACAGGGGTTGTTCCTACATATAAAGAAAGAGTAAATAGTCAGTATCTTCGACCGCATTATCAAGAGACGGGTGCGTTTATCATAAGTAAGAAAAATGTAACTACTGAATTAACAAGAATAGGTGAGAAAGTTGATTTATTTGAAGTTAGCAAAGAGGAAGCGATAACTATTGATACATTTCAGGATCTCGCACTTGCCAGTTTTATATTATCTAAAAGAAAATTGCAATATATGTAAATGGCAACAATCAGATTGGTATGGGACATATATATCGTTCATTGGAGTTGGCGGATGAATTTTATTGTAAGCCAGATATGTATTTTGATATAACGCAGACCAGTCGTTGTGTGTTTGGAGAAACAAATCATGAATTGATTCCTGTAAAGGGTGTTTCTGAGCTGTTGGAGGTTGTAAAAAAGAAAAAATATGATGTGTTCATTAATGATGTTTTATCAACTTCCTCGCAGTATATGTTGCAATTAAAAGAAAATATGCCAGAAACAAAAATTGTTAATTTTGAAGATTGTGGAGAAGGCAGTTATTTAGCAGATCTGGTAATTAATGCTTTGTATCAGGATGCGCATGCATCAAATGTTAAAATCGGGGAAAAATATTATATTGCTCCCAAAATGTTTATGTTATATGAACCAATTACAATTAGAACGGTAGTGAAGGATGTTTTAATTACCTTTGGGGGAGCTGATCCACAAAACTATTCCGAAAAAATTTTAGAAATAATAGCTAACGATATTGAAAGATACGGGAAATATAATTTCCATGTCGTTCTAGGACGAGCAAAGAAGAACATTGAGGAGATATTAAAGTTTAATAGATTTGCCAACATAGATATAATGTATGATATTCATGATATGCCAGCGGTTATGTCAAGGTGTGATATAGCAATAACTTCAAGGGGAAGAACATGTTATGAATTGGCAATGATGGGAATTCCAGCAATTGCAATGGCACAAAATAGACGTGAAGAAACACATGGGTTTGCAAACCACGAAAATGGATTTAATTATTTGGGACTTAAGCCGAGTACAGCGATAATAAAAGCAAATTTGGATTTGTATTTGAATTCGTCAAAAGCCGAACGTCAGGCGTTGCAGAATGTGCTTTTAAGCAAAGACTTAAGAAACGGAAGAGAAAGAGTTATGCATTTAATTAATAGTTTATAACGCAGGAGGATAGTAAAGTTATGAAAAAACCATATATTATTGCGGAAATGGGAGTTAATTTTTATGATACAGCGCGCGTTTTAAATATTGCACCTATAGATGCAGCAAAAATGTATATAGATGCAGCAAAAAAAGCAGGTGTAGATGCAGCAAAATTTCAATCGTATAAGGCGGAAACGATTGCTTCAAAAAACTCACCGGCTTATTGGGATTTGACAAAAGAACCAACAACTTCACAGTATGAATTATTCAAGAAATTGGACGGATTTAATAAAAAAGACTATGAAGAGTTGTGTGCTTATTGTAAATCGGTAGGTATAGATTTTATGTCAACACCTTTTGATTATGAGTCGGCAGATTATCTTGAAAATTTGGTTGATATTTATAAGATATCATCATCTGATATTACTAATCTTCCGTTTATCAGATATATTGCCAAGAAGGGAAAACCAGTATATTTATCAGTGGGTGCATCATATCTTTCAGAAGTAGATGAGGCTGTAAGAGCGATAAGAGATGAGGGGAATAATGATATATGCTTGTTTCATTGTGTACTATCTTATCCGACAAAAAATCAAGATGCAAATCTTAATATTATTCGCCATTTAAAACAGGTTTATCCAGATATACAATTGGATTTAGTGATCATACATTACCAGATCCGTGTATGACAATATTGACTACAGCGTATTTGTTGGGGGCTGAGGTTATAGAAAAACATTTTACGCTAGACAAGTCATTAGAGGGTAATGATCATTATCATGCTGGGGATCCTGAGGATTTTGCGAAAGCTATACGTAATTTTGAACTTATCTCTGAAATTGTTGGAGATAAGAAAAAAACTGTATTGGAGTGTGAAATGATTCCGCGAAGAGAAGCGCGCCGCTCGTTGGTGTTAACGATGATATGAAAGCGGGAGAAGTAATAGCTGAAAAGGATTTGATTGCGAAACGCCCAGGAACAGGGATTTCCCCGAAATATATTGATATTGTTATAGGTCAATCATTAAAAAAAGACTTAAAAGAAGATACCGTATTAAGTTGGGAGAATATTTAATGAAGAAAGTTTGTTTTTCGATACCATGTTATAACGAAGAAGAAAATATTGAGTTGATGACACGAGCTATAGATGCTTTGTTTCAAGAAAAATATAAAGGAATATATGAATATGTAATTGAGTATATTGATAATTATTCAACAGATAGGACGAGAGAAGTATTACAAAAGTTATGCGAAAGATATCCACATAATGTAAGAGCAATTTTTAATACAAGAAATTTTGGAGGAGTTTCAAGTTTTTATGGACTTCTGCAGACGGAGGGAGATTGTTCAATCGTATTGCCTTGCGATTTTCAGGTGCCAATATCTATTATTGATAAGTTATTGGAAAAGTGGAAACAGGGAGCTTGTGTTGTCTGTGCAGTAAAAAAAGGAAGTAAAGAAAGTGGATTAATGTGGAATGTTAGAAAATTGTATTATAAACTTGTGCAAAAGTATTCAGAAATATCTCAGATACAGCATTTTACCGGGGCAGGATTATATGATGCAAAGGTGGTTGAATGGCTCAATAAACTTGATGATCCTGTTCCATCTTTGAGGGGAATGGTCGCAGAGTATGGATGTAATATTGAAGAAGTATATTATGTTGAAGAAAAAAGAAAAAGAGGTAAATCAAAACATAATTTTTCTTCATTGTTTTCCGTAGCAATAAAAAATATTATTTTATATACAGATTTAATTCCTAATTTTTCATTGCTATTTGGAATAATATTGTGTTTATGTGGAGTGTTATTTGCAATTGTGGAAGCTATTTTGAAAATAAGCAATTGTAATATGGTTTTCGGTTCAACCATTGCAATAGTTTTGGTAATGATGATACTGTTTGGCATACAGTTTGTACTTATGGGTTTATTAGGAAGATATCTATCATAATACATAAGCGGATTGTACATAGACCATTAGTGGTAGAGGAGAAACGTTTAAATTTTTAGGAGAATTATATATGAAGTTTGCAAGAATAGATATAGAAACAATTGGATTTGTAAATAAAAAAGATAAAACCCATATTAATTTTGGCGATCATTTACAAAATATAGTTATTAAAGATTTATATAAATATATGAATATTTCTGAAGATGAAATAGTCTGTTTAGATTTTAATAAAATAAGTACCTATGATGGAGAATATATAGTATTGCCGATTAACCAAGCAATCTCCCATAATCTTAATTCTTTTCTCTCTCACAAAATTATACCTGTTTTTTTAGGAATAAGTAGAGACACGACAGCGATTACGGAAGATGAAGAAAGATATTTAAATCAATTTTCGCCTATTGGATGTAGGGATCAGTCTATATTTGATTTCCTTGTGAAAAAAAATATTCCGTGCTATTTATCGGGATGTATAACATTAACGATGAATGCAAGGAAACAACAACCTATAGATGGTGTGCCATATGTTATTGAGGCTCCTGAGTATGCAATAAATAATATGCCATTAGAAATGAAGAAAAAAGCCTATTTTAGTGAAAATACGTTTTATGGTACTTATAATGAATTGGTAGGGGATGGTACATTGGAGGAATATATCAGGGCAAGGTATCAAGATATAAAAGAACATGCTTCGGTTGTTATAACATCTAGGATGCATATAGCTTCTCCTTGTATTGGCATGGGAGTTCCAGTTGTTTTAGTAAGGAAAAGTATAGATTATAGATTTTCTTGGATTGACAAATATATTCCTATTTATACAGAAAAAGATGTAAATAATATTAATTGGTATCCAGAGGCAATTACGGAAATAGAAGACATTAAGAAAAAAATAGTGGAATACAGCGTGTATAGAATAAGAAATACATATGAGCAATCAATGCTAAAAAGTCAAATTAGTGAATTTTATGAGGAAAGAGATAAAGTACAATATGATTTACCACAGTTTAGTAAAGGAGTAATTGATTATGTAAATAATAAATGGAAGAAAGATGATAAATTTAGATACGCAATTTGGGGGGAGAACGATGCCTCTGAGAGACTGTATAATTATTTAAAAACTAATTATAAAAATGCAGAATTTGTTGCATTTTATGACTCTTATAAGATGATTACATATCATGGAATAAAAGCACAACATCCACGACAAATAAAAAATGATGATGTGTTTGTATTTGTTACGGGATATACAGCAACTGATGCTGCGAGAGAAATGTTTCAGAATATGAATAGATCTGAAGACTCATACTATCTTTTTGGAAGTGTGGTTAGAGGTTATTAGTACGTGTACTAGTGTAAAAACATTTCGTTTTCATGTACCCAATGTAGAAGAATTGATACGAGGAACAAAAATATATGAAAAAAATAAAACCAATACATATCTTTTTAATATTAAATGGGTTAGGGGTATTAACGTTTATAGTGTTAAATAGAATTACAAATGGATATTTCTTTGAAGAGGATTTTTTTGAACTGACAGGAGATGCTATTTATGATTTTTTTGTATTCCTTAACCAAAATTCAACAAGTACCGTAGCATTTACAACTGGAAGCAATCCACCATTAGTGCGCTTTATTTTTAGGTTTATATTTAAATGTTTGCCTGTATCAGTACAAGAAAGTCATCCGGATGTTCATTTGTGGCCAGAGCCTGAAAATGATTTGAGAGTTAATGCATTTGCGTTTGTGAGCTTTTTTTTGTTATTCATGATCGCAATTGTTTATATGACAAAATTATGTGCAGAAAAATTAAATGCGAGTAATTTACAAAAAAATATTTTTATTGTGTTGTCTTTGTTTTCTACAGGTGTTATATGGGCTATCGAACGGGGAAATATTGTTATATGGGCTATGGTTTGTACAATGTATTTTTGCTTTAATTATGAAAGTGATGATACAAAGAAAAGAGAGATTAGTTATCTTATGCTGGGAATTGCGATTTCTCTGAAAATATACCCTTCTCTTTTTTGTATTCTATTACTAAAAAATAAAGATTGGAAAGCTATTTTTAAGACAATAGTATATGTGATGCTTTTTACAATTTTACCGCTTGCGTTATCTGGAGGAATTCCGACTATAATAGGTTATATTAGTTCGTTGTTTAACCAAGTCTCCGCTAGCTCAAATTTACGAGCAGGCTATTTAAATGGCTTATCTGTTATGCTTACAATATATAGAGCGTTTGGAAATGAGGATGCCTTTTTGGAGAAAATATGGTTTTTTAGGATATTTAATTATGTGTTCTGCATAGTAATATCATTCGCGGCGGTATATTTAACGAACAAAAATTGGGTAAAAATAACCACTTTGATTTTTGCAATGTATTTATTGCCAGGGATAACGCATACATATATGCTGTCATTCATACTTATACCATTAGTACTATTTTTTAACGAAGAGCAAAATATTACGGTGGAGAATTCTATAGCAATGATTGGTTTTTTATTATTGACAACTTTACTTCCAATAAAGAACGGAAATATTGTTAGCGTATTGCGGGATCCAACAGTTGTTAATGTAGCAAATAGATTATCAGGAATAATGCTAATTCATATCTGTGGAGAGATAATTTTAACCATTATAATATTTATAGAAATAGTTAAGGGATTTGTATGTTTTGTAAAAAATACTAAAACATACTTAAGTCATTAGAGAAGAAACAATGAAAATTTTAATACAAAAAAATAAGTTAAAAAAATATTCTCTTATATATTGCTGTTTACCGGTGATTTGTTTTACTTGTTTTTACATGCAATCTATTATTGGTTATTGCACAAGTGGGGTGCTTTTGTGTGCTGTTATACTATTGTGCATAAAAACTGAAAAAGAGCAATGTGACAGTTCAATAGTAATTTCAGGGAAAATACTATTGATTTTGATATTAATTGCTCTTTTATGGTGTGCTTTCGGTGGACAAGGAAATCATTATTATCAAAGCCATGATTGGAATTGTAGAAATGCCGTTTATCGAGATTTAATTTATAAGGATTGGCCTGTGATTTATGAGAAGTATAATAAAGCACTTGTTTACTATATCGGGTTCTGGTTACCGGCAGCATCAGTTGTGAAGATTATTGCAAAGTTTTTCCCTGCTATACTTTCGACCAGTGTAGCATTTACGCTTGGAAATCAACTATTATGGATATGGACAACGATGGGAGTACTCTTGGTAGAGCTGTTATTAGTCATGTATATCAAACCAAAGACAGGAGTGAAGGTACTGTGTATACCCGCATTGATGATTGCCTTTAGCGGATTAGATATTTTGGGAGTGCTTTATAAAATTATTGTGGAAGACAGGAAATTTGAGAACATACATCTGGAATGGTGGATGGATGGACAGATGCAGTTTAGTAGTCTGACAACTTGTCTGTTTTGGGTATTCAATCAATGCGTGATTCCTTGGATTGTAATATTGTGCGTATTGCAGGAAGATACAATCTATAATTATGTTTTATTAGGAGTTTGTGCTCTTATTTCTGGACCATTGCCGTTTCTTGGTGTGTTTGTTTATATGCTTTCAAATGCGGTTGTTCTTTTTGTGAAGAGTATAAGGGAGAAATCATGGAAAAAATATGTTAAAGATTTGTTTTCGGCGACAAATGTTTTGGCACTGTTTGTTATTCCAATTTTGTTTCTGTATTATAGGTCTAATGGTGCGGTTGAAACAGGTGCAGATAAGGCTGGATTTTCTATCCTTGGAATTATAAGCATTCTTCCGATTACGACAAAGTATATAGTAAAAGTTATATTTTTCTTACTGGTTGAAGTTGGAGTGTATTTTATTCTCTTGTTTAGAAGATATCGTCGAGAACCGTTTTTTTATATGACGATAGGAACGGCTTGCATTGCTCCATTCTTTGCAGTTGGAACAGGACAAGATTTTATTATGCGTTTTTCAATCCCGACTATTATGGTGTTGGCCGCGTTATGCGGGAAGTACTTGCTTGGTGAGAATGAATGGAAAAAAGGGGGATTGCAGGTGGCTTTGTGTGTTACACTTGCAATTGGCGCGTTCACGCCTATGACAGAGTTTATGCGCGGATATAATGCGATGCTGGTAAATGGACATGTGAAAAATGTAGATGATGAATTGAAAACTTTTGATCAAGATTTACAAGGGAAATATTTAAATTTTACAAGTTATGATTATAAGGACAAGGCATTCTTTAAGTATCTGGCAAAATGACTATTGAATTTTAATATAATTTATATAATGAGAAGCTGCATGTTTTCAAAAATATATTTTTGATTATGGGAGAATATTTGGTTTATGTATTCTTTTTGAACCCGATCATCATCATGATTGCGAAGATAATACATAAAAGGATCATAAGCAGAAGATAGAGAACAGAGGCTCCCATAACAGCATATTTCCGCACAAAGATTGGGGATAGAATATATGCACAAACTGCTACGATACCATATCCGATTGCCTGACTGTTCTGAATCCGAATGATAGTCATAATTGTTACGAATAACCCGGATAAAGCAAGGAACCCGCCGCCCAATAATAACACAAGCAATTCTGTTTTGTATGGTGCAAGATCTGTGTTATATAGCATGGATAATACCGGTACTCCCAGAACGAAAGCTCCTGCCTCGCAGACAATAGTAATAATGCCAATGATTAAAATCTGTATCCCCAATAATCGAAAGAAATCTTTGTTTTGTTGTTCTTTCCACATCATAGACATCCTTGCAATCATCGGACTGAATATAAAGTTGTTCAGCAATCCAATCACAAATACCGGCATGGCTATAAAACCATAGCATGCCTGCATTTCGTCGCTGAGTAAACTGTCAATCGCATATTTGGGTGCATTTCCAATATAAAAGGCGAGGAAACAGCCTAAAAACAGAGGAAAACAAACGCGTAACAATTCCCAGACTTTTCCTTTGTGGACAGATTCTTCTTTTCGGAAAGCTGGGTAAGTAAGTGTCACAAACATTATTAAAAGTAATGTGGTAAATACAGTTGCGATCATCAGAGACATTAGCTGATCACGTAGGAATATCAGTCCCAACCCAAATACCAGTATGGTTAATATCATACGTAGAGTTAACATTTTTCCGGCTACATCAAGCCGGTTTTCTTGCTGGTAATACCCCAGATAGGCGTCTTCGATAGAATCAACAATCTTAAACAGACACATCCATATGATGATCCATGTTTTGTTCATACTATAATCATTTTTGCTTGTGGCGATTACGACGTAAATGAGTGAAACAATCAACATTAATAGAGTTGTAATAATACGGGAGGTATTATATTCTTTGAAGTTAAACTGGCGCTTGACGTCGGACACTTGGAAATTACGCATGCCGTATTTTCCAATATTCAGGAAGAGATTAGCACTTGCATAGGCGAGTGTAAATACCCCTGCCTCATATAGATTTAATGTACGAGTAATAATCATCAGCATGATAACAGACTGAAACGCCATGAGCATGCTTCCTGCCATATTCCAGATGAAACTGGATTTGTCGATGTTTTTACTGTTTAATAGAAAGTGTTTTAATTTGTTCATATGTAACCACCTATCATAAATCATCAGTGATATTGTATCATGTTGTAACGAGCCTTGCAATTGTAATGCCAAAATGATAAAGTGATAAATAAACGTTAACAAAAAATGGTTTCGTTTTCGAGCAGATTAGCGACAGAAATTGTTGATTGGTTGTGTATGTTTGTGAGTGTTGACCTGTTAAAATTCAACGAATTAATAATAAAGGTTGCGGCGAATGTAATAGTTGTGGTATTAAATTATGTAGCAAGGAAATCATTTATATTTAAAAAGAAAAAAATGAGGGAGAATATAATGGAAAATACACTTGTGAGTATTGTTATTCCGGTTTATAATGTTGAAAAATATTTGAGAAAATGTATAGAATCTGTACTTAATCAAACATATAAAAATATACAAATTATATTAGTCAATGACGGTTCAACTGATAATAGCCCGGCGTTGTGTGATGAATATAAACAAATGTATGATAAAGTTGAAGTTATACATAAGTCGAATGGAGGTTTACCTGACGCAAGAAATGCCGGCTTAAAAAGAGCAAAGGGTGAATATGTTGGGTTTATTGATTCTGATGATTGGATTGAACCTAATATGGTGGAACATCTTTTACACAATATAATTGAGTACGATGCGGATATTAGTTCTGTTGAATTACAGAAGGTTCAAGAGGAAACGGAACTTGAACAGAAACCATGTAAGATTGAGTGCTTTTCGCAAGAAGAATATGCAAAAAAATTTTTTAAGATAGGATCGCAAAAGATTGTACATTATATATGCAATAAACTATTCAAAAGACAAATTTTAGATGATAATACTTTTGAAAAGGAATTTTCAATCGGAGAGGATGTTGTTGCGTTTGGCAAAATATTATTAAAAGCAAATAAAGTGGTATCTTCTAATCAAATTATGTATTATTATAGACAAAATACAGGGATGACTGCCAAGTTTAATGATCGTTATTTTGGATTAGAACGAGTATGGGAGCGTGTGAATGAAATTGTTCATGCAGCGTCGGCGGAACATTATTATCCTTATGTAGAGATTAATCAAGCGCGTATTAATTTTACAATTTTGACTGAAATTGCTGTTGCAGGAGAAAACAATAATCCGAAGTATAAAAAAAGAATAGATTATTATTTACAGAAGTTAAAGAGTAATAAAAAAATGTTACTAAAAAGTGGTGTTGCATTAAACAGAAAAATCATGATTTGGTTGGCGTGTACAAACTATGGAATATATTCGAAATTAATATATCGGTTAACAAGAAAGTAGGTACTTGAATGAAGAAGTATTAATAGTTGGTTTATCTGAGATAGTAGGTGGAACGGAAACTTTTTTGATGAACTATTATAGAAAAATTAATCGAGAACATATACAATTTGATTTTTTGACAAACAAAGAGCATATTGCTTTTGAAGATGAAATACGTCAATTGGGAGGTAAAATATATAAGGTATTATCTCCTAAAGCAGGATATATTAAGTATAAAAAAAGCATACGGAATTTCTTTGAAATTCATGCAAAGGAGTATTTGGCAATTTGGATGAATACTTCAATATTGATCAATTTGGACTATTTAAAATATGCAAAAAAATATGGGATAAAGTCAAGAATTCTTCACAGTCATACTAGTAGAAATTTTAAGGGACCCCTTTTTGGATTTTTGCATTTTATAAACAAAAAAATTTCGGTAAAGAAATATGCAACGGATTATTGGGCATGTGCTACGGCGGCAGGAAAGTGGTTTTATACAGAAGATTTGTTACGAACGGATTCCTTTTGCGTAATTAGTAATGCTATTGATGTCGATAAATATAAGTATAATGAATCAATAAGACAACTTTATAGAGAACAACTGGATTTAGGAGATGCATTTGTTCTAGGGACGGTTGGTAGACTTATACCGCTCAAAAATCATAGTTTTATGATTGACATTTTGGCGGAGATACTTAAAAAACGTGAAAATTCTTGTTTGGTATTGGTTGGCGATGGAGAATTATTTGATGCGCTGAAAGAGAAAGCTAATCATATGGGAATAGCCGATAAGGTAAAATTGCTTGGAAGCAGACAGGATGTTCCGCAGATATTGCAGACAATGGATGTTTTTCTGTTGCCCTCGGAATTTGAAGGATTACCGCTTTCGCTACTTGAGGCTCAAGCGGCTGGATTAGTTTGCTATGCATCTGATGTTATTACAGATGAAGTGAAGGTTACTTCGGAAGTGAATTATTTGCCTCTGGAAAGCGGAGCAAAGAAATGGGCTGATACAATATTAGAAAAAACAAACAATGTTGACAGAATACAATTATATGAAGAAGTGAAGCAATCAAGGTTTGATATAATAGGTGCAACAAGGGATTTAGAACAAAAATTTTTAAAAATGGAGCAAAGAGAAAATGAAAGTTGATTTTGTTATTCCGTGGGTTGATGATAGAGACAAAAATTGGATTATTGAAAAAAATAGATATAGTGGAGAACAGGATGGACCGATTGACGCTACTGATGCACGCTATAGAGATTGGGATATATTGAAATATTGGTTCCGAGGAGTGGAAAAATATGCTCCATGGGTAAATAAGGTGTATTTTGTTACATGTGGACAAACTCCTGAATGGATGAATGTTGATAATAAGAAGTTGGTATTGGTAAATCACAAAGACTATATGCCAGAAAAATATTTGCCAACATTTAGTGCCAATCCTATTGAACTGAATTTTCATAGGATAAAAGATTTATCACAGCACTTTGTATATTTCAATGATGATATGTTTCTTACTTCAGAGGTATCGAAAAAAGATTTTTTTAAAAATGGTTTACCGTGCGATATGGCTGTTGAGGATCCGCTTACTCCAAATGTAAGACATGTATTTAATGATATCCTTGTAAATGACTTGATATTACTGAACGAAAGATTTGATAGGCGGGAAGTATTAAAGAAAAATTGGAAAAAATTCTATCTTGTTAAAGACAAGAGAGCGTTTATGATGAATTGGAGCTTTTTTTTGTGGAGAAGACATGATTTCTTTGGATTGGAGTATTCACATTTACCTGCTCCATATTTGAAATCTGTATTTGAACAAGTGTGGTCAGAAAATGAGCAATTGTTAGATGAAGTGTGTCAGAATAAGTTTCGGAGTATTAATGACGTAAACCAATATATTTTTAAGAATTATCAAATCGCGACTGGACAATTTGAACCATATAATTGGAGAAAAGTAGGCAAAGCATTTTATTTGAATGATACAGATACACCAAACAACAATATCAAAGAGACCTGCGAAGCTGTTGCAACAGGTAAATATAAAATGATTTGTCTTAATGAAACAGAAGTAACACATTTTGAGGAATCAAAGAAAGCAGTACAAATGGCATTTGAGCGATTGTTACCGGACAAATCTTCATTTGAAAAATAATGGCATTTGTTTATGGAGGAATATAGATGGAGCCTAAAAGAGTATTAATTGGCGGATTAACCAGTAATTGCGGAGGGTTGGAGTCGTATGTCATGTCTATATATAGACGGATAGATAGGGAACAATTACAATTTGACTTCCTGAATTATTATGCGAGAGATCTGGCTTTCGAGGATGAAATTAAGCGGTTAGGGGGCGAGTTTTTCGGGTCCCTATGAAGCGGGAATCTATTCGAGAGCATTATCGCGTTTTAAATCATATTTTTTGTTCAGCCCAATATATAGGGGTATATCTGCAATGCAATCGAAAGCTTGAATCTTTAGATACTGTACGACTTGCTAAGAAATATGGGGTAAAGCACAGAGTAATTCACTCTCACAATAGTACTCAGCAGACGGTTCCGTTTATTCAAAATATAAGAATAATGATAACAGAGAAAACGATGGATCATTATATAACGGATTATTTTGCGTGTTCTGATGAAGCTGGAAAGTGGATGTTTGGGGATCGGAATTACACTGTGATAAAAAATAGTGTGGACACAAAGCTTTTTCGGTATGATGAACTAAGACGCAATGCCATACGTGAAAAATACGGAATTGATGATATGTTTGTATTGGGAAGTGTTGGAAGGTTAGAATATCAAAAAAATCCAGAATATCTTGTGGAAATATTCAAGGACGTACATGCAAGGAATCCTCGAACTGCTTTTTTGCATTTAGGAAATGGCCCTCAAAAAGAAGACATAAACAACCAGTTAAAAAAATATGGGCTTGAAGATTGCTTTTTCTTGTTGGGTAATCAAGATAATGTATCTGATTATATGAATGCAATGGATGCATTTTTATTGCATCACGATATGAAGGATTTCCGATTGTGTTGGTTGAGGCACAGGCGACAGGACTCCCGTGTTTTGTTGCGGATAATATTACATTAAGCTGTAATCTTTCTGGGAATATGAAATTCCTTCCGATAGATGGTGTAAATGAAAGTTGGTCAAAGGAAATATTGTCCTCAAAAACAAATGATCGATCGGCTGGTGTAGAAATTATAAAAAAAACTGGGTATGATATATATGATTTAACAAACCAGATTCAAGATTATTTTTTGAATTAGTAATGGAGGAAATATGAACAAAATAGCAGCGGTAGTCGTAACCTATAATCGGAAGGAATTGTTAAAAAAATGTATTCAACATATCTTGGAACAGACTGTCGATTCTTTAGATATAGTAGTGATTGATAATGGAAGTACTGATGGAACAGAAAAAGATATTCATGATATATATGCTGACAACGAACAAGTTATCTATATAAATACAAAAGAAAATTTGGGAGGAGCAGGGGGCTTTTCTTTCGGAATAAAGTGGGCGGCAAAAAAGGGATATGATTATCTTTGGATTATGGATGATGATACTATTCCAGAAAAAAATACGCTTGAAGAATTCCTTAATGCTGACAAAGCATTAAATGGAGAATACGGTTTTTTGTCGAGCTATGCAAAATGGATAGATGGAACTGCATGTAATATGAACGTGCCAAGAATAAGTAACAATTGGCGTGTGAATATAGATGATGAGTTCAATTATTCTCTTATGCAGGTTGAATCAGCATCTTTTGTTTCGATGTTTGTAAAAACGGAGGTAGTAAAAAAAGTAGGACTTCCAATTAAAGAGTTTTTTATTTGGGCAGATGATGTTGAATATACTAGGAGAATATCGAAGCAATATCCATGCTATTTTGTATATAAAAGTCAGGTGGTTCATGAGATGGGAAGCAACCAGGCTACTTCAATAATTGAATCAGATGAAACTAGATTAGAGAGATATAAGCTGTTGTATCGAAATAAATATTATATTGTTCGTCATGGTGCGAAAAGAGAAAAAATATTGTATTGGTTGGAGATTAAGAACACTATTCGAGATATTCGGAAGTCAAATTGCAGTCATAAATCTAAAAGATGTAGAATTGTTCTTGGAAGCTGTATAAAAGGGTTGACCTTTAAGCCGACGATTGAATATTTAAAGTAATATGGTTTAAGTGTATGAACATTGACTTATTGATAAAAAAGAAAAATTTAATATATCTTATCGCATTGCTGTTAGAGATTATCGCAATGCTTATTGATTTGACAACAATCCCATTCATGGTAGGTGAAGAAGTCAGTTCCCCTGCCTTAAAAATGATTCGATATCTTGGTTATCTATTGGTTGTTGTTAAATTATTGTTAGATGATTACAGTCGAACGCAAATTTGCGTTATTATGGGCATTATAATTATTTTGATTGCAAATAGTATAAGCGTAGGGGGGAATGCTGCCTTATGTTTATTCTTATTTGTTATTGGGATGAAAGATATTGATTTTTATTATGTATGTAAAGTTGTTTTAGTATTTTATATACTAGGTGTATGTTTCACGGCCCTAGGAGCAACATTAGGAATTATAGACAATTGGAAATATACGCTTGGCGGCAGGGTGAGATACTCGTTGGGGTATTTTTATCCTAGCCATGCTACAAGTGCATTGTTTTACACAATTTGTTTGTTTTGCTTTGTGTATGGGAAGAAGCTTCGTTTATGGCATGTTGTACTATTTGAAATAATAAACATTTGGCAATACCGGATAACTACTTCACGAGCAGGAACATTATTACTCTTGTTTTTACCTATTATGTTTTATCTGGTTAAATTCACAAAAAAAGAGCTAAAAACAACGTTATATGGTAGAGTTTTATCCTTTGCGTTTCCGATATGCGCAACAGTAAGTCTGATTTCGGCCTTGGTATATAAAGGGACTGGAATATTAGCGAGAATAAATGAATTATTAAATAATAGAATAGTTTTAGCCAATAATGCAATAAAAGAATTTGGCTTTTCATTGTTTGGTGAAAATATAGAGTGGATTGGAAATGGCGGATATGGTTATACATTTAATGAATTTTCGGGAAAGTATAATTATGTAGATTGTTCGTATATTAAAATCTTATTAGATGAAGGAATTGTCTTCTATACTTTAATTATTATTGGTTTTACAATAGTAAGTGTACAAGCTGTCAGAAAAAATGATAAATATCTTTTGCTAGCATTAGTATTTGTAGCAGTATATTCAATCATTGAGCCAAGGTTAATTACAATTGGTTTTAATCCGTTTGTATTAACATTAGTAGCACTAATTGAAGATAGTAACCCGACCAAATATACCAATAGTATAAAGAGACAGGGAGAAAAATATGAAACTGCATAATGATAGAGTGATTAAAAAAAAGACGTAATCAGGTTTTATGAGAAGGTTTATGATTTAGTATCATTGTGTGAAGAAAATGGAATTAATAATATCGGTGTTGTCGATGTTCTAAAATAATTAACGATATGAAAACAAAACAAAAATCAGTAAAAGTGAATATGATTATGAATGCACTCCTTTCAATGTCTGCATTCTTGTTCCCTTTGATTACCTTTCCGTACGTATCCAGAATCTTGCTTCCTATAGGAACGGGAAAGGTTGGTTTTGCAACATCGGTAGTAACTTATTTTGCAATGTTTGCTCAACTTGGAATCCCTACCTATGGAGTGAAAGAATGTGCAAAGGTTAGGGATGACAAAGAGGCGTTATCAAGAGTTGTACATGAACTGGTAGCTATAAATCTGATAATGTCTGCAATTGTATATACGGTATTTGCGGTTGCGTTAATTACAGTTTCGAAGTTTCGGCAAGAACGAGAATTGTTGCTTATAATAAGTGCAACAATTCTGTTGAATGCAATAGGTGTTGAGTGGTTATATAAAGCGCTTGAACAGTATTCGTATATTACGATTCGGTCTTTAATATTTAAATTAATAGCGGTTTGCGGTATGTTTTTCCTCGTTCGCGAAAAATCTGATTATGTGCAGTATGGATTCTTGACGATATTTGCATCCTCCGCATCAAATGTTCTCAATTTTATAAATCTGAGAAAATATATATATTTCAAGCCAGTAGGCAAGTATAACTTGCGTAGACATATTAAGATGATACTGGTTTTTTTCTCTATGTCAGTTGCGACAACCATATATACAAACTTGGATAACGTAATGTTGGGCTTTATGAAAACGAATGAGGATGTAGGATATTACACTGCTGCAGTGAAGATTAAGAACATTCTTGTTAGTGTGGTTACATCGGCTAGTACAGTGCTTCTTCCACGTGCATCTTATTATATTGAAAAAGAGATGTTTGAAGAGTTCAAACGAATTCTAAAGAAGACGATGCATTTTATCGTTTTGGCGGCCGTGCCTTTTGCCGTTTATTTTATTATGTATGCTAAAGAAGGAATATTCTTTTTATCAGGAAACGCCTATGGTGGAGCAATTATTCCAATGCAAATCATTATGCCAACACTTATATTGATTGGAATAACAAATGTTATTGGTATTCAAATGATGGTACCGATAGGAAGAGAAAAACAGGTTTTGTATTCGGAAATAGCAGGTGCGGTTGTTGATTTAGGGTTGAATCTTATATTGATTCCTCAATATGCTGCTGCTGGAGCTGCAATTGGAACCTTGGTTGCTGAAATGGTTGTGTTGATATGGCAATTGTTTGCGATACGTGATTTGAGGATTGGAATATTTGAACAAGTTCCGTTTATAAAGATTCTGTTAGGCGTTGCATGTGGAATAGTAGCATCTGTGTGGGTTATGTTTGCTGGGCTTGGGATATTTGTGACACTTGTAGTATCTGCTGCTTGTTTCTTTGGTGTGTATGCGATTGTGTTAATTCTTACGAAAGATGCGATTGCCTTAGAAACTTTTAAATTAATTACTAAGACTTTCCATACCTAAAGTGTATTGTGATTAACGTTGGTTGTATTAACAAATATTGTTCGGTTGATGCCGATTATAGGAAAGAGAGAGGGAAAATTAATGGGAAAGTATTTTGGAACAGACGGATTCCGCGGTGAGGCAAATGTAGACCTGACAGTGGAGCATGCGTACAAGGTCGGAAGATACCTCGGATATTATTTCGGTAAGGAGAAGCAGGGGGATGACCGGGCAAGGATCGTCATCGGAAAAGATACGAGACGTTCGAGCTATATGTTTGAATATTCCTTAGTTGCCGGACTGACGGCAAGTGGCGCAGATGTATATCTGATGCATGTCACACCGACACCGAGCGTGTCTTATATTGTGCGTGCCGATGAATTTGACTGTGGAATCATGATCTCCGCGAGCCATAACCCATTTTATGATAACGGAATCAAGATCATTAACAGTCACGGTGCAAAGATGGATGCGGCTGTTGAAAAGTTGATTGAGGATTATATCGATGGACTGGTACCGGAGATTCCATTTGCAACGAAAGAAAAGATTGGACGGACGACGGATTATTCGATGGGTAGAAACCGTTATATCGGTTATCTGATGACACTCCCAACACGTGCATTCAAGAATCTGCGTGTCGGACTCGACTGTGCAAACGGTGCATCTTCGACGGTTGCGAAGGCAGTGTTCGATGCACTTGGTGCGAAGACATATGTCATCAATAACACACCGGATGGTACGAATATCAATACGAACTGTGGTTCTACGCATATTGAGGGATTGCAGAAGTTCGTTGTAGAGAACAATTTAGATGCCGGATTTGCTTACGATGGCGATGCAGATCGTTGTCTGGCTGTCGATGAGAAGGGGAATCTGGTGGATGGCGATGCGATCATCTACATCTGTGGCAAGTATCTGCGTGACCGTGGCAGACTGAACAACAATAAGGTCGTGACGACAGTTATGTCAAACCTTGGTCTGTACAAGGCATTGGATGCAGAGGGCATCGGTTATGAGAAGACCGCAGTTGGAGACAAATACGTCTACGAGTGTATGATGGAGAACGGATATATCCTCGGCGGTGAGCAGAGTGGTCATATTATCTTCTCGAAGAATGCGAGAACCGGTGACGGTGTTCTGACATCCCTGAAGATTATGGAGGCAATGGTGGAAGAGAAGATGCCGCTGTCCGAACTGACACGCGGACTGACAATCTACCCACAGCTTCTCGTGAATGTCAAGGTGAAAGCAAGAAGGAAGTCATGGAAGATGCGGATGTACTTGCGGTAGCGAAGAAGGTAGAAGAAGCACTCGGGGATGACGGACGAATCCTGCTTCGTCAGAGTGGAACAGAGCCGCTCATCCGTGTGATGGTGGAAGCCGAAACGGATGCACTGTGCAAGGAACACGTAGATGCGGTAGTTAGTGTAATCCGAAGCAAAGGATATGAACAAAAATAATAAAAAATAATGAGGGAGTATAGAATGAAGAAATATGATTATTTAGTGGTAGGTGCCGGACTTTACGGTGCGGTGTTTGCACAGCAGGCAAAGGAAAAAGGGAAAAAGGTGCTTGTGATTGACAAGCGTCCGCATATTGCCGGAAATGTGTACACAGAGGATGTAGAGGGTATCCATGTACACAAATATGGTGCGCATATCTTCCACACGAACAACAAAGAGGTATGGGATTATATTACGAAGTTTGCAGAGTTCAACCGGTTCACGAATTCACCGGTTGCAAATTACAAAGGCGAGCTTTACAGCCTGCCGTTTAACATGTACACATTTAATAAAATGTGGGGTGTGGTAACGCCAGAAGAGGCAGCGGAAAAGATCGAAGAGCAGAAAAAGGCAGCTGGTATCACGGAGCCTAAGAATCTGGAAGAGCAGGCAATCAGTCTGGTTGGAACAGATATCTATGAGAAGCTGGTAAAAGGCTATACGGAAAAACAGTGGGGACGCCCATGTACAGAGCTTCCTGCGTTTATCATCAAGCGTCTGCCAGTCCGTCTGACATTTGACAACAATTATTTCAATGCGCTGTATCAGGGTATTCCGATGGGCGGCTACACGAAGATGGTGGAGAACCTTCTGGCAGGTATTGAAGTAAAGGTTTCTAGCGATTATTTTGCAAACAAAGCAGAGTATGATGCGATGGCAGAGAAGGTTGTCTATACAGGTGCCATTGATGCTTATTTTGATTATAAGCTTGGCGCGCTTGAATATCGTTCCGTGCGGTTTGAGACAGAACTTTTAGACAAGCCAAACTTCCAGGGAAATGCGGCAGTGAACTACACAGATGCTGAGACGCCTTGGACACGTATCATCGAGCATAAATGGTTCGAGTTTGGCAAGGATGATGCAGGCAATGATCTGCCAAAGACCGTTGTTTCACGCGAATATTCTTCTGAGTGGAAGGTGGGCGATGAGCCATATTATCCGGTAAATGATGAGAAAAATGGCGCGCTGTATCAGCAGTACAAGGAGCTTGGCGAGCAGGAGGAGTATGTGATCTTCGGCGGACGTCTTGGCGAGTACAAGTATTATGATATGGATGCAGTAATTGCATCGGCACTTGATATGAGCGAGCAGGAACTTGGATAAAGTGTATAAAATACTAATTTAAGGATATTGTGAACTATGAATAGAAGAATCGTAATTTTTGCTTTGCTATGTGTATTAGCGCTGGGAGGTATTTCCGCAGTGGTTCATATGCATAATAAAACAGGAAATCAAGAGAAAATGAATACCGATGGATGCATAATCACACAATATTCAGATGCGACGGGAAGACAGGCGAATTGTTATACAATTACGAACAGTGGACATTTGATTATTATAGATGGAGGATGGGCTGAGAATGCCCCGGCATTAAGAAAGGTTATTGCCCAGAATGGGAATCATGTTGATGCATGGTTTATCTCTCATACACATAGTGATCACGTTGGTGCATTTAATGTGATTTATGCGGATCCACAGGGAGTGACTATAGATAAGATATATGATAATGGCTACGATTACGAATTTATTAAGGAAGCGGGGGAACCGTATGACAGTATGGGATTGGAACCTCTGGAGACATTTCATAATCTAACAAAGGATGCAGATAATATTATTCACTTGAAAAGAGATGATGAGCTTGAGGTATGCGGACTTCGGGTGCATGTGTATAATGCATTTGACGATATTGTGAAGCAGAATGTTGGTTCGGATTTGGATTATCAGAATGATGGTTCTTTGTGCATGAAAATTACAAATCAGGAAGAAAGTTTTCTGTATACAGGTGATGTCAAAGCCGACATGAATAAATATTTGTTTGAGACATATGGAGACGAGCTGACGGGCGATTATGTGCAGTTGAGCCATCATGGAAATTGGGGATTTGGGACGGAAGATTATGACAGAATGAATGCAAAAGCTTACTTCGCAGATATCACTCCGGAATTTTATGAGTCTCACCCGATTGGAGAACTCCACCAGCATTTGGTTGATGAGGGGAAACATATTATGATTATGGAACGGCACCGAATTCGGTGGAGTTGAAATAAGAAACGATGAACTTGCCAACCAAAAAAATGAGGCGGAGAAAAATTATGATGCAGAAGAATTCAAAGGATAATAAGATAGAAATACGAGATCTTGGTAAAATTGCTGTCAGTGAAATGTTGGATTAGCAGAGGATGTCTGAGAAGTATGAACGTGTTGGTTTGAGGTCGATTGCTGAAGGTAAGCTTGCACTGGTGCTGCTTGCTGGGGGTCAGAACTAGGGAAGACGTTGTCAGTTGACATGCCAATTCATAAGGTTAAAAAGAACGTGAAGCGTTATTATAAGGATGGCAGATATGTAGAATCTTCCGAGTTGAATGCGTATAAGTACGAGACGCTCGCGTTGGATTTGATACACATGATGGATTCATGCCTGGCTTTTGAGATTGAGCGCGAGAAGGAATTTGCACCGATCAAGAATAAGGAAGGTAAGGACTCGCTGGATACGGCGAGGGAGTTGCTGAAGATGAACGGGTGGGAGTTGTAAGAGATTTTGAATAAAGATGTAATTAGATCAAAAAAAGAATATTTGATAAAATGAAAAATACTATTGACTCTAGCAACTGCCTGCGTT
>ERZ859937.266-NODE-266-length-23980-cov-17.390763_pt1 | contig 23980 bp, 23 predicted proteins | sample MGYA00509985_ERZ859937 | MGnify/ENA primary metagenome ERZ859937 (study PRJEB30046, sample SAMN00715169) | human gut metagenome | study: EMG produced TPA metagenomics assembly of the A metagenome-wide association study of gut microbiota in type 2... | reverse complement strand
TTTTAGACATAGCAAAGCCCTGGCTTGTGAAAGTCAGGGCTTTGTGATTTTTTTAAGAATCAGGGAGTTTTGACACACCCTCTAACTATCATTTGTTGTCGATATTAATCGTTGTTTATCACGACTTACTTCCCGATGCAGTACGAGCTAAATATGGAATTTAGCGTTTCTTGCGGAGTTATTTTTTCCTCTCCCGTAATTTCTGCGAGGTGTTCTATCACCATACGGAGGTCTTCGGCAAGCAGGTCGCCACTTAGCCCGAGGTTCATTGACTGGACTACACGTTGTAGGCTTTCGTCGGCAAGCAGCAAAGCGGAGTAATGCCTAACGGATGTTATGACGATGTCGCTCTCGGAGAGTTGAGGAATGTTGGCTGCCTCAACAATGAACTGCTCAAGCTTGGAGATATTTGTGCCGTACTTAGCGCTAATGTCTACCGATGAGGAGTTTTGAATGTTGAATGTTGAATGTTGAATTGTCGGCTTTGCCGATGAGGCATTGTTCAATGATAAATTGGTAAGATCCATCTTGTTGCGCACAATGATGAGTTTCTTGCCTGCAACACGCTTCTTTATATCCTCAATCTCTGAAGCTTCAGGTTGCTTGTCGACAAGCCAGAGTACAATCTTGGCTTCCTGTATCTTCTGGTAGGTACGCTCTATACCTATATTCTCAACAACATCATCAGTATCGCGGATGCCAGCTGTATCGACGAAGCGGAACTGTATGCCATTGATGACAGTTGAATCCTCAATGAAATCTCTAGTCGTACCATGTACGTCGCTCACAATAGCCTTCTCCTCATGCAACAAATGATTGAGGAGCGTACTCTTACCCACATTGGTGTTGCCAACGATAGCCACGGGTATGCCATTCTTAAGAGCATTGCCCACCTCAAAGGAACGGGCAAGCGCAAGGAGGCGCTTATGAATGTCATTGGCAAGGGTGTAGAGTTCGGAACGATCGGCAAACTCCAACTCTTCATGGTCGGAGAAGTCGAGTTCCAATTCCAATAGCGATGTGAGCTTAAGCAGATGGGCACGAAGATCGGCCAACTCGTTGCTGAAGTGACCCTTGAGCTGACTCATAGCCATGTCGTGTGTTGCCTTGTTGGTAGAGCTGATAAGGTCGGCTACCGCCTCTGCCTGCGAGAGGTCCATCTTGCCATTGAGGAAAGCACGCTGGGTAAACTCGCCTGGTCCGGCAGGTACGCAACCATTCTCTGTAAGCAGGAGCATAACCTGCTGAAGAACATAGGCTGAACCATGGCACGAAATCTCGACAGAGTCCTCACCTGTATAAGAGTGAGGCGCGCGGAATATGGACACGAGTACCTCGTCGACAACATCGTCATCAGCGTTGACGATATTGCCGAATGCGAGGGTGTAAGCCTTGCGCTCGGACAAAGAAAGACTGGAGCCGATAGGACGGAATATCCTATCGACTATACTTATGGCTTCGGAGCCTGAGATACGAATAATGCCAATAGCACCACCAGGGGCGGTAGCGATGGCGCAAATGGTATTGTTGTTGAGCATTTAGATATTTACTTAAATACGTTAGTTCTTAAAACTGTGAATTGGAGCCGGTATGCGTCCACCACGGTCTACGAACAGCTGGCATGAGAAGGTGTTGACTGGCATGATGGGAGCATAACCCAAGAGTCCGCCAAAGTCGACCTTGTCGCCAACCTTCTTGCCAATGGCAGGAATGACGCGCACGGCTGTGGTCTTCTGATTAATCATACCGATGGCTGCCTCATCGGCAATAATACCAGCAATAGTTGTGGAGGGTGTGTCGCCGGGGATGGCTATCATGTCGAGACCTACAGAGCAGACACATGTCATAGCCTCAAGCTTCTCTATGGTGAGGGCACCTGCCTCTACTGCATCAATCATGCCCTGATCCTCGCTTACGGGGATAAACGCACCACTAAGACCTCCTACATAAGAAGAAGCCATGATGCCTCCCTTCTTCACCTGGTCGTTGAGCAATGCAAGAGCTGCCGTTGTACCAGGAGCACCAGGATGCTCGAGACCTATCTCACGAAGAATGTCGGCAACTGAATCGCCTACTGCAGGAGTTGGAGCAAGTGAAAGGTCGATGATGCCGAACGGGATGCCAAGGCGACGTGATGCCTCCTTGGCTACAAGCTGACCTACACGTGTTATCTTGAAAGCTGTGCGTTTGATGGTTTCGCATAGCACTTCGAAGCTCTCGCCACGCACCTGTTCCAAAGCATACTTGACTACACCGGGTCCGCTTACACCTACGCTTATGACAGCATCGGGTTCGCTAACACCATGGAAAGCTCCTGCCATAAAAGGATTGTCGTCAGGAGCGTTGCACAAGACAACAAGCTTGGCACAACCGATTGACATACGTTCTTTGGTAGCCTCGGCTGTCTGACGCACAATGTCGCCCATAAGACGCACGGCATCCATATTGATACCTGTCTTGGTAGAACCTATATTTACCGAGCTGCAAATGAGGTCGGTCTCGGCGAGAGCCTTAGGTATGGAACGTATCATAAGCTCGTCGCTATGAGTCATACCCTTGGAAACTATGGCAGAATAGCCTCCGAGGAAGTTGACACCTACAGCCTTGGCTGCACGGTCGAGTGTACGTGCAAGCTCTACATAGTCGTCGGATGTCTTGCAGGCATTGCCACCCACAAGAGCTATAGGAGTGATGGCGATGCGCTTGTTTACGATAGGAACTCCAAGCTCCTTGGAAATCTGCTCGCCCGTACTGACAAGGTTCTTGGCGAGACGTGTTATCTTGTTGTAGATGTTCTGGCAGAGCGTAGGAAGACTGTCGCTCACACAATCCATAAGACTGATGCCCATGGTGATGGTGCGCACGTCGAAGTTCTCCTGCTCTATCATCTTGTTAGTTTCGATAACCTCATTGATATTTATCATGACGTGATTTTTTGTGTGTGATTAGATTCTGTGCATTACATCAAATATCTCCTCGCGCTGGCATTTCACCTGCACGCCTACGCTCTCGCCAAGCTTGGTAAGTTCGTCGGCAGCCTGAACGAATGGTTTCTCCATTTTGGCCATATCAACAATCATCATCATGTTGAAATACTCCTGCACGATGGTCTGCGAGATGTCAAGAATGTTGACATTGTTGTCGGCAAGATAAGTACACACTTTAGCAATGATACCCTTGGTGTCCTTGCCTACTACTGTAATGATGGTTCTGTTCATAATTAAAGTTAATTTGTTACTATTCTTGAAAATATTATTTTAGGGGCTGTGTTTTCTTTATAACTGAAGTTCCATATCGATAACATCAAGAAATCGTCCAAACTTCTCGCCGACATTGTGGAAAAACGATACTTGAGTGAATCCCAAACTCTTGTGAAACTCAAGGCTTCCTGTGTTTTCGGCTGTAATGCAAGCTATAAGAACCTTGTAACCCAAACTGCGACACTCATCAATGACGTGCTGCATCAGAGTGGTGCCAATACCAGAATGAAGTGCGTCGGGACTGAGATAGATGGTTGTCTCAAGTGTGCGTGCATAGGCGGCACGCTCCTTCCACTGATGTACATAGGCATAGCCTATTACCCTACCCTGATCCTCATAAACGAAGTAGGGAAAGTAGGAGGCTATGTCGTGGATACGATTGCGCATCTCGTCGACTGAAACAGGTTCGGTCTCGAACGTGATGGTCGAGTCGACTATATACCTATTATATATTGCCACAATCTCAGCAGCATCCTGTATCCTGACTTTTCTAATCATTTTGGTATTAACTTGCGAAAGTTCAATTTCTAACTTATTTATTGGATATAGCCTCTTTGACGTATCCATGGCGGTAGGCATAGAGCAACTGCTGCAAGTCGTTGATCTGCTTGGACAATTCGCGACCAATGTCGGTATCGGCTACACGCATACGATGAGCTGACATCTCCACAATCTGGGTAGTTGACTTAATGTCGGTACATTTCTGTATGGCATCGAGGGTTGAGGTGAAAGGCTCATGCTGTACGAGTACAAATCCACGGCTGTGGTAGACAAGTGTGTATCCTGCAATACCAGTCTCCTTATGGTAAGCCTGTGAAAAACCTCCATCTATGACCATAAGCTTGCCATTGGCCTTGATAGGGTTCTCGCCATTGCATACATGCACGGGGACGTGACCATTGATGATATGGCGGTTCTCGCCTGTCACTCCGAATGCATCCATAATGTTGTCGACAATCTGCTCGTTGTCGCGCAACTTGAAGTAGTTGCCTTTCTCTTCATTGTGCGTTGCCTTATCGGCTATGAAGTAGCGCTCGAAGGTGGCCATCTTCGACTTGTCGAAGAGCGGGCTGTCAGGACCACACCACAGATATAGGAAATAGTCGGTGGCATAGTTGCGTTCTTCAATACTTGAGTCGGACTGGAATGCTGTACGTATCATCATACCGATATTGTATAGCAACTCCTTGCCCGAACACTTCATGTCCTTTGCAATTTCAACTTCCTTCAATGTGCCGTCTGCATTGAGAGGAATAGAGGCATGGAAGAGCAGATTGTTGTTGTATATAGCATACATACAACCGTGCTGAAGAAGCATACGGATATGCTTGTGCAGCTTCTCTGACACCTGGAACGAATGGTTGAGCTTGTCCATAAGCTGCTTCTCCTCAAGCGTAAGACGGTCGGGATGACGAGGGTCGATGGTTGGGAAGGAGTTGCTCTTAAGCTCATACTCCTTGCCATCAAGAAGTATAGTGCCCTTCTGATAGTCAATATTATTGAACAACAGACGGTCGGACATATTCCAAGCCGGATTGCGCTTGATGATGGCTGCCTCCTCCTTAAACTGTATGATGGTAATGGCCTTGTGCATAAGGGCTGCCAGACGAGTGGTCTTCTGGTCGATACGTGCCGAATCGGCTGAAGCTATCTTGGGAACGAACTCCTCGCAGGGGTCGTCGCCATATATCTCCATAGCGAATGTGGCAAGGGGCACAAGGTTTATTCCATAACCCTCTTCGAGTGTGGCAAGATTGGCATAACGCAACGACAGACGAATGACATTGCATTGACAAGCACGATTGCCTGCCAAGGCTCCCATCCACAATATGTCGTGATTGCCCCATTGGATGTCCCATGAATGATATGACGCAAGAGTGTCTAATATGATGTGTGCACCAGGACCACGATCGTAAATGTCGCCAAGTATATGAAGCTGGTCGATAGAAAGGCGCTGGATTACGTTGGATATAGCCACTATGAAGTCGTCGGCACGACCTGTAGATATGATGGTGTCGATGATTACGTTGACGTAGTCGGCCTTGTTGGCATCGTCGGTACGCTCATGCAGGAGTTCCTGAATAATATAAGAGAAGTCATGAGGCAACGACTTGCGAACCTTGGAATGGGTGTACTTGCTCGCAACGAGACGACAAACAGAAACAAGTTGGTGAAGCGTGATGCGATACCAATCGATGATATTGGGTTCTACCGCCTTGATTAACTCAAGTTTCTGATCGGGATAATAGATGAGCGTGCAAAGTTCCTTCATGTCTGACTCGCGCATAGTGTTGCCGAAGAGTTCGTCAACCTTACGCTGGATGTTACCCGAAGCATTCTTCAAGATATGCTGGAATGCCTCGTACTCGCCATGAATGTCTGCAAGAAAGTGTTCTGTACCCTTGGGGAGGTGCAGAATAGCTTGAAGGTTGATTATCTCCATGCTTGCCTCAGAGATATTGGGAAACGACTGAGACAACAGATGAAGATACTTCATGTCCTGCTGTTTAGGGGGATGTATGTGTGCCATTTTAGTATAACCTGCTTTTATATTAGTTAATAATTTGTTTTTTCATTTCACTCACCACTTTTCCATCAATGCTGTCGATAGGCATAAAGCCTTCAGTAAGACTACTGTTGGATTCGAGCAACGCCATTGTGTAAGAGGCAAATTTGGACAGATGCATTTCATCAAGTGTATTACGCATGGATTTCTCGTCGTAATCGCTTTCTATCAGCACTTGTGATGTCTCATCAAGTAATGACTGAGGAATGTTGAGCATCTTGAATCTCTGACGTATGTACATAAGACGTGTACATATATCATGTATAGACTTGTCCTGAATATTGTATTTTGATAACTGACGACTTATACGATTGCGAACGGATGTGTCGTTTGACTGTATCGTATCGACATAAAGAGAACGGAACGACGCTACCATATCGTCAACCGAGATTGTAGAAGTAAATGCCGCATTCGTGATGACATGTATGGCAGAAGACTTGACTATGCCTGTCAAAAAATTCTGTTCTGTCTGTCCGCAAGCATGTACTACTGCACCTAAACGGACAATACGACGTATGGCATATAAAACATTAGGAGTATAGACCTGTCGACCATCACTATTTACTATACCAAGCATACCATTTATTGAGGTAAAGACAACGGGAATATCCATGCTTCGATATTGCTCCACCAGCCGTACATTCTGTATATTCCAAATGCCAAAAATGTGGACGATGTCGGGTGACATGTCCACAATATCTATCTGATCACAAACTGTAAGTTCGTGAACCAACATCTGCCACATCTCCATATTGATGCAAGAAGGGCTTGGCTTGGATGGTATGACGTATTTTATTCTCATATTATAATTTATGAGTAGTGAAATCGTATTGGTCGGCTCGTGAATAATGAATGTTGGTAGACAACTGACGCCACACTATTGAAAGCTCGTAGAAGACTGTACGCCATGCAGGAATGTCCTCACCATACTTTATGTACACCTTGCGTGCTATGAGCGAACGCAACACGATTGTCAGGACGATATACAAAGATGCTGTAGCAAGCAATATCCATCGTTGGGTCATTGCTGCCACAATTATGGATGCTATCAGAACAGCATAATTGGCATACATCATAGTCATATCGAAGTTGAACAGAAAGCGTGGGGCTGCCGAACAGCTCAGAAACTTGCGTATATGAGCATAACATACATCACGATAGTGCCATTGCTTGGATGTAGGACTGTCTTCGCGTATCCATACATTCTCATCGGTAACAACACGTGTCTGCCCACGTTGGGCATACTTGTTGATGATGAAGTCGTACTCGCCATTCACAAGCTGAAGATTGCCACGATAGCCTTCCTGCGATATGAATTCAGAGCGACGGAACGCTATGTTTGTACCATTGACGCGATATGCCGTAGAACGTAAAGCACGACGCAACATATAGCACGACGTACGCAAACGGGCAAATCGATAATAGCCTCGTGAGGCTGAATCGTAGTTGCTGTAGCCTATAACAAGATTGGCATCGTTGTCCATACGTGAAGCAAGTGTCTTGAGCCACAGGTCGGACTGAGGACGACAATCGGCATTGACCATTACTATCCATTCGTTGTGTGCTGCCTTTACGCCTAATGCTACAGCAAGCTTCGACTTGCTCATAAAGAGCGAGCGGTGTGGAATGTACGTAGCATACAAATGGCCCTTCGACGCATATTGTTCAACAACAGTTTCTGTTGGCAAATCGCCTTTCTCACCTACTACGATGACTTCATAGCCTGGAGCATAGTCTTGTGTCAGTATGAGTGGCAGATTAGCGTCCAGAGCCTGTGCGTTGTTATTGGCAAGCACAAGCACCGTAAGCTGTGGCATGTCGCTATCGTCGACAGAGTGAGAAGCGTCCGAGTCGTCAGCCTTATCCGCCTTGCGAAAGAACGGATTGGCTACGACCGACACCACCATAAATATGGTGATAATAATGCATGAAATAATTGATAATGTATCAATAATCATATCTTATCTGAATTCTTCAGAAATGTATCCTACTGGCAAAGGACGGCAATTGTAACTACTTGCCATTATCTCGCCATAGGCTCCCGCAGAACGTATTGCAAGCAAATCGCCACGATGACACGTGTTGAGGTCGATAGCTTTGGCAAACACGTCGCTCGACTCGCATATAGGACCTACTACATCGTATGTCTGCTTGGGCTCATCGCTGCTGATGTTCTGAATCTTGTGCAGAGCCTGATACAGAGCCGGACGTATCAAGTCGGTCATTCCTGCATCAACAATAGCAAACTGCTTGTACGAGCCCTGCTTGACATAGAGCAAGCGTGTGATAAGCGTACCGCATTGTGCCACTACCGAACGTCCAAGCTCGAAGTGCAAGTGCTGGTCTTCACGCAGATGCAAATGCGAAGCATAGGTATTGAAGTAGTCCTTGAAATCGGGTATAGGCTCACGGTCGGGATTGTCGTAGCTTATGCCTAATCCACCACCCACATTTATGTTCTTAAGAAACACATTACGCTTGGCCAACAGACCCTGCAGTTCGTTGATACGATTGCACAAGGCCTTGAAGTCGCCCATGTCAAGTATCTGAGAGCCAATGTGAAAATGGAGTCCGATAACATCGACATTGTCCATTGACATAGCCTCATCAATCACCTTGTCCATGTCTTGCATAGCAATACCAAACTTGTTCTCGGCAAGTCCGGTAGTGATGTTGGCATGGGTGTGCGCACCAATATTAGGATTGATACGGAACGCTACACGAGCCGTCTTGCCAAGTTTCTGTGCAAGACTGTTTATTACCTCAAGTTCGGCTATCGACTCCACATTGAAGCAGGCGATGTCGTTCTGGAGTCCGAGTTCTATCTCCCAATCGCTCTTGCCTACACCTGCATACACAATACTGTCGGCAGGAAATCCAGCCTCAAGTGCCGCCTTTATTTCGCCGCCACTCACACAATCTGCTCCCAATCCATATTGTTTTATTATTTGCAGAATCTTCTGATTGGCATTAGCCTTAACTGCATAGTGGACATGATAGTTGACATGTTTGCCACTTTCTTCCTTTATGGTCTGAAGTGTCTGACGCAGAAGTTGTGTGTCGTAATAGTAGAACGGCGTACGTATATCCTGAAATTTATCTACGGGGAACATTTCTTAATGATTTATCTCTTTTACTTTTTGTTGAACAGAAGGTCTGAAAGGTTCTGCAGAGCACGTGCCTTGTCAGCTTCTCTTATTAAGAAGGAAATGTTGTAGTTGCTTCCGCCGTATGATATCATACGCACCGGAACAGTCTTCATAGCATCGAGGACGAGAGTCTCAAAGCCCAGGTTGCTCCAGTCAAGATCGCCTACCACACATACAATACACATATCAGAATCGACAGTAACAGTACCATACTTCTTCAACTCGTCGACAATCTCATTGAGATGTGTAGTGTTGTCGATACTCATCGAAACACCTACCTCACTTGTGGTAATCATATCGATAGGAGTCTGATAGCACTCAAAAATCTCGAATACCTTACGCAGGAAACCTGTAGCAAAAAGCATGCGCGATGACTTAATCTTGATGGCTGTAATGTTGTCCTTAGCGGCAACAGCCTTAATCTTACCCTTCAGAAGCACATTGTCGATAATGGTGCCTTCAGCCTTAGGATCGAGAGTATTCTTAAGGCGTACGGGAATGCCGGCAAACTTAGCAGGCTGTACACATGTAGGATGCAGAATCTTTGCACCAAAGTAAGCCAACTCGGCAGCCTCCTCGAAGTTGAGCTGACGTATTGCCTCGGTATTGTCTACAACACGCGGGTCGTTGTTGTGCATACCGTCAATGTCGGTCCATATCTGAATCTCCTCGGCAGGAAGTGCTGCACCTATGAGCGAAGCTGTAAAGTCGCTTCCGCCACGCAGCAGATTGTCTACCTCGCCATAAGCGTTGCGACAGATGAAGCCCTGTGTAATATATATCTGGTAGCCCTCATTCTCCTTCATAATGGCACCCAGCTTCTCCTTAATATACTGTGAGTCAGGTTCGGCGTTCTTGTCGGTTCTCATAAAGTCGAGAGCCGAGAGCAGGCACACTTTCACACCCTGCTCCTCAAGATAGTTAGCCACCATATTGGTGCTCATTATCTCACCCTGAGCAACGATGTTCTTCTCCTCAAAGCTTGTGAACAAGTCCTTAGTGAAAGAACGCAGATAGTTGAATTCCGAAGCGAGGAATTCCTTTGTACGCTGCTTATATTCGTCTGTGGAGTATAGTTCCTCCACATGTTCCATATATTTTCTTTCGAGATTGTTGATTACATCATTAGCTCCATCCGAATTCTTCTTGTAGAGATAGTTTGAAATCTCGACAAGCGAGTTGGTTGTTCCCGACATTGCCGAGAGGACAATAAAAACCTGTTCGCCCGATTCTGACACCATTGACGCTACCGCCTTCATGCGTTCCGGTGTTCCTACGGAGGTTCCTCCAAACTTCATTACTTTCATAGTGTGTGTATTTTTATTTGTTATTTTCCTTATTTGTTTTATCTGTCATCTCTATCAGTTTTCTATTCTCGCATTTGTACACGTGTCCGGGAAAACGTTCAATCAATCCGTGGTTGTGAGTTGAGATTACAACCGGAGTGCCGGTATGGCTTATTTCATATAGCAGTCCGACTATCTTCTCTGCTGTATCCGGGTCAAGATTGCCGGTAGGCTCATCTGCGATAATCACCTTAGGCTGGTTGAGCAGAGCTCGTGCTATGGCTATGCGCTGTTGCTCACCACCAGACAGTTCGTGCGGACATTTCATCTTCTTGTCCTCCATGCCTACAGCCGCCAGAACGTTGTCTATACGGTCGTCAATCTCCTTCTTGTTCTTCCATCCTGTAGAATGGAGCACAAACTCCAGATTCTTGTAGATGTTACGATCGTGAAGCAACTGGAAGTCCTGAAAGATGATGCCCATATCACGGCGTAGAGCCGGTACTTCCTTGCGCTTCAACGTTGTCAGGTCGCGACCGAGCACATTGGCTGTCTCGGCATCGTTCTTGTCGATGTCCACCTCACAATATAGGGTTTTAAGCAGAGTCGACTTTCCCGACCCCACTTTTCCTATTATATAAATAAACTGGTCAGCATCCACATAAAAGTCAACGCCTTCGAGAATCATTTCGTCAGCCTGATAGATATTGACCTTGTTATATTCTATCAACATAAAATCAATATGTTTTTTGAATTCTTATATTTTAATGTTTGTGCCAACTTGGAGCATGTCGCTCCTTAAGTTCCTTGGCAATGTCTTCTATGCGCAGTCCCTTGCTTGTAAGCAATACTATCAGGTGATAGAACATGTCAGAAGCCTCATATATGAGTCGGTCGTTAGTGCCGTTGGTAGCCTCGATTACAGCCTCAAGAGCCTCCTCACCTACTTTCTGTGCCATACGGTTCAATCCATCCTTGAATAGAGATGTTGTGTATGAGCCTTCGGGCATCTCCTCGTGTCGCTTGTTGATGAAGTCCTGCAGCTCTGTCAGGAACAACAGAGGGTTGGCATCATTGGTCTCACCCCAACAAGTGGCAGTACCGAGGTGGCAAGCCGGTCCGGTAGGATTAACCTTTACCAGAAGCGTGTCGTTGTCGCAATCAACTTTAATGTCTACAAGATTGAGAAAATTTCCAGATGTCTCGCCCTTAGTCCACAAGCAATTGCGTGAGCGACTCCAGAAAGTCACCTTGCCCGTAGCCAATGTCTTCTCGTAGGCTTCGCGATTCATGTATCCAAGCATCAACACATTACGAGTTGTATTGTCTTGTATAATAGCAGGAACGAGTCCGTTCGTCTTTTCGAAATCTATATTCATAACCAATATTTTAATGAGGTTGTTTTATATTCTTGTTTTTACACCCTTTTCATTCAGAAACCGTTTGAGTTTCTTTATGTTTATCTCGCCGAAGTGGAATACACTTGCAGCAAGAGCAGCATCTGCCTTACCTATAGTGAAAGCATCGTAGAAGTGCTGCATACTGCCTGCTCCACCACTTGCAATGATTGGTATTGGCAACGTTGAGAGTTGTGCCAATGCCTCGTTGGCATAGCCAGTCTTCACTCCGTCGTGATTCATACTCGTAAAGAGTATTTCGCCAGCTCCACGATCGGCTACTTCAGCAGCCCAATCAAAAAGGCGGTGTTCGGTACGCTCTCGTCCACCCTTCACATAGCAATACCATTCACCATTGGCCTCCTGACGTGCGTCAATAGCACAGACACACACTTGCGAGCCGAACTTTGACGATATTTCGTTTATCAGTTGCGGGTTGCGTATAGCAGCAGAATTGACACTGACCTTGTCGGCTCCTGCATACAGCAGTCGTTCGACATCCGCGAAAGCATTAATACCACCACCCACGGTAAAGGGTATATTTATTACTTTAGCTACCTTTTCCACCATCTCGGTGAATGTATTGCGTCCTTCTACACTTGCTGTAATGTCAAGAAACACAAGTTCGTCGGCTCCTTCTGCACTATATCGTTTGGCAAGCTCCACAGGGTCGCCAGCATTACGCAGATTCTCGAAATTGACACCCTTAACGGTTTCTCCGTCTTTCACATCAAGGCATGGTATGATTCTTTTGGCAAGTCCCATAATCGTTCATTATTTTATGAGGTGACTTATACGGTTAATGTCTATGCGGCCTTCGTAATATGCCTTTCCGAATACTACAGCAGGAATACCTGCCTCATCGAGAGCGATAATGTCATCGGCCGACGACACACCGCCACTTGCTATGAGATGCAGATCGGGGAAGCGCTCCATTATCTTCCGGTACAGTTCTATAGATGTACCTGCAAGTGCGCCGTCCTTTGAGATATCGGTACACAACACCTTGCTAACACCTTTGGCTTTGTAGAAACCAATAAAATCGAAAATGTCACGTTCGGTATGTTCCAGCCATCCGTTTATGGCAATCTTGCCGTCAAGAACGTCAGCACCCAGAATTATACGTTCCGGTCCGTATCGTTTCAGCCATTCGGAAAACATCTGCGGATTGGTATATGAGATGCTTCCTATTGTCACCATCGAGGCTCCATTATCGAATGCCGTATCCATGTCGTCCTGTGTCTTAATGCCTCCGCCGAAGTCTACCGTAAGGTTTGTAGCTTTACATACTTCGTTTAGTACGTTAGCATTTACCACATGTTTCGATTTCGCTCCGTCCAAGTCTACCATATGCAGTCGCTTGAATCCGGTCCGTTCCAGTTCGGCAGCCATATCTATTGGCTTGCCATACACTTTCTTCTGCGAATAGTCGCCTTTTGTCAGTCTCACGCATTCGCCATTGATAATGTCGATGGCAGGTATCAGTTCTATCATACGCGTTCAATGAAGTTTCTTAATATCTTTTCGCCCACACCACCGCTTTTCTCCGGATGAAACTGTGTTGCGTAGAAATTATCCTTTCTCAGAGCTGCGCTGAATGGCAGAGTATAGCCAGCCACAGCAACAGTATATTCGCAAACCGGCACATAATAGCTATGTACGAAATACACGAAATCGTCTTCGCTAATATGTTCAAACAGCTCTGTTTTCAGACTATATATATTGTTCCACCCCATAGCAGGCACTTTTTCCGAATTGTCAGTCGGTATAAACCGCTTCACATCTGCAGGAAATATTCCAAGACAATCGGTATTGTCCTCTTCCGAATGTCGGCACATAAGCTGTTGTCCTATACAGATTCCAAGTACAGGCTGTCGCAAGTCGCATATCAGCCTGTCGAGGTTGTGTTCTTTCAGATACTTCATTGTCTCGCCGGCAGCCCCCTGTCCGGGGAATATTATCTTGTCGGCCGATTGCAAGACTTCTGGAGAATCTGTTATAACAGGATTGCACCCGATGCGTTGCAATGCGTTCACTACCGACCTGATATTACCAGCATTATACTTGACTATAGCTATCTGCATAAGCTTTGTGTTTTGTTGAGATACATAAGGCTTCATGCCCATTAAGCATGAAAATTTGACATATTAGGGGTGCTATCCTCGGCAAAGTTACAAATTTTTCTGTGTTTAGAATATGATTTTGCCGTTTTTTAATGTCCTGTCAGCTCATTATAACACGTTTGACTCGTATAATGACTTATATATGTCAATTTTATACAAATATACGCACCTCATTTTACGATTTGTCACGCCAAAGCCTCAAGTTCTTCCGACAGTTGGGTCCAGCGTTCCTCTTCTTCGTCCATACGCATCTTCACGGATGTATATTCGTTGACAAGTTGCATGTCTGAAGCACCTTCTGGCGTACAGAGTTTCTCGTCGAGTTCCTTCAGTCGGTTTTCCATAGACTCTATCTTTGTCTCCGATTCCTTCACGAGTTTTTCTATCTTGCGTATTTTCTTCTGCTTCTCCTTGTGCTCGGCATAGCTTTCCTTAGCTTGCGACTTCTCGGCATCGTCTGCCTTTTTTGCCGACTCGGCATTAGCCGTATTGGCAGCAAACATGCCCGACGTATTGAGCGCTGTCATGTCTTCGGCATTATGCGCCCTCAGATAGTCGTATATGCCACCTATGTGCTCTCTCACCTTGCCGCCACCAAATTCGTAGACCTTGCTTACGAGACCGTCAAGAAATTCACGGTCGTGGCTGACTATGATAGCCGTGCCGTCAAAGGCGAGGATAGCTTCCTTCAGCACCTCTTTCGAGGCGATGTCGAGATGGTTGGTAGGCTCGTCGAGGATTAGCAGATTAACGGGTTCGAGCAGCAGTTTTATCATTGCCAATCGACTGCGTTCGCCACCCGACAACACCTTCACCTGCTTGTCTACATCCTCGCCACAGAACATGAACGAACCCAGAATGTTCTTTATCTTCAGTCGAATGTCGCCCTTTGCCACATTATCTATGGTTTCAAACACGGTAAGTTCGCCGTCAAGCAGCTGCGCCTGATTTTGCGCAAAGTAGCCTATCTGCACGTTGTGTCCAACCTTAAGGTTGCCGTCGAATGGTATCTCGCCCATGATACATTTCACAAGCGTCGACTTACCCTCGCCGTTCTTGCCTACAAATGCCACCTTCTCGCCTCGCTTAATGGTAAGGTCTACATTCGCAAACACGTTGTGGTCGCCATAAGTCTTACCCACCCCGTCGCATATCACGGGGTAATCGCCCGAGCGCAGACATGGAGGAAATTTCAAGTGCATCGTGGAATTGTCCACCTCGTCCACCTCAATTGGTACTATCTTCTCCAGCTGCTTTATGCGGCTTTGTACCTGCACAGCCTTGGTAGGCTTGTATCGGAATCGCTCTATGAAGTCCTTTATGTCGGCTATCTCCTTCTGCTGGTTCTCATAAGCACGCAACTGCTGTTTGTGGCGTTCGTCGCGCAGCTTTATGTATTCGTCGTACTTCACACGATAGTCGTTAACCTGTCCACAGGTGATTTCGATTGTGCGATTGGTAACATTGTTGATGAATGCACGGTCGTGACTAACCAGTACCACAGCCTTGGCGCTTTGTTGCAAAAATCTCTCAAGCCATCCTATACTTTCAATATCAAGATGGTTGGTAGGCTCGTCGAGCAATAAGATGTCTGGACGACGCAACAATATCTTAGCCAACTCTATACGCATTCGCCATCCGCCCGAGAATTCGCTTGTAGGGCGGTCGAAGTCTGTACGCAAAAAGCCAAGGCCAGTAAGCGTGCGCTCTATTTCCGCCTCATAGTTGTCGCCACCGAGCATCATGTAGCGGTCGTGTTCTTGTGTGAATTTCTCCACAAGTGCGGCATATGATTCGCTTTCATAATCGGTACGCTCTGTCAGCTGACGGTTCAGGTCGTCAATACGGACCTTCATCTTTGTCACGTCCGAGAATGCCTTGCGTGCCTCCTCCTTGACAGTAGTGTTGTCCTGCAGAATCATCACCTGTGGCAGATAGCCTATTGTTGTGTTGTTAGGTATGGCAACCTTACCGTCTGTAGGTTTCTGCATTCCGCATATAATCTTCAGCATAGTCGACTTGCCTGCTCCATTCTTGCCAACAAGTGCTATACGGTCGCGATCGTTCACTACAAAGCTCACATTTCTGAACAATGGCTTTGCGCTGAACTCTACTGAGAGTCCTTCTATTGATATCATATATTCGTTTCTTATTCTTCTGTTATTGTGATTGGGCCGTTGAGGTCGACCTTCCACGTTTCTATTTCTTTTCTTAGAATCAGCTCACACTTGCCTTTCTTACACATTCTGCCATGACGTCCTATCGAGTCGCACATCAGAAAGTTCTGTACAGTCATTTTCACTCGTGCGCTATCGCTGTCTATATCAATATCGCTTATGTCACACAATGCGCTATCAGCCTGTGCATTAACCACATTAACATCTTCCTGGCTGATGTTCGACGCATAGAAAGCCATCCACTTATGCGAGCGTTCAGTACACAAAATGGAAGCTTGATACAGACGGAGGTTGAAGTAATTCTGTCCAAAGTTCTTGGCACAAATTTCTACAGCAGCATCATCTTTTAGCGAGCATGCACTTGCAAGGCACATTGCCATAACACAGGCAAAAGTGACCAATAATATATGTTTTACCGACATATCCAATTGCTTCTTTGTTTTATAACAAGTACAAAATTACTTATTTTCTTTGGCATATTCCCCCCTTTTGCTTAATTTTGTATTAAAATTGAAGCCGACAAAGGTAAAACAGTCAAGGTATGACGCTTTACCATTGCCGGCGTTTTAATGTTTATAGAAGAAAAAAAATGCTGAACTTTATATCTTTTGGAAGCGGAAGTAGTGGCAACTGCTATTATTTATACACGCAAAATTCGGGTCTACTTATTGATGTAGGCGTTGGTACAAGATCGCTCAAGAAGGCTTTTCATGATTACGGATTGCGATTTGTCGATGGTTTCGATGGCATACTTGTCACTCACGACCATGCTGACCACATCAAGTCGGTAGGCAGCTTGAGCAAGAAGTTCAATCTACCGGTATATGCTACCGAGACTGTTCATGCAGGTATGGACCGCAACTACTGCATGCGTTGCAAACTCGCCCACTCCAACCGTATGAAGGTAGTCAAGGGACAGAGCTTCAATGTAGGTGATTTCAGCATCACTCCCTTTAACGTGCCCCACGACAGTTCGGACAACGTGGGATATTTGATTGAGGCTGACGGCGTTGTATTCTGTCTGCTAACAGATGTGGGTACCATAACCGATGAGATGAAAAGCATAATCAGCCGCGCCAACTATCTGGTAATCGAGGCCAACTACGACCCGCAGATGCTTGAGACCGGACCTTACCCCCGCTATCTGAAGGACCGCATCAAGAACGGACACGGCCATCTGAGCAATACACAATGTGCCCAAGCCTTGGCCGAGAACTTAACCCACACCCTCAAGCACGTATGGCTGTGTCATCTCAGCCAGGAGAACAACAAGCCAGAGCTGGCACTCAACACAATCAGCCAAACGCTTGAAATGACAGGCATAAGGGTTGGCGAAGACGTGAAAGTAGAGGTTCTACGTCGCACACTACCTACAGGCATATTCAGTTTGACATAGATAATCCAACAATATCAGAACGTAAGACAAAGAACAACACCTGAACAAAAAAAAACAACAAGAACAATATCGTTAAATCCAATAAAAAGTTAACAATATTGTTCTTGTTGTATTATCGTTTTATACTCACCTTAACTTCTCGCTTAAATATCGTCCTGTTGCACTCGCCTTACATTTTGCCACTTCCTCTGGAGTGCCACAACACACAATATTACCACCCTTATTGCCTCCATCCGGACCGAGATCAATCACATAGTCGCCACATTTTATAACGTCCATATTGTGTTCAATCACGATGATTGAATGCCCTTTTTCGATGAGCGTATTGAACGACTTGAGCAATCGATGGATGTCATGAAAGTGCAGTCCTGTTGTTGGCTCGTCGAATATGAAGAGTGTAGGTTCTTGACGTTCTTGTCCTATAAAATAGGCAAGTTTGACGCGCTGGTTCTCGCCCCCCGATAGGGTTGACGAACTTTGACCCAACTTGATGTATCCAAGTCCTACAGCTTCAAGCGGCTGCAGCTTGTCGGCAATCTGCTTTTCGCCATACTTCTCAAAGAAATCGATAGCTTCCGAAACAGTCATGTTCAGAACGTCATAGATGTTCTTGTCATGGAAGCGTACGTCAAGAATTTCCTTCTTGAATCGTTTGCCATGGCATGCGTCACACTCAAGTACAAGGTCGGCCATAAACTGCATCTCTACCGTTATCACTCCTGCACCCTTACACTCCTCACAACGTCCACCTTCGGCATTAAACGAGAAGTATTGGGCTGTATATCCCTCTTGTTTTGCCAGGGGCTGACTTGCAAAGAGCTGACGTATGGTGTCATAGGCCTTGATGTAAGTAGCAGGATTAGAACGTGGCTCTTGCCTATAGGGTTTTGGTCGACAAATTCCACATGCTTCACCATCTGCCAGTCGCCTCCCAATGACGAGTATTCGCCAGGAGTATCAGCCACCTCGTTAAGATGCCGCTTTAATGCCGGATACAAAATTCCCTTAATAAGCGACGACTTACCCGAGCCGCTCACACCAGTTACTACCGTCAGAACATTAAGCGGCAGAGTGACGTCTATACCACGAAGATTGTTCATTCGTGCACCATTTATCTTTATGGCATGATTCCATTGACGTCGCGACTGCGGCACGGGTATGCTCTCCATTCCTGAAAGATAGCGTACGGTATAGCTACGTGTGGCATTGGGATCGGTATGATTTATGTCATCGAGCGTACCCTCAAACACTATCTCGCCTCCGAGTCGGCCTGCATCCTGACCCACATCAATAATATAATCGGCAGCACGCATTATATCCTCGTCATGCTCTACTACAATAACCGTATTGTGAAGCTGTTGCAATTCACGCAACACATGTATCAGTCTATCAGTATCTCGGCTATGCAATCCTATGCTTGGCTCGTCGAGAATATAGACCGAACCCACAAGCGAGCTTCCGAGGTTTGTAGTAAGATTGATGCGCTGGCTCTCGCCACCACTAAGCGAATCAGACGGGCGATTGAGTGTAAGATACCCCAGGCCTACATCGAGCAAGAACTGCAGACGATTGTTTATCTCCGTAAGCAGGCGCTTACCAATCTTAGCCTCATGTTCGCTGAGCTGTAGATTTTCAAACCAAGCCTTCAAGTTTGCTACCGACATCTCCACCAATTCGGTTATGCTCATTCCGCCTATCTTAACCCATGTAGCCTCCTTCTTGAGTCGGGTGCCATGACATACGGGACAAATAGTCTTTCCACGATAACGGCTTTGCAGGACGCGGTATTGTATCTTATACTGGTTTTCCCTCACCATCTGGAAGAAGGAGTCGATGCACACCCTATCTCGTACATCCCGGTTGCGATCGGACGGCAGACCATGCCACAGCATGTCCTTCTGAGCCCTTGTAAGATTGAAGTAAGGTTCAAAAATAGGGAACTTGTCGTTGGCAGCCCTACGACAGAATTCTGTCTTCCACGCTCCCAGCTTCTCGCCATGCCAACATTGTACACATCCGTCATACACGCTAAGCGACGTGTTGGGGACAACCAGTTTCTCGTCAATACCTATCACCTTGCCAAATCCCTCACACTCGGGACAAGCTCCTGCTGGAGAGTTGAATGCAAACATATTGTCGGTAGGCTTCTCGAATGTTATGCCATCCTCCTCAAACGATGTAGAGAAATCGTAGCATATATTTGATGGCGGAAATACAAGTCGGCATGTACCGTTGCCCTCATAGAAAGCTGTTTCGACCGATTCAGTCAATCGCGAGACGCTTGATTCTGAAGAGCTTACGCTCATTCTATCTATCAATACATAAAGCGGTTCGGCAATCGCATCATTCTTATCACCAGCCAAGAAATCGTCTATGCGCAGAAAATCTCCTTTATACCAAATGCGCGAATAGCCTTGTTGCAATTCGGCTGTCAGCTGTTCGTGTAGCGTGCGTCCCTTGACAACATTAAGTGGTGCCAGGACAGCAAATTTTGTGCCCTCGGAATATTGACGCGTACACTCCAGCACATCGTCTACGGTATGCGTCTTCACCTCCTTGCCACTTATGGGCGAGTAGGTATGACCTATACGTGCGAAAAGCAAACGGAGATATTCGTAAATTTCGGTAGAAGTACCAACTGTACTTCTTGGATTTCGCGATATTACCTTCTGTTCTACGGCAATAGCTGGTGGCAGACCCTTTATATAGTCGCATTCGGGTTTGCTCATTCTGCCAAGATACTGTCTGGCGTACGAAGAAAGCGACTCTACATAACGTCGCTGGCCTTCGGCATACAAGGTGTCGAAAGCCAGCGATGATTTACCGGAACCAGAGATTCCGGTTATTACAATAAGCTTGTCGCGCGGTATCCTCAGACTGATGTCCTTCAGATTGTTTACCCGCGCTCCTTTTACTTCTATGAATTTTTCCATATTAGTCGTTCATGGACAAGAGGAACTCCTCGTTGTCGCGAGTACGATGCATACGGTCGTGTATGGTATTCATCGCCTCTATAGGGTTCATATCCGAGATGTACTTGCGCAGAATCCACATTCTGTCGAGTGTAGTCTTGTCCTGCAACAAGTCGTCACGACGCGTACTTGAAGCCACAAGGTTGACAGCCGGGAAGATGCGCTTATTAGACAACGAACGATCGAGCTGCAGTTCCATATTACCTGTACCCTTAAATTCTTCGAAAATAACTTCATCCATCTTCGAACCAGTGTCTATGAGTGCTGTCGCAATAATAGTGAGTGAACCGCCATTTTCAATGTTACGTGCCGCACCAAAGAATCGTTTGGGCTTCTGCAAGGCATTGGCATCGACACCACCAGTAAGTACTTTGCCAGATGCGGGCGATACAGTATTATATGCACGTGCCAAACGCGTTATCGAGTCGAGGAATATAACAACATCATGTCCACACTCCACCATACGCTTTGCCTTCTCTAGCACAATACCAGCTATCTTGACATGACGCTCAGCTGGTTCATCGAATGTTGAAGCTATTACCTCGGCATTTACTGTGCGTGCCATATCGGTAACCTCCTCAGGGCGCTCATCGATAAGTAGCATCATAAGGTAAGCCTCTGGATGGTTAGCTGCAATTGCATTAGCAATATCCTTCATGAGTATTGTCTTACCTGTCTTTGGCTGAGCGACAATCAAGGCACGCTGTCCCTTACCTATAGGAGAAAAAAGATCGACAATACGGGTGCTCAAATTTGTCGATGCCTTATCACCACAGAGATTAAACTTCTCCTCAGGGAATAGAGGTGTAAGATGTTCGAAAGCCACACGGTCGCGAATTTCATTGGGATTTCGACCATTTATCATATCAATGCTTGTCAGCGGGAAATACTTCTCGCCATCATGAGGCGGACGTACATGACAATCAACCACGTCACCAGTTTTCAATCCATAGCTCTTCACTTGCTGAGTTGAAACATAAATATCGTCTGGCGATGACAAATAGTTGTAGTCGCTTGAACGCAAAAAACCATAGCCGTCAGGCATCACCTCAAGTACACCATTAGCCTTTACAAGGTCACTGAAGTCATACAGAGGTTCCTCCGGTTGTGGCTGAGGTAGCACATTATAAGGTGCATCATTCTGTAAATTAGAGGTTGGATTATCAAACATATCGTATGTAGGAACAGCACCCTGATCTTCAATAGGCAGGTCGACTACTGTGATAAAATCGGTACCGTCACCAGGATCACCAGCCCAAACAGCATCAACATTAGTAACATTGCTATCAGCTGTCTCATTGTGCGACTTTATTTTTGCCTGAAGTTGTGCAAGCATATCATCGTCCACACTATCCTCATCGGTGATCTTTTCGTCATTGCCAAATGATGCTTCAGGAATATCTGTATCATTTATGTTATCCGCGTCCGAAACCTCTAGTTGAGTTTCTTGCACATCATGTATTGGCGAATCTTCACTCTCAGCTGCTTGCGCTGCCATTTCGTCCATACGTTTACGTTCTTCTATGGCCGAAAGCAGTTCAAGCTCCTTCTTCGACTTACGTCCTCTATGCTTAGGTATTGCCATAAGCATCTCCTCAGGACTCATCGGAGCTTGTTCTACATTTACCGTTTCTACTGCTTGTGGCTGTTGTCCTGTTTCTTCTACCTTATTTTTCTTAACATCGAAATTCTCACCTTCTTTGCCATTCACAGTATAAACACGATCTGTATCTTTCTTAGTTATTCTGGTGCGACGACGCTTGGTAGCACCAAGCGGGTTCTTGCTACCTTCTATTTCGGCTTGCCTATCAAGTATTGCATACATAAGCCCTTCCGCATTATCATCTGATGCTGCGTCAATACCCATTTCTTGCGCAATATCTTGCAATTCAGCCGTAGTCTTGACTGATAAATATTCTTTACTATACATGGATTTTTATAAAAATGAAAGATTACGTTTCAGAACTGAAACAAATGTAATCTTGTTTTGAAATTATAATGCAAAATTACTAATTATTTCGCAAAGTAGGAAAACTACCAAAATATTAATTAAGTGATTAACTAATATTAACCAAGAGATGCAAGTGTATCTGGGCTCACCCGATAATTCTATTGGATTAAGCATATAGTTTAGCAAGTCTAAAAAGAAAGAACTTTATATCCGTTACCCCTCTTAAAGCAGCCCTAAACGCCTTAATTTCAGCATTGAACGACTCTGCAAAAGCATTAGTTGTTCTATTTACAAAGAAGTTCAAGACTTCATCATAATGCTCGTAAAGCTTGGCGGCAATAACATTGAAACCCTTAAAGTCAGAGTCGTTCACTTTGTTATACCAGCGTGCAAGCGAGAGCTTGCTGCGTCTTTGACGGTATTCTTTGAAAATATCATTCTTAGTGAATATGTAAGAGAACAAGCCTCTTTAAGATTAGGATATGTTTCAAAGAGCACCTCTGCTCTTTGTTTCTGACTTCCTGTCCATTTATCAGCAGATTTGAAAAGAAGATACCTGCTGTGAGCAAGTAACTAATAGCATCCCATCTATGGGCAACTCGCACCTCCAGCAAGGCATCACAGGCAAGTTTCTGTATATGAAAGCGGCCTATGGTACGCATGGAATTCAGGAAACAGCGTCTGGCTATAAGTCGCATGAAATTCGACATATCCATTGTTATTTCCTTGACCATCATCCTCTTGTCCTCGTCAATGCGCATAAGTGCTTCTATGACAGCATCTGCTCCCACACCTTTTACGATTGCAATGATAGTGCTTTTACCTCCACGTGAAGATCTGTTGCTTACTATCGTGTGCAGTGCGCCATTGCTTGGAGCCGTTTCGCCAATACATACGCTTTCGCCTATATTTTCAGGAAAGACAAGCCAGTCTTCTGCATGTGAAAGTTCTGACCATTCGCGATAGCCACTGAGCACTTCCTTGTATTGCTTTTCAAACGTATCTCCATTTATGTGATAATAGCGGTCAAGCGAACGGGAGGTCATAGGAATCGTCTCCATAGACTCCTTTTAAAAAAACGCAAACTCCTTGGAATAGCGGATTCCTTCTGCCTTTAGATCATAAGAGTCGTAGAAGTATCGATTATTCTGCTTGTCGTACCATTTGCGTCTTCAGACTATCAAGTCAACACCTTTGTCGCGGATTGGGAAGCCACGTATAATTACAACTTCACTGAACCCTTTGGATACAATCTCAGAGTTCTCTTTATAATCAGCCTTTACCGATTCATCAAGATAGATATGGACAAGGGACGCCTCCTCTTCTACACGTACTACTTCAAAATTTGAAAGTATCTCTGATGGCGGTATCAACTGTGCCAATACTAATAGCCCTTGATTGTTCATGGTACAAAGGTATAAATTTTCTATAGAACCAAAGCATCCTCCCTGGTTTATCGAGAATCAAATAATATTGTTGTGTTTTTAACGATTCAATATTATTGTTTATCTTTGTGTCATGAATAGAACTCAGCCCATAGATTACAAGTTCGTACTGTCATTATTTCTTCCAGCAGGACTCCTTGCTATTTCGACATAACACAAGCTTCCAACATGGTAGATTATTTTATGCTTATCTTAATTGAGAATGACATTGTACCAGAAAACTTACAAGGCATAAAGCGACGCAGATAGCTTGACAAG
>ERZ859937.263-NODE-263-length-24113-cov-1.955358_pt1 | contig 24113 bp, 28 predicted proteins | sample MGYA00509985_ERZ859937 | MGnify/ENA primary metagenome ERZ859937 (study PRJEB30046, sample SAMN00715169) | human gut metagenome | study: EMG produced TPA metagenomics assembly of the A metagenome-wide association study of gut microbiota in type 2... | reverse complement strand
GGCGCTCCTTTCAAGTCATTCGCCGCTCAGCGCGACCGTTGGGCTGTAGAAACAGACTACGTTTATCCGGGTCCTATCCAGTACTTCGGTCCTACAGAAGTTTGTGACCAGCCTACCAAAACTTTGCAACTGGAACAAGGTAAATAATTGAAGTTCCTTAAGAACCTGATATTGATTTTTCAGGCACGGATTACACGGATTTCACGGATTATATTTTATTCTTTTTCCGTGAAATCCGTGAAATCCGTGCCTGAATTTTATACCACACGCATATGCCTGCTAAAACCGATACTGTGGCTCGCCGCAAACCTGTCTCCCGTCGTAAGCCTGCTTCTCGCGGCACTTCTTCCTCCCGGAAAAAGAAACAGGTGTCGTCCCGCACCATGCCTATATGGTTGCGCAATTTGTTGGCGTTTGGCATTATTGCGGTGTTTTCTGTTGGATTTTATTGGTTCTTTATCCGTCCCTATGCTTATCGCTGGAAACCTTGTTACGGACTGAAAGGTTATGGAGTATGTATGCCTTGCAGTTACGAGGTGCATGGTATTGATATTCCCACTATCAAGGCATTATAGACTGGGATATGCTTCTTCATAATAAGGAGGCGAAATTTCCCATACACTTTATTTTTATGAAAGCTACCGAGGGCGGTGACCACGGTGATGCAACTTTTACCGAGAACTTCGGTCAGGCACGGAAACATGGCTTTATCCGAGGCGCTTATCATTACTCCTGCCTAAGACGGATGCGCACAAACAAGCTGATTTCTTCATTCGTACCGTGCAGCTCTCAAAAGGTGATCTTCCACCTGTTCTTGATGTGGAAACTACGGGGAAAAAGTCACCGCAGGAACTGAAAACCGCTGTTAAGACGTGGCTTGACAGGGTAGAGGCGCATTATGGCGTAAAGCCGATTCTTTACACTTCCTATAAATTCAAGAAACGTTATCTCAACGATTCTATTTTCAACTCTTATCCTTACTGGATAGCCCATTATTACGTTGATTCGGTAAAGTACGAGGGTAAATGGCATTTTTGGCAACATACCGATGTAGGCAATGTTCCCGGTATCAATGAAGAAGTCGATCTGAATGTCTTTAACGGTACATTGGAGGAGTTGCTGGGCATGACTTTGCAGTAGTTAACTTCATAGATGCAAGAAGTTAACTTTCAGATGCCTACTTAGTTAACTTCTTTACACCTGTTTTGTTAACATCCTACCGCTCTTGATGTTAACTTCCTGTTTTCCTTTTTTTTCTTTCACCTGTGCCGCACGCAATAGGTTATTTCCCTTTGGCGGTAAATCTCTTTTTCATAATCAGTTTAGTGTGTTGATAAATAGGCTGTAATGCTAATCAGAAGTACGAATTAGTACTAATGATGAGAGGGCTTATGGAATAGGGAAAAGTGTTTTTTAGACGTTCGTTTAATGTGCACAAAGATACGTGTTGTTTTTGAAATGAGCAAAATGTTCAATAAAAATATTCTTATGAATCATAAAATCTATAAGCAATACATTGTTTATCAATCTATTGGCTAAATCCTTATTCATCTTTATTTTTTGCTCTTTTTTAGGTATTCCTTTCCCTATGTCTTTCTGAAATTTTGACGTTTTTTAAACGAACGTCTAAAAAACAGTTTTTGTGTTATAATCCGTTTGTTTACAGTAGTTTACCCGTCACTAATGTACAACTACAAAAAAAACACAGGTAAGAGGGACACAATACTTGCCGTATTCTACATAGAGTGTCTGCAATTGATTGGAATTCAAGCATATGCAAGGGTTTCAAAGCCCCAGGAGAATGCCCTTTTCAGAACTAATCTATACCAATTTGTATAAATGGAATCGGATAAAGAGACCGAATTATGGTATGCCATGCGTGCCACCTACCGCAGAGAGCCTGATGCCGTACGCTTGCTTGAGAAGGAGAATCTGGACTGTTTTGTCCCCATGCAGTATAAGGTAACGGTGAAGAAAGGCAGGAAGGTTCGTATTCTGGTTCCTGTCATACACAACCTGATTTTTGTCCATGCCTGTCCTTCTGATTTGAAACGTGTAAAGTCTAAAGTCACTTATTTGCAATATATCACCGATACCCGCAGCGGTCAGAAAATCATCATCCCGGATAATGAGATGCGGCGTTTCATCGCTGTAGCCGGTAGCTATAGTGACCAGCTCCTGTACTTCCAACCTGAAGAGTTGAATTTATCCAAAGGTGCCAGGGTTCGCATCACCGGCGGTGACTTCGAAGGTCAGGAGGGTGTCTTTTTGAAGGTGAAAGGAGCGCGTGACCGCCGTGTTGTCATCGAGATTCAGGGTGTCATTGCCGTTGCCATGGCTACCATCCACCCTGAACTGATAGAAGTAATCAAATAATTGATAGTGGATAATTTTACAGTTGTCAATTCATAACTCATAATTTATAATTCATTATGTCTCTTTCTGAAGAAACTCTTGCCCTTCAGCGTGCCGCGCACGACCTGATGTATTTGGGTATGGACGGAAGTCCCGTCTACAGCGATGACCTTTCCCGTCGTAACGGTGAGGTTTACCGCCTGACTACAGCTTTGTATAATTCCGTTGCCAAAGGTTCTACCGTCGAAGAACAGGCTAATGTCTGCCTTGCTCTTCTGATGGGTTATAATGCTTCATTTATCGACCACGGTGAAAAGCAGGAACATATTCAGGAGATTTTGAACCGCTGTTGGGATATTCTTGAAGCTCTTCCCGCTTCATTGTTGAAACTCCGTTTGCTTACGGCTTGTTATGGTGAGGTTTACGATGAACCTTTGGCGGATGTTGCCCGTGCGATTATTGCATCTTGGGATGCCGCATCGCTCACCACCGAGCAGCGGGAAGCCATCGATGAATTTCAGAATGTGGTGGATAATCCCTATCCGTGGGAAGAAATGAAAGAATAGAGCTTTCGTAGAGTGGCACTTTGGCGTTGTAGAGTGGCACTTTAGCATCGTAAAGAGGCTCTTTAGAATTGCAATGCAGAATGTTGGACTGACAGATCTTGTTGAGTGATTTTCCATTATTGAGTGTTTTTTGTGATATTTCGTTATAAACATACCGCAAAGTTGGGGATAATTTCCCGCATTTTATAATTGCTTGTTTTCCCTCTATACAAGGAAAACAAATCATGGATATTTAAATGAATTTAACTTCATTGGCATGAGCTGTTACGTGCGAATATTAAAACTGTTTAAATTTGAAATGACAATGAAGAGTAAATTTGGTCCCAATGCCGAATTGGGGGATTTCCTGGTCTTGTTGCAGGAAACGATAGAGGTATGCGGCGTCCGTCTGACCGATCGCGCAGTGTGCCGCTGCACCGGTATGAGCAGTAAAACTTATGTAAACTTAAAAAGGGCTTCAATTCAGACTTCTATCTGTACTATGCCGTAATCCGTTGCTACATAGACGAACTCCAGTTCCGGCAAGATGATGAGATGTTACTGATTGTGCTGAAGGAATTGTGCGAACGTCTCCGGCTGGATTATTGTAACAGGTAGTGCCGCTTGACACCCTGCCACCTTAGTTGCGCAACTTTTCCTTTATGCGCACGTGCAGAAATACACACGTTCTGAGTTTGTTTGTTTCAGATGTTTTTTCCTTCCTGCGCGCGTAGGCGTGAAAGAAAAGTTATGCAAGAGTGGTGGCAGGGTGTCATAAACTGCTATGATTAGTAAGCTAATTTCAATAAAAAATAAGTGTAAATATTTACAAATATGTGTACTTCCATAGATTAGAATCAATCGAACTATTTAACTGTACTCGGTTTAAGGGCATGCTGGAGTGGTCTTTCAAAGGGGAGGATGCCTTATATTGAGTACTAACAATTTAGTATCAGCTTTTTTGTTATGTATCAGCTTTATAATATATATATATGTTTAATATACAGCAATTTATAATCGATTATGTGATTTGTCGACCAGTCAGTTTGTTTACGGCAGATATTGAGGCAAATAAAAATATACTTCAAGCGGAGATAGAGAGTAAAAGTGTATGTGTAATAGGTGGAGCCGGCTCTATCGGTTCTTCTTTTATCAAAGCCTTATTGCCATTTAAACCATCTAAATTAGTTGTCATTGATTTGAATGAAAACGGACTTACAGAGTTGACACGTGATTTGCGCTCTACACATAGTATGTATGTACCTGCCGAATATCGGACGTATACATTAAATTTCGCAGATCCTATCTTTGAAAGGATTTTTCGTGAGGAAAAAGGCTTTGATATAGTAGCCAATTTCTCTGCCCACAAGCATGTGCGTAGCGAAAAAGATAAGTATTCGGTTCAGGCCTTGATTGAAAATAATGACATCAAGGCAAAAAGATTTTTAGATTTACTAACTGTCTATCCACCTAAACACTTTTTTTGTGTCTCTACAGATAAAGCAGCGAATCCGGTTAATATTATGGGTGCCAGCAAACGTATTATGGAAGACATGATTATGGCATATACCTCAAAATTTAAGGTAACTACCGCTCGTTTCGCAAACGTTGCTTTTTCCAACGGTTCTTTACTGGACGGATGGATGCAACGGGTGATGAAAAAACAACCTTTAGCAGCTCCCAATGATGTAAAACGATATTTTGTTTCCCCAGAGGAAAGCGGTCAGATTTGCATGCTGGCTTGTATATTAGGTAAAAATGGTGAGATATTCTTTCCGAAACTTGGTAAAAAACAGATGTTGACGTTCTCGGCTGTATGCGATGAATATGTGAAAGCTATCGGTTATATAAAGAAAGAATTTGCTACAGATGAAGAAGCGAAGTGGTTTGCATCTGATATGGCTTTCGATAGTAAAAGCTATCCGGTGGTTTATTTCAAGAGCGACACGACTGGCGAGAAAGCGTATGAGGAATTCTATGTACCCGGAGAAAAAATCAATTTGGAACGCTTTGCCGGTTTGGGTGTGATTGAAGAAGTGGAAAAACGTCCTATGGTGGAAATAGATACTTTCTTTAATGAACTTGAGCGTATTTTTGCCGAACCTGATTTTACCAAAGAAGAAGTTGTCACCGCTATCAAGCGTTTTATTCCGAATTTTGAACATATAGAAAAAGGAAAGAATCTAGATCAAAAAATGTAAAAACTCCATTTATACTTAATTATGTATAGTCATATTGTAAATTTTGTTCATAACCTTTACGGCACTGATGAGTTTGTTCCTTTGCATGCTCCTTTGTTCATCGGTAACGAAAAAAAGTATCTTGGTGAATGTATTGATACTACCTTTGTCTCCAGTGTAGGTAAGTTTGTAGACCGATTTGAAGAAGAGGTTGCCGCTTATACCGGTGCAAAGAAAGCCGTCGTATGTGTCAGTGGTACCAATGCCCTGCACATGGCTATGTTACTTGTTGGCGTAGAATGTGGAGATGAAATTCTGACACAATCTTTGACTTTTATAGCCACTTGTAATGCAATCAGTTATATCGGTGCCCATCCTGTTTTTATCGATGTGGATAAGGAAACTTTAGGGCTTTCTCCCAAAGCGGTAAGTGCATGGTTGGAAAAGAATGCAGAGTTGAAGAATGGAGTCTGTCATAATAAAAAAACGGGTAGACGTGTAAAAGCCTGCATCCCGATGCATACTTTCGGTCATCCGGTGAAGATAGACGAACTGGTTGCTGTCTGTGACGATTGGCATATCGAACTGGTTGAAGACGCCGCTGAAAGTATCGGCAGCTTTTATAAAGGGAAGCATACTGGTACATTCGGCAAAGTGGGAGCAATCAGTTTTAATGGCAATAAGACTATCACTACCGGTGGTGGCGGCATGCTTTTGTTTCAGGATGAGGAACTGGGCAAACTAGCGAAACATCTGACTACCCAGGCGAAAGTTCCCCATCGTTGGGCTTTTGTACACGATCATATCGGTTATAATTATCGTATGCCCAACATCAATGCCGCTTTGGGTTGTGCCCAATTGGAGAACTTAGAACGCTATGTACAGAATAAGCGTGAAACGGCAGAAAAATATAGGGAATTTTTTGCTACAGTTCCTGATGTGCAGTTTTTTACAGAACCTGAAAATTGTCGTTCCAACTACTGGTTGAACGTCATTTTTCTTAAGGATAAGGCTTCTCAGCAGGAGTTTCTCGAATATACCAATGACCACGATGTGATGACCCGTCCAGTTTGGGAACTGATGAACCGGTTGGAAATGTTCAGGCACTGTGAGACGGACGGTTTGGAGAATACCGAATGGCTGGCTGACAAAATTGTAAATATACCGAGTAGCGTACGTTTGATAAGATGAGACCTTTAATCTTAGTGGGTGGTGGTGGTCATTGCAAATCTGTAATAGATGCTGCAGAAAGCACCGGGTTTATTATAAAGGGAATTCTGGATTTACCTCAGTATGTCGGAACCTGTATTTTTGATTATCCGGTTATCGGAACGGATGATGATATTTGCAGGTATGTGTCTGAAGCGGATTTTGTCGTCACTTTAGGGTTTATCAAAGATGCGGCTCCTCGTCTTCGTATTCATGAAAAAATAGAAAAAGTCGGAGGACATTTGGCGACAGTGATAGCTTCCACGGCATATGTATCCTCTTATGCCGATATCCAGCCGGGTACGGTGGTGCTTCATCAGGCAGTGGTCAATGCCGCTGCCAAAATAGGAAAGGGCTGTATCATTAATACATTTGCGAATGTCGAACATGACGCTGTCATAGAGGATTACTGTCATATATCCACCGGTGTTATGGTCAATGGCGGTTGTCGTGGAGGGGAAGCGACCTTTTTAGGAAGCCAGTCTGCTATGGTAAACGGGACTTCAATAACCGCCGGTTGTGTGATTGCCGCAGGTTCGATGGTTCGTAAGAATCTAACCCAAAAGGGTGTTTATTCGGGTAATCCGGCACTTTTGAAAATAAAATACTGATGCGACATACATTGATAATAGCCGAGGCAGGCGTCAACCATAACGGTTCGATTGAGCTTGCCAAACAATTGATAGATGCGGCTGCTGATGCCGGAGTGGATTATGTGAAATTCCAGACTTTTAAAACGGAAAATTTAGTATCCAAATCAGCGAAAATGGCAGACTATCAAAAACGGAATATGGGTGATGGCTATAGCACTCAATATTCTATGTTGAAAAAATTGGAGTTGTCTTCGGAACAACACAGTGAGTTGATTTCTTATTGCCGCAAGAAAGGCATAAAATTCTTTTCTACCGCTTTTGATTTGGACAGCATAGACTTTCTTGCATCTTTGAAATTAGGTCTTTGGAAAATACCTTCAGGCGAAATAACTAATTATCCGTATATCAGAAAAGTGGCGGGATATAATGAGCCAGTTATACTTTCTACCGGCATGAGTACATCCGATGAAATAAAAGATGCTATATCGGTTTTAACAAAGTTTGGTTTGCTCCAAGAGCAAATAACCGTTTTACACTGCAATACGGAATACCCAACTCCGATGTGTGACGTAAACTTGAACGCAATGCTTGCTATTGGAGAGGATTTTGGTGTGAATGTCGGTTATTCAGACCACACTCAAGGAATAGAAGTATCCATCGCTGCCGTTGCTTTGGGGGCGACAGTGATAGAGAAACATTTCACCCTTGACCGTACAATGACGGGACCGGACCATAAAGCGTCACTTGAACCTCAGGAATTAAAGGCGATGGTTACTGCCATCCGTAATATTGAGTCTGCTTTAGGAAGTGCGGAGAAAGTAGTTTCTGCTTCCGAAAGTAAGAATAGGTGGGTTGCAAGAAAAAGTATTGTTGCGGCTAAAGCTATCAAAAAAGGGGAACTCTTTACAGAAAGCAACATTACAGTGAAGCGCCCCGGTAACGGTATTTCTCCCATGAAGTGGGAAACCGTCATCGGAACACAGTCCACTCGTGCTTTCGAGCCGGATGAGCAAATAATTTTGAATAAAGATGATTTGTAAAAAAAAGGTATGTGTAGTCACCGGCAGCCGTGCTGAATATGGTCTGTTAAGCGGGTTGATGCAGGCGATAAAAGAAGATTCCGTTTTGGAGTTGCAGGTGATAGCGACCAATATGCATCTTTCGCCTGAATTCGGACTCACTTATAAGGAAATTGAACGTGACGGTTTTCTTATAAACAAGAAGGTTGAAATGCTTCTTTCTTCGGATACGGCCAATGCTACGGTTAAATCTGTCGGTTTGGGAACCATTGGTTTTGCGGATGCTTATGAAGACCTGCAACCGGATATGATAATTGTGTTAGGTGACCGTTTTGAGATATTGTCTGCCGTATCCGCCGCTCTTTTCTATAAGATACCGGTAGCTCATCTTCATGGAGGAGAAATAACGGAAGGTGCTTATGATGATTGCATCCGCCATGCCATTACAAAAATGAGCCATTTACATTTTACTTCCACGGAGGAATATCGTAAACGCGTAATCCAGTTGGGCGAACAGCCATTTACCGTTTTCAATGTGGGAGCGATTGGCGTTGAAAATATAAAGAAAACCCCGTTACTTTCCAAACGGGAACTTGAAGAGAGCTTGCAATTAGAATTGGGTGAGAAATCATTACTGGTAACCTACCATCCCGTAACATTAGAAAATTCCACGGCAGAAGAACAGTGTATGAATCTGCTTGCCGCATTGGGAGAATTTTCGGATTACCGTATTATCTTCACTTTGCCAAATTCTGATACGGACGGACATATTATATTCCGGTTGATTCATGAATTTGTAAAGAATCACAGTAATCATTCGGTCGTTTTTACTTCTTTGGGGAAAGTCCGTTATTTGTCAGCCTTGCAATATGTATCGGCTGTTGTGGGCAATTCTTCAAGCGGAATCATAGAGGTCCCCAGCTTTGGTATTCCTACCTTGAATATTGGAGACAGGCAAAAAGGAAGAATTGCTGCCAAAAGCGTGACGAACTGTGGTACGTCCAGAGACGAGATAATAGGTGGATTACATCAAATCCTTTCAGAGGAAGCGAGAAACAATGCTAGGTTGGAAAAGAACCCTTATGAGAAGCAAGACACAATTAATTCTATTATGCGGGTCATAAAGAATGTTTCAACCGGAAAATTAGTTCAGAAATCATTTTATAATCTTTAAGATGGAGAATTTCCGTAAATATTTGATAAATGTTCAGGCTACCGTAAGAGATGCTCTTGTAGCTTTGAATAATCTTTCCCATGATGTGCTGGTTTTGTTTGTCATGGATGATGAGCAAAAAATGACAGGGACATTAACTGATGGAGACATTCGCCGCTATTTGATAGCGGGAGGTAATATTGACGGGGCGGTTGTCGACGCGATGCAAACGAATTTTCGTTTCGTGCAATCTGACGTCTCTTTGTCTTTAATCCGTGATTATCGAAAAAGGGGAGTATCTTTAATCCCTTATTTGGATATGGACGGACATATCCAAAGAGTGATTGACCTGAAGAATAAGAAGTCCTTTCTTCCGATAGATGCTGTTTTGATGGCTGGTGGAAAAGGAGAACGGCTCCGTCCGCTGACGGAGAAAGTTCCGAAGCCGTTATTACATGTGGGCGATAGGGCAATCATAGACTACAATATCGATCGTCTGATATCTTACGGGGTCGAGCATATTTCTGTCACGGTTAATTATCTACATGAACAGATAGAGGATCATTTCAGAAAAGATAGAGACGGAATACGGGTTAACTGTATCCGTGAACCTAAATATTTGGGGACAATCGGGTCTGTTAAGCTTGTAGAGTCCTTTTATCATGATACGGTTCTTGTCATGAATTCAGACCTCTTCACGAATATTGATTATGAAGACTTCTACCTGCATTTCAAGGAGCATGACGCTGATATGTCCGTTGCTGCTGTTCCTTATTCAATATCTATTCCTTATGGTATTTTTGAATTGGAAGGAAGGAACATAGGGGGAGTACATGAGAAACCTACCTATAATTACTATGCCAATGCCGGAATCTATCTGATTAAAAGAAAACATCTTGAAAAAATCCCTATGGATGCTTTCTTTAATGCTACGGATTTTATGAATATGCTTATTCATGAAAAACTGAAGGTCGTCCGTTTTCCGATAACCGGTTATTGGATTGATATCGGCAAGCATGAGGATTATAAAAAAGCGCAAGAACTGGTAAAACATTTATGATATGTATAATAAGAAGAAAATTTTAGCTATTATTCCAGCTAGAGGAGGTAGCAAAGGGTTGCCTGGAAAAAATATAAAACCTTTAAATGGAAAACCTTTAATTAATTGGGCTATTGACGCATTACGTGATACAGGCATTGTCGATAGAATTTTTGTTTCAACAGATAGTGTGGAAATAGCAAATATTGCAAAGCAAAATGGGACTGAAATACCATTTTTAAGAAATAAATATTTAGCAAAAGATAATTCTTTAGTTATTGATGCAGTTTTTGAGGCTATTAGCTATTTTGAAAAGCAAGGTGAAATTTATGATATTGTTTTATTAATAGAGCCAACCAGTCCCTTACGAACTTCCCAGTTAATATATGATTGTGTAGAACAACTTATTAATTCTTCTAATGGTTCAATTGCAACATTTTCTGAACTGGAAGTTCCGCTTGAAAGAGTTTGGAAGCTAGAAGAAGGAAAAATATCGATGTTGGGAGAATGCAATATGGGATTTAGACCTAGGCAGACACTTACAAAAGTATATAAATTAAATGGTTTGTTATATGGTATAAAGAAGGATATTTTATTAGGAATGGAATATCCACAAGTTATAACAGAGGATGTGATTTCATATATAACTCCAAGAAAGATGTCAACTGATATTGATGATATTGATGATTTTGAATATATACAATTTTTATTAATAAAAGATGGAAAATAAGGTTATTTTAATAACGGGAGGAAGTAGTGGTGTTGGAAAACTTTTAGTTCATGAGTTATCGCAAAAAAATAAAGTTATAACAATAGCAAGACGATTGGAACGATTAGATTATATTTTGAGAATAACGTTAATGTTTATCCATATAGAGTTGATTTGTCAGATATGAATACATTAGAACAAAGTTTGATTGAAATAGATAAAAAACATCCAGTTGTTGATTGTATAATTAATTGTGCAGGAATTATGCAGGTGGGTGAAGTAGAGAAATTAACATTGAATGATTATAATTCATCATTGAATGTGAATGCTTTGTCTCCGTTAGTTATTGTGAAACACTATTTACCATCTATGAAAGAAAGGAATTTTGGTCGTATTATAAACTTTACTTCTGGGGCTCCTTTAAATTGTTTTGCAGGTTATTCTGCATATAGTTTTTCTAAAGCGGCTTTGAATGCTTGGACAGTAACATTAGGGAAAGAAATACAAAATTATAATATAAAGATAAATTTAATGAGTCCTGGACCTGTAAGAACAGAAATGGCTCCAGAAGCTCCAATGGATCCGAAGGTTTGTTTGCCTACCTTGTATTATTTGTTGGATGAAGTTATTACAAGTGGCGATTTTTTTGGTTAGGGTATAAAGTTCCATTATCTCCTGATTTAGAAGGTGTTGATTGGTTACATGGTGTAGGTAATTCAAAAATCAATAAAATATTATGATACGGTTAGGTTTGGTGGGGTATAATGAAGGAAATGGTCATCCTTATTCTTTTTCTGCTATAATAAATGGCTATGATAAGGATAAAATGAGAAAAAGTCGTTTTCCTGTAATAGCTCATTATTTGGATGCTAGGCCAAGTAGTGAAATAGGCTTGTCTGGATTGAGAGTAACACATATTTGGTGCCCCAAAAAAGAAGTTGCAGAAGAAATATCTAAATGTACATTTATAGAATATATAGTCGATAGGTATGAAGATATTGCAAATTATGTTGATGCTGTCATTATTGCTCGCGATGATGTAGAGTCACATTTTGAAATTGCAAAATTTTTTTTGGAGAAAGGCAAATATGTTTTTGTCGATAAACCTTTGTGCCATAAAAAAGAGGAACTTGAATATTTCATTCCTTTTTTGCAGAAAGGACAATTAATGAGTTGTTCGGGATTACGTTATAAAAGTGAAATGCGTACATCTTTTTATGGGCAACTTAAAAAAGAAGACATACTTTGGGTTAATGCAATAAGTGTTTTAGATTGGAACAAATATGCAATTCATGTATTAGAAGCTGTTACTCCTATAATGGGAAGTGGAATAAAAAAAGTACATACTTTACATGATGAAAGTAATTTTTTTGCTAAAATTGATTACAAGGATAGAAAGTATCTCACTATACAAATTAATAAAGAGTGTTCTTGGGGAATAAAGGCTACCTTTTTCTGTAAGGATGGTAAAACACATACTGTTATATATAATGATAATTTTGGGTGTTTTAAATATATGCTACAAGAATTTCATAGAATGATTGAGACAGGTCAGCCTGTTATTGATCCACAGGAAACAATTGCTGTTTTGAATGCTATAATGGAAGGAGGGAACAATGCTTACAAATAAAGTTATATTGGTAACAGGTGGATGTGGACTCATTGGTAAGGAAATAGTGAGAGATATCAAAAAAAAAGGAGGAATTCCAATAAATGGTGATATTAGTATTTCCACTAATTGGGAAAATGGTACTTATCATTTAGATATGTGTGATGACTCAAATTTATTATCATTTATTAATGAAACATATCAATATTATGGGCGTATTGATGGATTAGTTAATAGTGGATACCCAAGAACGAAAGATTGGGGTTGCTTTTTTGAAGATGTACCTATTGAATCTTGGCGTAAAAATGTAGATATGCAGTTGAATAGTTGTTTTATTATGTGTCAAACTGTTTTGCAGTTAATGAAGAAACAAAGAAGTGGCTCTATTGTGAATATCGCTTCCATCTACGGAGTTGTTGGAAATGATTTTACTCTTTATGAGGGGTATGGTGGTACGTCACCGGCTGCTTATAGTGCAATCAAAGGGGGGATTATTAATTTTACGAGATATTTAGCATCTTATTTTGGAAAATATGGCGTGCGTATAAATTGTGTTTCTCCAGGAGGTATAATTGATAAACAAAATTCTTCATTTATAGAAAGATATGAAACAAAATCTCCTTTGAAACGAATGGGAAGACCTGAAGAAATTGCACCTGCTGTAAGTTTTTTGTTATCAGATGAAGCTTCTTTTATAACTGGACATAATTTGATGGTCGACGGTGGGTGGACTGCTATATAATGATAAGTTTCTTATGAACAATTATTTAATATTGATTAATAATGCAACCTTAATGGGGCATTATCATTTAGCATTAGGAAATTACTTAGAAACATTAGGTCATAATGTTATATATGCCTTTTGTGACAAATTGCCTGTATATATAGATCAGCTTGATCTTACTGGGAAAAAATGTTATTTCTTTTCACATTATTTTAAAGAACATTATACAGAAACTACGTTTCCGGAAAAATATCGACATATAAATTTGAATAAATGTTTTTTTTCTGATTATGATCGATTAATTGTTTTTGCTCACGAACAATATCAAGGAGATGAATATTATGTGACATTAATGTCTAATCTGATTAATTTTTTTGATAAAATAATAAATGAAAACAATATAGATATTTGTTTGAATGAAAGTATTGCCAATAGCTTTTCATATGTAGCCTATGAAGTGATAAAAAATAATGGTGCACAATATTGTGGATATGCAGGTTGTCGATTAAAAGGAAGATTTGAGTTATATACAGAAGAGTTTGGAAGTAAGGATTATTTTGTGGAAAAATTCAGAAATGTATCTATTTCTGATATCCCTGAAGATATTTTGAAAAAGATAGATACCTATTTATTAAGGTATAAATCTTCTACTTCGCTACCTACATACCATCCTCAAAATACTGTTTTAGATTGGAATTTTCCAATATTCAAAAAACTATTTGATAATAAGACAATAAATAGAATTATAGGTACTTTCCGTTTTTTGCGTTACGAAAGAGGATATGTAAAATATTCATATATGTCTCGTCATTTATTACGGAGTCTGTTTATAGGTTTTAATAATCAAATAAAACGTCGTATAATTGCTTTTAGGGCTAAAAAATATTTTGAGAAAAAAATAACATCTGAATCTTATTTTTTATATCCTCAACATTTTAAACCTGAAGCTTCTACTTCTGTCTTAGCAAGGCATTATTGTAATGATTTAACGGTCATAGAAAATATTGCTTTTAATTTGCCTTATGGGACTAAACTGTACGTTAAAGAGCACTTTGTGAACTATGGTCGAATGCCAATTAATTATTATAGGCACTTAAAGCAAATACCTAACGTACGTCTGATTAGATGTGATGAAAATACAAAAAAAATAATAGCAGGTTCATTAGGGGTTATTACTTTGACCAGTACCGTCGGTTTTGAGGCTTTACTTATGAATAAACCTATCTGGGTATTTGGTAATGTCTTCTATGAATGTCATCCTAATTGCCATAAAGTGAATAATTATGAAGAGTTGTTCTCCCTATTAAACAATAGGCATATCCTTCCTGATACAGAAAATATTAATCGGAAATTTGTTTATGCTTATTATCTTTCTTCTTATGAAGGGAATTTGTATTATATGTTAGGACAAAAGGGATATTCTGATGATGATTTTGTAAAACCTTATGTAAAGGCTATTCATGATAGATTTAAGAAATAGTAAAAAAACGATTTTATATATTCTAATGAGTTATGGAACAACATTATTAAATGTTGCTTTAAATATTCTACTTATAAGAATGTTTACTTCAGCCCAATTAGGACGAGTTTCTTTAGGAAAATCAATTTTTCAATCTTTTGAGTTTTCTCATATTGGTATACGTTTTGGTTTAGATCGTATATTACCCCATTGTAAAGGAGAAAATGAGCGTAATGTCATTTTTACTACTGCTTTCCTGTTTTCTGTAATATCCTCTTTAGTTTTTTGTCTCTTTTGGTTTTTATATGATATCGCCAATATACTATTATATTTCCCTTTTATTATTTCTGGTCTTTTATATACATTCGTTACCTTATACAAAATATATTATCGTGCATTTGAAAATAAGAATACTTTTCTATATATATCATTTTGGATAATTTTTTTTCCAAATTTGTTACAGTTGTTAGGCTTGTTATTATTTGACTTTTATGGATATATAGTAGCTCATCTTGTGTCATATATGTTTGCTTGGACTATTGCTTATTATTATTTTAACATACGATTTGTCTTTAATAAAACTGACGTTTTTAGAATTTGCAAATTGTTGTTTTCTAAAGGGTATTTGTTATTCTTCTCTACTCTTGTTTCATATCTGGCTACCACAGGTGACCGTTTCCTTATTGAAAAATATTGGGGGATAGAATTATTAGGAGTATATAGTGTTGTAATGTTTTTCTTTTCCGCATTGACTCTGTTTGCAAATAGTTATACTGAAATGATAATGTCAAAAATTATCCTATTAAAATCTTTTCGATTCATTTTGAAACATATGATATTTATTATTATCTTTTCAGTATGTATAGTAGTATTGGCTTATCTGTTAGTACCTTATTTCATACAATGGTTTATTCCTCAATATGTACAATATATTAGTTTGGTTAGATTGGTATTATTAGGAACTTTACCTTTTTCTGTTTTACCCATATTGAACTATTATTTACATGCTATAGATAAAAGGATTTTTCAGCTTTTCATTAATATTATATGTACATCTATCTATTTTCTTTTTTTGATACCTTTTTTATTTAATTCCGTAGATATGTGGAATTTAATCTTGTTGAAAAATATTTTCTATGCGCTATTGATGATGATGAGTATTGGAGGAAGTTTTTATTTTAGCACGAAAAGGTCATGACATTATTATATATATTATTATCTCTTTGTTTTATCTCTTTTTACTATTATTACTATCGGGATTTTTTATGTCCTCACATCATTTTTTTGTCAAGTTGGCTGTTGGCATGTTCTTTTTCTTGTATTGATTATGACGATTTTATGGCTCCTTGGTGTGAAGAAATGTATTTAGTTACAATTTTGAGTGCATTAACCTATTGGCTTGGATCTTTGTGTTTTTGTTCGAGAGTGAGGAAACGTAAATATGTTCAAAAAGAGGAGGTCGTATCTACTTTTAATTATCTGTTATTTGCTTTGTACTTGATTTGTTTGTCCTGTTTTATTGTGGAATGGGTTGTTGGAGGTATGGGTACAGTATTGACAGCGGATTTGTCGGGAGATGTAAAAACTCAATTAAGCGATGCTGCGATACCAGGGATTCATTATGGTTCATTATTTTTACCGTATGTTGCTATAATTGCAATATATGCTTATATGAACTCTTTTTCTAAAATATATAGAAGAGCTTATTTTGTAATAATATTTTCAATTATAGCAATTTCTATTTTTTGTAATTTATCGCGTGGCGATATGCTCATTTATATATTGGCATTTATTTTTATATATTCTAGATATGAAAAAATTAGTAAAAGATTAATTTTTATATTAATTATAATTCTAATATCAATCTTCATTGGATTTATGTTTTTAAGAACGGATGAAGATTCTATTGTAATGCAGACGGCTAATAATCCGTATGTGAGTATATTTTATAGTTATATTGCAACATGTTATGCAAATTTGAATGACTATATCATGGCAAATCATCCATACCATTGGATGGGAAATGCGACTTTGGCACCATTGTGGACCTTGACCGGAATGAAAAATGATGCTACTGTTATATTAACGGAGCAATTGGATGTGTTTAATGCGACTACATATTTATATGGTTTTTATCATGATTACAAACTGTTAGGTATTGTTGTTTTCCCTTTTATAATAGGTGCTTTCGTAGCATTTGTATACCACAATACGATATATGGACGTAGTTTGTGGATAATATTACTTGCTACTTTGCAGAAAGCTATTACGGTTCCTTTTTTTGGTAATTATTTTAGTGGGGAATTTGTTAATATATTCCCTTTCCTATTTACACTATTATTTATAATGATGGTTTTTTCTTTTAAGATTGTATGTAGAATAAACAAACAGAAAACTTATGCCCATTCTTTTTCAAATCAGTATTGAAGTAAATTCCGGTTCTGTTGGTCGTATCGCAGAACAGATAGGACAGGTTGCGCTCTCACACGGTTGGGAAAGCTATATTACCTATGCCCGTAACCATTTGCCAAGCAAATCAAAAACAATTAAGATTGGTACAAAATGGGACATTTATTGGCATGGGATAATGACACGCTTGTTTGATAGGCATTGTTTGTATTCTACAAAAGCTACTAAGACACTGATACAACAAATTGAAATAATACGGCCTGATATTATTCAACTTCATCACATTCATGGTTATTTTTTAAATATGGAGATTTTATTTAAATATCTATCTTCTATTTCAATACCTGTTGTGTGGGTATTTCATGATTGCTGGGCAATGACAGGTCATTGTTCTTATTTTGATTATGTCGGTTGTGCTAAGTGGTTGGAGCAATGCGAAAATTGTGAGCAAAAGAAGGTTTATCCGGGAAGTTATTTGGTAGATAGATCTTTTAAGAATTATCTATTGAAGAAGAGATTGTTTACTTCAGTAAAGAATATGACTATTGTTCCTGTTTCTAATTGGTTGGGAACTGTCGTTTCTCAATCTTTCTTACGAAATTACCCAATGGAAGTTATTCAGAATGGCATTGATTTAGAACAGTTTTCTCCTCAAACCAACCAAAGCATAGATAATATGAAAGCAAGATTGGGACTTCCTGACCATTCAGCTATTTTGTTAGGTGTAGCGAGTACATGGGACCAACGTAAAGGGCTATATGATTTTGTTCAATTATATAATATTATTTCTTCTGAATGGAAAATTATACTGGTCGGTCTGTCTAAAGCTCAAATCAAAAGGTTACCTACTGGAATTATAGGTATAGAGAGGACGGAGAATGTAGCTCAGTTAGCAACATTGTATTCTTTAGCTTCCGTTTTTATCAATCCAACTTGGGAAGACACTTTTCCTACTACAAACTTGGAAGCATTGGCATGTGGCACTCCGGTGGTAACTTATAGAACGGGAGGAAGTGTTGAATCGGTGTCGGAAGAGGTTGGATATATCGTAGAAAAAGGAGATATAATGGCAATAAGAAAATGTGTTGGTGAAATTATAGTTAAAGGTAAACATACTTATAATAAGGTTTGTCGTAATAGAGCTTTCAATTTATATAATAAGAATGACCGTTTTAAGGATTATATGGAGTTATATAACAGACTTATAGTAAAGAATAATTTAAAATAAAATCAGTATGTCCAAAAAACATCAAATATGTACCCATTGCGTGCTTGATACGCAAGACCCCAATATCAAGTTTGATGAACATGGTGTTTGTGATCAATGTAATGATTACAAAAATAATGTGAAACCGACGTTAGATTGGAATAAGAAAAAGGTTGAGTTTGACGCGATGATACGCAAGATGAAGGAAGACGGTAGAGGTCGGGATTTTGACTGTCTTCTTGGAATGAGTGGTGGTGTGGATTGTTCGTATATGCTTCATCTTGCTGTCAAGGAATTGGGGCTTCGTCCATTGGTGTTTCATGTAGATGGTGGTTGGGATTCTGAATTAGCTGTCAACAATATCCAAATGATGGTGGATAAGCTCGGATTGGATTTATATACCGAGGTTATTAATTGGGAAGAGATGAAAGACTTCCAGTTGGCTTTGTTTAAGTCGGGGACACCTTATTTAGATGCAGCGCAAGATTTGGCTTTTGTTGGCGGTGTATATAAGTTTGCTGAAAAACACAAAGTGAAATATATTCTTAATGGATATAACTATTCATCAGAATTCTGTTCTTATCCAACTAAATACTATTTTTACGATAGTAAGATGATGAATGATATACACAATCAGTTTGGCACCAATCCTATGAAGACTTATCCAATGACCAGCGTGTTCTATCGTAAATTCTATATGAAATATATAAGAGGTATAAGGTTTGTAAAGTTACTTACTTATTTCCCTTATAATAAAGATGAAGCCAAAGAAATGCTACAAAAAGAATATGGGTGGACACCATATCCGCAGAAACATTTTGAATCTCGTTTTACACGTTTTTTTGAGGGGTATTGGTTGCCTGAGCGTTTTGGATATGATCCGCGCAAGGTTCAATTTTCAAGTTTGATCCTTGCCGGTCAGATGACACGTGAAAAGGCATTGGAAGAACTAAAGAAGAAACCGTACGATACGGAAACCATTAAGGATGATTTCAAATATGTGGCTACTAAATTAGGAATATCTGTAGAAGAGCTACAAGGGTATTTTGAAATGCCGCAAAGATTTTATTGGGATTATAAGAATAATAAGGAAATTCTTGGAAAACTTACCCGACTTGCAATAAAATTACATTTAGATAGATCTCAAACGCGATGATTACAATATTGGATTATGGTTCGGGAAATATCAGTGCCATAAAAAACATTTATGAGCGTTTGAATATTTCTTTTGAGTTTGCGGCTACGAAGGAACAGCTACAGCGGGCAGATCATATTCTTTTGCCGGGAGTTGGAGCTTTTGATGAAACTATTTCCACTCTTACGGCTAAGGGGTATTTCGGGATACTCAATCAAAAGGTACTTGAAGAGAAAGTACCGATTCTTGGCATATGTGTAGGTATGCAAATGCTGGCTGACAGTAGCGAAGAGGGAAAACTAGACGGACTTGGTTGGATACATGGACGTGTAAAAAAGTTTGATAGGAATCTGATACCGGATAAACCGAAGATTCCCCATCTTGGTTGGAATTCTATTGAGATAATACGAGATTGCCCATTGTTCAAAAATATAGATCCTGAAATCGGCTTTTATTTTGTTCATTCTTATTATTATGAATGTGCCGATATGTCAGATGTGATTTGTAAGACTCAATATGGAACGTATTTCCATTCTGCAATAAATAATGGAAATATTTATGGTGTACAATTTCACCCGGAAAAAAGCCATGAAAATGGAATTCAGTTACTTAGGAATTTTGCCAATTTATAGTACGATATGTTGAGATCCAGAATAATACCTTGCTTATTGGTGCATAAGAAAGGTTTGGTAAAAACGCTTAAGTTTAGCGTAGAAGATGGTAAATATGTCGGTGACCCTATCAATGCCGTAAAAATATTCAATGAAAAGAATGTGGATGAAATAATGGTAATTGATATTGATGCTACAGTAGAGGGGTATGAACCTGACTATGAAATGATAAAGAATGTAGCTACTGAATGCAGAATGCCGTTGTGCTATGGCGGAGGTGTAAAAACGGTAGAACAAGTTCGTAAAATTATAAAGCTGGGAGCTGAAAAGGTAGCAGTTAGCTCCGCAGCTTTAGAAAATATCAGTTTACTGAATGAAATGAGTGAGGCGGTAGGTGCTCAAAGTGTTGTACTTGTTTTGGACGTAGCTAAAAAGAAAAGTCTTTTTGGAGGGACACATTATGAGATATTCATTCATAATGGCAGAAGAAAGACAGGAAAGAGATTATATGATTTTCTGGAAGAAATAAAAAATATTTCATATGGAGAATTGGTTATTAATAATATTGATTTGGATGGTATGATGACCGGTTACGATATGGATATGTGTGATAAAGTCAGAGAGCTGACGGATGTCCCTCTTACTTTTCTTGGTGGTGCCGGTTCTTATATGGATTTAAAGAAACTCGTGTCTCGTTTCAAGATTATCGGTGCGGCTGCCGGAAGTATATTCGTTTTCAAGGGAAAATATAAAGCCGTTTTAATTCAATATCCATTACCAGACGAGAAGAAAGAGATATAACTGTTGAAATATATGAATTACTACAATTTACAATAGAAAAAATCAAAATCTTAAGTGTGATATATGTCAGTATTTAAAGACAAAGTATTATTAATAACCGGAGGCACCGGCAGCTTCGGCAATGCCGTTCTTCGTCGCTTCCTTGACAGCGATATAAAGGAAATCCGTATTTTCAGTCGCGACGAGAAGAAGCAGGATGACATGCGTCATTACCTGCAGAATCCGAAAGTAAAGTTCTATATCGGTAATGTGCGTGACCGCCAGAGTGTGGACGGTGCGATGATGGGAGTGGACTATGTGTTCAGTGCGGCAGCATTGAAGCAAGTACCGAGTTGTGAATTTTTTCCGTTGCAGGCTGTACAGACCAATGTTGTCGGTACGGACAATGTGCTGGAATCAGCCATAGCCCACGGGGTCAAGAATGTGGTGGTACTTTCCACTGACAAGGCGGCTTATCCCATCAATGCGATGGGTATCAGTAAGGCCATGATGGAAAAGGTGGCAATAGCCAAGGGGCGTGCTTTGGGCGATGGCGCACAAACCACTATCTGCTGTACCCGTTATGGGAATGTCATGGCAACCGTGGTTCTGTCATTCCTCTTTGGGTAGAACAGATAAAAAACGGCAGGTCCATTACGATAACGGATCCTAATATGACCCGTTTTATGATGACTTTGGATGATGCCGTGGATTTGGTAATTTATGCGTTTGAGCACGGGCATAACGGTGACCTGTTCGTTCAGAAAGCTCCTGCAGCTACTTTGGATGTCCTTGCCCGGGCCTTGAAGGAAACATATGCACAGATAAATCCTGCCTATGGCAGAACGGAAGTGAAAACCATAGGTACCCGTCATGGTGAAAAACTGTATGAGACCTTGGTAACGCGTGAAGAAATGGCAAAGGCCATTGACATGGGTGACTATTATCGCATTCCTTGCGATACCCGGGATTTGAATTATGACAAATTCTTTACGGAGGGCAACGAAAACATTGCCCGGATAGAAGACTACCATTCTCACAATACCGCCCGTCTGGATGTGGAAGGTATGAAGAAACTGTTATTAAAGTTGCGCTTCATCCGCGAGGACCTTGGACTGGAGGAAAAAGCGAGGAGTTCGGAAATCAAAAGTGAATAAATAACTTCCCCAATTTTTATTATGAATATTCTAGTAACCGGCGCCAAAGGGTTTGTCGGCCGAAATCTTGTATCCCAACTGCATAATATCGGTAGTGGGAAGGTAAAGGATCATGCGCTATCCGGGAAATCTCTGACCGTTTTTGAGTATGACCTTGATAGCGACCTTTCCGACCTTGATTCTTATTGCAGGCAGGCTGATTTTGTCTTTAATCTGGCAGGTGTGAACCGTCCTAAAGACCGTACGGAATTTATGGAAGGTAACTTTGGTTTCGCTTCCACATTGCTGAGTGCATTGAAGAAACATAACAATACTTGTCCGGTCATGATTTCTTCCTCTGTACAGGCGGCTTTGGACAATCCGTATGGCGAGTCCAAACGTGCCGGGGAACAGCTGCTGTTTGATTACGGCCGGGAGACCGGGGCAAAAGTTTTAGTATACCGTTTTCCGAATGTATTTGGTAAGTGGTGTCGTCCCAACTATAACAGTGCCGTGGCTACCTTCTGTTATAACATAGCCCGTGATTTGCCCATTCAGGTGAACGACCCTGATGTGGTAATGAATCTGGTGTATGTGGATGATGTGGTTGATGAACTGGTTGCGGCATTGAACGGGGAGGAACACCGTACAGGAGATTATTGCGAAGTGCCGGTGATGCATACCATCACTCTTGGCGGCATTGTGGAGCTTATAACCGGTTTTAAGGATATGCACACCGATTTGAGCGTACCTGATTTGGGGGATGCATTTACAAAAAAACTTTATTCCACTTATCTGTCATATCTGCCGGAAGAGAAGTTTATCTATCCCTTGAAGATGAATGTGGACGAACGCGGGAGTTTTACCGAAATCATCCGCACGTCTGACAGGGGGCAGTTCTCTGTGAATATCTCCAAGCCCGGTGTCACCAAAGGTCAGCACTGGCATCATACGAAGAACGAGAAATTTGTAGTGGTAAGTGGTCACGGTCTGATTCAACTCCGTAAGATAGGCAGTGAAGAAATCATAGAGTTTGAGGTCAGCGGTGACAGGATGGAAGCCGTGGAGATGATTCCAGGCTATACGCATAACATCATCAACCTGAGCGAGAGGGAGAATTTGGTGACCGTCATGTGGTGCAATGAATGTTTTGATTCCCGTAAGCCCGATACGTATTTTGAAAAAGTTTAAACAATGGAAGTGAAAACAGATTATTCTAATATCAAGTTTCGGGAAAACGGACGCCTGAAACTTTTAATTATTGTGGGTACCCGTCCCGAGATCATCCGTCTGGCTGCGGTCATCAATAAATGCCGGAAGTATTTTGACTGTCTTTTGGTCCATACGGGTCAGAACTATGACTATAATTTGAACGGCATTTTCTTCCGTGACCTTCAGTTAAGGAGCCTGATGTGTACATGGATGCTGTGGGCGATGACTTGGGGGCTACGATGGGCAATATCATCAATGCGGGTTATAAGCTGATGGTACATACGCAGCCGGATGCTGTGCTGGTGTTGGGCGATACCAATTCCTGTCTCAGTGTAATAGGGGCCAAGCGGCTTCATATTCCGATTTTTCATATGGAGGCAGGCAACCGATGCTTCGATGAATGCCTGCCGGAAGAAACGAACCGTCGTATTGTGGATATAATTTCTGATGTGAACCTCTGTTATTCTGAACATGCAAGGAGATACCTGAACGCTTCGGGGGTGGCAAAGGAACGCACTTATGTAACAGGCTCTCCGATGGCTGAGGTGCTACATGAAAACTTGGCGGCAATCGAATCTTCGGATATCCATCATCGGCTGGGACTTCAAAAAGGCAGGTATATTCTCCTGTCTGCCCATAGGGAGGAGAATATTGATACGGAAAAGAATTTTCTTTCGTTGTTTAATGCCGTTAACGCCATGGCAGGGAAGTATGACATGCCTGTTCTCTACAGTTGTCATCCCCGCAGCCGGAAGCGGCTGGATGCAAGCGGCTTTGAACTTGACAGCCGTGTGGTGCAGCACGAACCTCTAGGTTTCCATGATTATAACTGTTTGCAGATGAACGCGTATGCTGTGGTGAGTGATAGCGGTACCCTTCCTGAGGAAAGCTCTTTCTTTACTTCTGTGGGGCATTCTTTCCCGGCGGTATGTATCCGTACTAGTACAGAGCGTCCCGAGGCTTTGGACAAGGGTATCTTTGTTCTGGCGGGTATCGATGAAAAATCCCTGTTGCAGGCTGTGGATACGG